>WOYI010997272.1_pt1 | contig 16872 bp, 12 predicted proteins | sample 6423411 | NCBI WGS metagenome assembly WOYI01 (sample SAMN13441803, study PRJNA592873) | oil field metagenome | biome: oil field; feature: oil-well bore; material: oil-contaminated soil; isolation source: oil-contaminated soil from oil-well borehole | place: Germany: Wietze | collected 2016-10-18 ...
CCACATCAACCAGTGCTGCCTTCACCGATGAACTTCCGATATCATATCCCAATAGATACATATGATTAACCTCCTATTTTAATTAGAGATGATCTTTTTAATGCCAGATAATTGAATCTCCTTTGCCAATACCTCCCCGCTTTCAAGCGCATTTGGGAAAGGTTGTTGACCTCCAACGGTGACGAGCACTTTTCCGGGTTCTACACAGCGTTGCATCAAGGCATCGATACTTGAAAACTGTTCCGGTGAAAGGGTGAACTCTACCTTACACGATTCACCAACCTGCAGTTTTACACGTTGTACACCCTGCAAAGATCGAAGCGGTACTGGAACTTTTCGATCTAAAAGAGAGACATACAACTGTACCACTTCTTCTCCATTGCGTTTACCTGTATTGGTAACCAATACCGATACCTTCACTGAATCTCCCGTTGCCACGGTTTGGGGGAGCTGAAGATCAGAATAGGTAAACTCGGTATAGCTTAAACCATGCCCGAAAGGATAGAGGGCTTCGCCGGTAAAGTAACGGTAAGTCCTCCCCTCCATACTGTAATCTTCATAAGGCGGCAGATCGTTATCCGAAGCATAAAAAGTGACCGGTAGCCGGCCAGCCGGATTATAATCCCCGAAAAGCACATCTGCTAAGGCAGTCCCCGCATCCTGTCCTCCGTACCAAGCATTGATAATGGCCGGAAGATTGTCGTCCTCCCATTTAACCGCCAGAGCGCTCCCGGTAAGCATCACAAAAATCACGGGTTTTCCCGTAGCTTTCAGGACTTTCATGGCCTCAGTCTGTACCTCGGGTAGAGCTATCGAAGTACGGTCGCCTTTATTGAAGCCGGATACATTTACGGGCATTTCCTCTCCCTCGAGGGAAGGGGATATACCTCCGACAAATACAATTGCATCGGCAGATTTGACAGTCTCAGCCAATGCATTAAGATCGCTTTTTCTACGCTCAACCGCCGAAAGGCTTACGCCGCCCCCTTCATTTTCCTGCGCAAACTCAAAACGCAGTGTGTATTTTTGTCCTGCTTTTACCGGAATACGGCAATATTCCACACGCGCCTCCTGATAGGAAAACCGGTCAATCAATATTTTATCATCTACGAACAAGCGGAAACCACTGTCGTCGCTTGTTATTTCAAACAGTATCACATCGTCTTTCGTGGAAGTAAGGACGCTCGTCCAACGCACAGCAACCATCCCTGGATTCAAATTCGATAAGATTTCATGCTGTCTTGCTCCGAAAAAGTCAATATCCTTCTCATATTGCACGAATACCGGATCCCCTTCAAATTTCCTGTTGTTAAAATATTCAGCTTTGAACCCCACCTTGCCATCTGCTTTCAAAGCTTTTCCCAGATTGACTGGTATGGATATTGAATCGTCTGTCAGCCCAACTCCCGGATGATAGATAACTTTTGTCCTTTCGCTCACTTTGCGACGTATTCCCTCTAATGGGGTTACAATATAAGGAGGAGAGCCATTATAGTTAGCCAGCAAACAGGTTGGATTATCGGCATTGGGCCCAACAACAGCAATGGTTTTGATGTCCTTTTTAAGTGGTAAGGTCTGATGTTCATTTTTTAACAACACGATGGATTTCCGGGCCATTTCGAGCGATTGTTCACTGTGTTGCTTTGACCCTACGACAGAGTACGGTATCTTACTGTAAGGCACCAGATCGTCTGGATCGAACATTCCGAGTTTCATTCGTGCTTTAAATAAGCGGGAAACAGCAGTATCAATTTCCGTTTCACGAATTTCCCCCCGTTTTACAGCATCCAACAGGGCCCTGTAACTATTCCCGCATTCAAGATCGGTACCTGCTATAACCGCATCGGCAGAAGCTGCTGCTGCATCGGGTGCAGTTTTATGGGTACGATAAAAATTGTCAATAGCACCGCAGTCGGAGACTACGTAACCTTTAAAACCCCACCGGTTACGCAGTATGTCAACCAGCAGTTCATCGCTTCCGCAACATGGTTCGCCTTCGAAACGGTTGTATGCACACATCACCGAATAGGCATGGCCGGTCTTTATAAGTTTTTCAAAAGCCGGTAGGTAAGTATCCCAGACATCCCGCAGCGGCGGACGAACGTCAAAAGAATGGCGGTTGTATTCGGGTCCGCTATGCACGGCATAATGCTTGGCGGTGGCGACGGTCTTCAGGTATTTTTCATTGTCTCCCTGAAGTCCTTTGACGAAAGCTGTCCCCATTTCACCTGTCAGATACGGATCCTCCCCATAGGTTTCCTGTCCCCTGCCCCAGCGTGGATCCCGGAATATATTGATATTGGGAGACCAGAAGGTAAGGCCAAAGTACTGTTTATGCTCCCCATTTGATATAGCGTGATGATACTTGGCTCTTGCTTCGTCAGAAATAATAGTAGCCGTGCGATACATGGCATCGGCATCGAAAGTTGCCGCCATACCTATTGCCTGGGGAAAAACAGTGGCTATTCCCGCCCGGGCGACCCCGTGCAGGCATTCGTTCCACCAGTTATAAGCGGGAATACCCAAACGATCTATAGCAGGGGCATTGTTCATCATTTGGCTGACCTTTTCGTCCAGCGTCATCCTGCCAATGAGGTCTTCTACCCGCTGATCGACCGGTAAGCCAGGATCCTGAAAAGGATAACGTTGCGCACTGACATGCACTATTTGTACAAATGCAGATATGAGTATGAGAAAGAAATAAATCGTTTTCATCTGTTCATTTATTTTTTTCAACATCAGTAGATTCCACTTCATTGATCCGGATTTTCAAATGACGTTTTCAAGGAATGAATTGGTCAACCTAACTCAGGAAAATACAGATTTTTTACCGGATTTTTTAATCAGCATACACCGGATTGATCCATGATTCCGGTTCTTCATATAAACTCACAACTGCCCATCTGATGCCTCGTTTCATTATTTCTAATGCTTCAGGAACATCGAAATCTTTAGCAACATGGCCAAGAGAAGTGTAAAATACCCGGCCTTTGCCATACATTTTCTTCCAGACAACAGGGATAACACATCCATCTATCCACGAGGCATGATCACCGCTAAAAGTGGTTGTTGCCAGAACTTTTACGTTGGGATCCACATGCATGTAATATTGTTCAGAATTCATGTGAAAATCCTTTAATCCATTTGTAACCTTATCTTTGTGATCGATAATATGTACATCATAGGGGATAACACCGCCCGGGTGAGCAACCCACTGACCGCCCACCATAAATTGATATTCAACATTGTTTCTAAATGCATCACCAAGCCCTCCGTGCCAGCCTGCCAATCCAACACCACGCTTTACAGCTGTCAGTAAACCTCGTTCCTGCTCATTGCTGATTTCGCCCATGGTCCATATCTGAACAATCAGATCTGTCTTACTCATTAAAGCTGAATCAGTATAACAATCCAAATTGTCACGTACGACAACCTCGGCCCCTTCCGACCGCATCCACGGTACAAAAATATCCCTGGTTAAAACCGGATCATGTCCTTCCCAGCCTCCATAAACAAACAGTACTTTCTTCCCTTTTAAAGGGTTTGTTGTTTCTTGTGCAAGGATCGAAGAAGAGATAAAAAGTCCAACGATTATGAGGAAAAAGGCAATTATTAATCTTTTGTTGATGTTCATCATTTAATTTTAATTTTAAAGTGGTTTAATTCCCAGACCATTGGGTCGGAAACAAATAACAAATAATATGGTTTCATATACCTAACCTTATCCGCATAATTACCAATACGGTAGTTTATATGGGTTTCTGTAATCATACCAATACAATCTATGAGATTGTGCTTCCTTATCATCACCAAAACTATGTGTTACGGGATCCCATTTTACCGGTCTCTTCAACTCGGTTGCAATGTTAATTAAACAACAAAGGATGTTTGTGCTGCAACCGGCTTCCACAGGTGCAATCGGGTTTTGACGGGAACGCATGGAATCCAGAAAATTCTGCATATGGGGAGCACTTACCTCAAAAGCTCCTGCTTTAATCTCTTTCTCCGATTTTTCCAGAAGTGAGGGGTCTGAACACTCTATGTATCCGCGAGCTACCTTTATCCATCCATCAGTTCCTATAAATTGTATACCCTTATCATCCGGTTTGTCTTCACGAAATGGTTGCTCCGTCATTACTATGCCATTCGCATATTTAAGCGTTGTATATTTTGTTCCGTTGTAACCTGCCGGAATATACTCAATTGGTCCCGAACCATCCAGTCCAAGAGCCCATTGTGCTATATCGAAATGATGAGCACCCCAGTCTCCGGTGAAACCGTTTCCCGTTTCCCGATAATAACGCCACGTAGCCCAATCTCCTTTTTCCTGATAATCGGGAGGTGCTATCGGAGGGCACATAGCAGGATGATAATGTACCTTAGGGTCATTCAACGGCCCCAGCCATTGTCTGAAGTTCAAATTTGAGGGGACTGGCATTTCAGGTAAATCAAAAGGTTTAGGGGGTTCCCCGATGCGAACATACACTTTTTCAATATGCCCAATCTTACCTTCTCTCACTAATGAGACAGCTTTTTGGAACTCTGAGCTGGAGCGTTGCTGACTACCTACCTGAAATACACGTTTATGCTTTCGGGCAGCCTCCACCATGGATAGACTTTCAGATATTGTGTATGACAACGGTTTCTGACAATAGACATCCTTCCCTGACTGACACGAATGAATAGCTGTCAGTGCATGCCAGTGATCCGGAGTTGCAATTGAAATAGCATCAATATCTTCTCTTTCCAGCATATCTTCATAAAATTCATAGGTTTCACATTTACTTTGAAGTCGATTTTTTTCTTGCCATCCGGTAACTACATTTTTGAACCGGTCACGTTTCATTGAATCAACATCACTCCCGGCTAAAACTTGTACTCCGGGGCATTGTGAGAATGCATGAAAATCCCCGATTCCCTGTCGCCCGAGTCCAATAAAGCCTAATGTGATTCGATCACTTGGCGCTATTTTCATTCCATTTATCGTCCAGCTGGGTAAGATGGTTAATCCTGTCAATCCCAATGCTGACATGCCCAGGAACTCTCTACGCGTAACTTTTTTAGATTTTTTTTCCATAGAAATATAAATTTATGAATTATAATGTTGTGAATGGTTTATTGAATTCATTTACATAGGTGCTGCAGGATCTTTACCAGCAACCAGAACTCTTCCCTCATGGTAATCCGGTAACGGACCCATTTCATAATGCGCTGGTCCATATCTCAAGGGAGAAGCCAAAATTTCATCCCAGGAAATTGCTTTTCCGGTATACGCAGCTTCTCTTCCCAGAATTGCCACCAACGTTGAATAGGCAAGGTCTTCTGCCTGGTTTATTTTCTTGTTTAATCGAATGGATTCGACCAAATGTATATGTTCCTGATTGTATGGATTTTTAACGGGCTTATTTTTATAATAATTATAAAAAAAGTCTTACTCAACCCATTTTACCCATTTCGGACCGTCACGCCAACCCGATTCTACGACTGTTTCAATGAATTGCATCCCCCGTACGCCGTCGTATACATCCGGGAAATCCAGCATTTCGGAAGTGGGCTCATCGCCTTTCATTTTAGCCATAACAGTGAGCGTGAAATTGCGGTAAATATTGCTAAAAGCTTCGATGAAGCCCTCAGGATGGCCTCCCGGGGTCCGTGTGTTCCACAGGGCATTTTTCCCCAGATAAGGGTGGTTCCTGCCCATATGTATAACTTCCTCGGGACTGTTCCCTTTTTTCAGGAAAAGCAGGTTGGGATGCTCCTGAACCCATTTCATTCCTCCCTTTTCTCCATAAACGCGAATGTTTATGTTATTGGCTTCACCTACAGCAACCTGACTAGCTGAAAGCAAGGCTTTCACCCCTTCCTCCATTCGCATCATGGCAACGCCGTCATCATCAACCGGACGCCCGGGAACGAAAGTATTCAGTTCGGCGCAAAGTTCCACGACTTTCAGTCCGGTTACGTATTCACACAAATGCCAGGCGTGAGTTCCTATATCGCCCATACAGCCGGCTTTCCCCGATAATAGCGGGTCGGTACGCCATCCTGCATTGTTCCCTTCCAGAAGCTCGATGCGTTCTGCCAGCCAGCCTTGCGGGTATTCCACATATACACGGCGCAACTTGCCCAGCTCTCCTGCGGCAATTCTCGCTTTCATCTCCTTTACGGCGGGATATCCGGAGTAAACGTGGGTTAATGCCAGTACCAACCCTGTTTCTTCCACTTTCTTCTGAAGCGCTTTGGCTTCTTCCAGAGAAAATGTCATCGGTTTATCCAGCACCACGTGGAACCCTCTTTCCAATGCCATCATGGCCGGTTCGAAATGATATTTGTTGGGCGTAACAATCGCCACGAAATCCATCCTTTCGTTTTCAGGCAGATTCATTTCTTTTTCGAACATCTCCTGATAGGTGTTATAGATGCGATTGTCCGGCAAGAAATAAATTCGTCCCGATTCTTTCGATACCTCCGGCTTTGAGCTAAAACATCCGCAAACCAATTCTACCATGTTTTCCATCAAGGCTGCGCGCAGGTGGATGGCGCCAATAAAACCGGTAATACCACCTCCAACCATGCCCATTTTTAATCGTCTGCTTTCCATCACACTCTATTTTTGTTGATCATTTTGCAAAAAAAGCATCAAACGCGTGTCCCGATACCTGAAAGTCCAACCGTTTGGTGAACTCACACGATTCACGGGCACCGTGTTCTCGGTCCATGGCACTGTCTTCCCACTCTATCGAAAGCGGGCCCTGATATCCGATAGCATTCAGGGCGCGTATGATCTCTTCGAAATTTATTTTTCCACGTCCCACGCTGCGGAAGTTCCAAAAACGACGGGGATCGCCGAAGGGAACATGCCCTCCGAACACGCCCACTTGTTTGGGAGTGTCACTCCAATAAACATCTTTCATGTGAACGTGAAAAATCCGGTCGGAAAACTGATAGATAAAATCAACATAATCCACGCCCTGGTAACCCAGATGGCTCGGATCGTAATTGAACCCGAAAGCGGGATGATGGTCCAGGGCTTCTAACGCCCTGCGGGCAGAAAAGGTGTCGAACGCAATTTCGGTGGGATGTACTTCCAGTGCAAAACGAACGCCTAATTTTTCAAATTCGTCCAGAATGGGAGTGAAACGGCGTGCGAAATCCCGGTATCCTTCATCGATAGTAGATTGAGGAACAGGAGGAAAAGAATACAACAAATGCCATATCGGGCTTCCGGTGAATCCGACAACAGTGTCAACTCCCAGCGCCCGGGCCGCCCGGGCTGTCAGGATCAATTCTTCAGAGGCACGCCGGCGGACTCCTTCCGGATCGCCATCTCCCCAGATATGACCGGGAAGAATGCTTTTGTGGCGTTCGTCAATTTGATCGCATACGGCCTGCCCTACCAAATGGGAGGAAATGGTTTGTAATTGCATGCCGTATTTTCCCAAAAGATCTTTGATGCCCCTGTAATAGGCAGGATCCGTCTGGCGGACATCCAGGTGGCCGGGTAATCCTAACTCAAGTCCGTCGTAGCCGAATGCTTTGGCCTTTACGCATACCTCTTCCAGTGATAAATCGCCCCATTGCAGGGAATAGAGTGTTACTAATCGTGGCATAAGTTTTATAATTTTAATGAGTCCGCTTCATATTTCGATTCCATCGATAAATTGTAGATTAACAACAAAGATAAACTTTTTCAATAATAACATAAGTTAATTTTATTTCTATTTTGACAGATTAGTATTTTGGCTAAGATAGGCTCGATTTATGTCTTTTTATCGTCTGATACCTGTTTTATCGTTCATTTTCCAGTTTCAGGAGTCAAATGCGGTCTTTAAAATCTTGGTTTTACCCGTGAAAACGGGAAGGGCCGATCAAAGCGGTTATTTTTTGTCTATAGGCCACGAGAAGGTTTTGCCCATTCCCGGGGGGATAGGAAAGTATTCCGAGAACCGGCATCTCTGCAGCTCGCCTCCAGGATGCTGTGTCCCGGTATTTTAAGAGACTTCTTTTTTAGCCGTTTAAGCAACTCCTCCAGGTGGGCGATCCTCATTCGCTGGTTCATCAGCTTATATTCGAGATTGTCCAGGGGTTTCACGGAGGTTCAATTTAATATCCGGGTGAAACGATCAACTCAGAGAATACAGGCAGCACCTCTTTGATGGTATCCAAAAACGATCGGTTTTCCTTATAGATATTGTCTAGCGGTACTCTTTGACCTCGATCTCACCATTGAGTGCCAGCAGGGCGTTTTCCGCCAGGGCACCCATCTCATCCTGACCCGGGTAAACATGCACCGGTGCGATGCGGTAAACCCGCTCAATCACCAGGTTGCAGAACCACTTGCTGTTGGCGATGCCGCCGGTGATCAGGATCGCATCCACCTCACCTTTCAGCACGGTGCCCATGGCACCGATCTCCTTCGCCACCTGATAGGCCATCGCCTCCAGCACCTCGCGGTGCTTCACATCGCCATCCTTCGCCTCCCGTTCAGCGATATAGGCATCGCTGGTACCCAGGTAAGCCATCATACCCCCTTTGCCTACAATCATCTCTGACATCTTTTCGTAGCTGTAAATACCGCTAAAAGCCACTTTCAGCAATTGTCCCACAGGCAGCGTCCCGGAACGTTCGGGCGAGAAGGGTCCATCGCCATCGAGTCCCTGGTTCACATCGATCACCATTCCCTTCTGATGGGCTCCCACGGTGATACCGCCACCCAGGTGCACCACAATCAAATTGAGATCTTCATATTTCTTCATGATCGATTTGGCATGTGCACGGGCAATCGCTTTCTGGTTCAGGGCATGAAAAATGGATCTTCTCTCGAAGAGGGGATGACCGGAATATCTTGCAAGCGGCTGCAGCTCATCCACCACCACCGGATCAGCAATAAATGCTTCAGCCGAGGGCAGTAACTTCGCGATATCGTATGCGATCAATGCGCCCAGGTTGCTGGCATGTTCTCCGCGCCTGCAGGTGAGCAGATCGTCGCGCATGGCATCGTTCACCCGGTAAACACCCGATGCGATGGGCTTTACCAGTCCCCCGCGGCCAATCACTGCATCGATGGTCTCAAAAGGCACATCCGCGCTCTTCAGCTCTTCGTAGATGATATCCTTCCGGTATTCATATTGATCGGTGATCTTTGGAAATCGACGCAATACTTCAGGAGCATGCTTGATGGTTTTCAGGAAGATCACCTTCTCCTGCTGGTAGATGGCGATCTTGGTAGATGTAGATCCCGGGTTGATGACCAGGATGCGGGTGTTGGTTGCCATAGGTTGATGATTTTATGGTTTTGATGTTTACTGTTTGATTATCTGATCACAGCGCCCAGAGCCAGTGAGAGTAGCTTGCTGCGGTCGTTGTCCGATCGCGATGTAAGCACAATCGGAACAGAGGTACCGGTTACGACAGCTGCAGAGACGGCTCCCCCCAGGAAGTTGAGCGCCTTGTAGAACATGTTACCGGCCTCGATATCGGGAGCCAGGATCAGGTCGGCATCGCCGGCCACCTCTCCACCGATGCCCTTGAGCTGCGCCGATTCACGTTTAAAGGCGATATCGATGGCGAAAGGACCATCCACCAGGCATCCGGGCAGCTGACCGCTGGCGTTCATCTCTTTGAGTGCTGCTGCATGGACGGTCGCCTCCATCTTCGGGTTCACCTTCTCAACTGCCGCTGCCACCGCGACTTTAGGATTGATGATTCCCAGCCGGTGGCATAGCTCCACAGCGTTGAGCAGTATCTGCCTCTTTCCCTCCAGGTCGGGTGCAATATTCATCGCCGCATCGGTAAGACCAAACAGCTTGTGGTAATAGGGTGACTGGAAGAAGGCCACGTGACTCAGCAGCCCACCGGTGTTGAGTCCCTTTTCCTTGTCGAGCACCGCTTTCAGCAGATCGGCCGTACCCACATGCCCTTTCATCAGCATGCCGGCATCCCCCTCTCTCACCATCTTCACGGCCAGCTGAGCCGAGACAGCAGCTCCTTCACGGTTGTCCAGCACCTCCATCCCCTCCGTCGGGACACCTGCACTGCGTGCGGCAGCGGAAATTCTGTCGCTGTCACCAATCAGCAGCGGGTGTACAAACCCCTCTTTCATGGCATGAAGGAGAGAGATCAGCACATCCTCATCCTCCGCAGCAGCCACTGCAACAGTACATCTCCCCCTGTTTTTGGCGCGTTGCACCAATTCAGATAAATCGCGGATCATATCAACTGTTATTTTGAAAGATTTCGATGACAAATAAACAAATTTTCCGGCAATTTACGGGCGTTTGCAGGGCATTATTTTACAAAAAGGAATATAAACTTCATCACCCCTGTGATTCCATGTTCATGTAGCTACACTGTTGCATCCGTTTCACATGACATGTCAGGAGAAGAATGGCGGAATATGGTTCAACGATTTTCTGAAAAAAATGTATCTTTGCAAAAACAACCGGTATGAAACGAGCAGTAGGGTTCCTGTTTCTGTTGCTTGCCAACATTAATCTGTTGGCTTATACTGCTATTCCACACCATCAACACCACAAAATCCCCGTTGCGCTGCTTGCTGCCGGTGATCTTCACAGCCACTGTGATGACCCCAAATCGGACCACCAGAGCGATGAGAGAGATCATTCCCTGCCGGTTGAATCAAATCATGCCCACACCACTGACAGTGATCTGTTCGCAGATTGTCTGCTGTCGCAGGCCTACCTGCAGGCGAAACAGCAGAGTCAACCCGGACAAACTGCTTCGGAGCAGTTTGTTCCCGATATCGTCGTTCTTCCCGTGGATGATATTCCGACCGACACCCACCCGAACAACAACAAGCCATTCCGTCCAAAACCATTCAAAGAATCCTATTACACCAACCTGGTAAGAGCATCCATCGGATTGAGAGCTCCTCCTGCCTGCTGATTTTTTTTAGCCGATCTAATCTGTCGGCTACAGAAAGTATTCCATCATCTCAAAAAATCATTGTAAAAAAAATCAGCACAAATGAAACATATCTGTTTGGGTGCGGCACTGCTTCTCGCAGTTGTCCTGTTAAGTTGTACCCGGAAAGAGAACGACAGCGATGAGCATGCCCACGAAGAGAGCCTGCAACTGACCGCTTACAACAACGACCTGGAACTGTTCGCGGAAGCCACACCTTTTATCAAGGGGCAGACAAGTGAAATCCTGGCGCACTTCACACATCTGAAAAACTTCAAACCGCTCGAACAGGGGAGCGTGACGGCCCGCATCATCGTCGGAGCAGAAGAGGTGCATCAGACAGTGGAACAGCCCTTCCGCCCGGGTATTTACCGCTTCTCCCTGAACCCGGGAAAAGAGGGATCGGGGAAAATCATTTTCGACATCCGCACAAAAGAGGGTAATTCACAAATAACCCTTCCCGGGATAACAGTGTTCAGCAACCCGCAAGAGGCACGCCATGAGGCTGCCGAAGCAGCAGTCACCAGCAGCAGCGGAGTGATCTTCACCAAAGAGCAAAGCTGGAAGGTGGATTTCGCTACCGAAGAGGTGAGGCGGGAACCGTTTGGCACAATCATCCACACGGTGGGACAAATTGAACCGTCGCCCGGTGACCAACGGGTGATCACGGCACAAACCAGTGGTGTCGTCCAAATAGGCGACAATGAGCTGGTTGCAGGCCGTTCCGTCAGTGCAGGGCAGGCTCTCCTCACAATTGATGCAGGTGGCATGTCGGACAACAACCTCTCTGTTCGCCTGGCAGAAGTCGAAAGCGAATATGAAAGAGCCCGGGCGGAATATGAACGTAAAGCGCAATTGGCGGAGGATCAAATCGTTTCACAAAGTGATCTGGAGAGCGCACGGAGAGCGTTCTCGAGTGCGGAGGCGCAATACAACCACCTGCAGCGCAATTTCAGAGCAGGCAGGCAGACGGTCAGCTCACCCATCAGCGGGTTTATCACGAACATGTTGGTTTACAATGGCCAATTTGCTGAAGCGGGACAGCCCCTGCTGACGGTATCTCAGAATAAGGATCTGTTTCTCAGGGCCGACATCAGTCCGCATTATTATGAGCATCTGCTGCATGTGACATCGGCCACCCTGCGCATCCCGGGAAAGGAGCGCTCATTCACGCTGGAAGAGCTTGGAGGAGAGCTGGTCTCCTTCGGCAAATCGATCGATGTGGAGAACCCGCTGATTCCGGTAGTGTTTCAGATAGAGAACAGGGCCGGATTGCTGCCGGGCAGTTTCCTCGATATCTACATCCAGACGCAGACAAGCGATGAAGCGTTAACAGTTGCCAATGAGGCAGTGGTGGAGGAGATGGGCAATTATTTTGTTTTTGTTCAACTGACCCCCGAGTACTTTGAGAAACGCCACGTGAAGATCGGCAAGAGCAACGGGATCCGGACCGAGATAAGCGAAGGAATCACTGAAGGGGAACGAGTGGTCAGCAAGGGGGCACTCCTTGTGAAGCTGGCACAAACAGCGGGAGCCCTTGATGCCCATTCCGGGCATGTACATTAAAGATGAGACGTCATGCTGAACAAAATCATACAATATTCGCTCCACAACAAGCAGTTCGTGTTGCTGGGAGCAGCGCTGCTGGTAATCGCCGGGATCTACACGACCCGCCAGATGGATGTGGATGTGTTCCCCGACCTCACGGCCCCCACGGTTGTGGTGATGAGCGATGCACACGGCATGTCAGCCGAAGAGGTGGAGCGTCTGGTCACCTTCCACATCGAAACGGCAGTGAACGGTGCAACAGATGTTCGCCGTGTTCGTTCGGCCTCGATGCAGGGTTACTCCTTTGTCTGGGTGGAATTTGACTGGGGAACGGACATTTTCAGAGCCCGTCAGATCGTGAGTGAAAAAATGGTGACGCTCTCCAGCCTGCTGCCTGCAGATGTTGTGCCGGTACTGGCCCCACAGTCGAGTGTGATGGGAGAGATCCTGTTCGTAGGCCTCCAGGCCGACAGCACATCGATGATGGAGCTGCGCACGCTGGCCGAGTGGATCGTGAAACCCAACATACTGGCCACGGGGGGTGTCTCGCAGGTCACGATCATCGGTGGCGATTACAAGCAATACCAGCTACTCGCCGACCCGCAAAAGATGAACCACTACGGCGTCACGATGGATGAGCTGGCACAGGTGGGACGCACCATGAGTGCCAACTCCACGGGCGGGGTGATCCGTGACTACGGGAATGAATATGCGCTGCGTGGCATGGCCCGCACCAACGACCTGGACCAGCTGGGCGGGACCTATATCCGGACAGTGAACGGGAGGCCGGTCGTGGTATCCGATGTGGCAGAAGTGGTGATCGGCAGCGCCGTGAAGATGGGGCACGCTTCGCAGAACGGCAAGCCAGCCGTGATCCTCTCCATCTCCAAGCAGCCCAACATCAACACGCTGAATGTCACGAAAAACATCGAAGAGAACCTGCAGGAGCTTCAAAAGGCTTTGCCGGCAGATGTGAAGATGGACACCCGGATTTTCCGGCAGGCCGATTTCATCGAGGCATCGGTCAGGAACGTGGGGAGCGCATTGCTGGAGGGCGCCCTGTTTGTGATCATCATTCTCTTTCTGTTCCTCTCCAGCTTCCGCACCACTGTCATCTCCGTCGTTGCCATCCCCCTCTCCCTGTTGGGATCGATGATCGTGCTGCACCTGCTGGGGATGAACATCAACACGATGACACTGGGTGGGATGACCATCGCCATCGGTTCGCTGGTCGACGATGCGATCATCGATGTGGAGAATGTCTTCAAGCGGCTGAGAGAAAATCAGCGCAAGCCTGCGGAAGAGCGCCTGCCGGTAATGAAAGTGATCTTCGATGCCTCGGTAGAGATCCGTGCCTCCATCCTGAACGCCACCTTCATCATCATCGTAGCGTTTCTGCCTCTCTTCTTCCTGACAGGAATGGAGGGAAGGATGCTGAAACCGCTTGGAGTGGCCTATATCGTCTCACTCTTCATGTCGTTGGTGGTAGCGATGACGGTTACCCCTGTGATGTGCCGACTGATGCTTTCTGACGAGAAGTACCTAAACAAAACGAAGGGTGAGACACGTTTTACCCGCCGGTTGAACACCTTTTACAGGAGATCCCTCAACCGGGTATTGAACAACAAGCGAGCGATCCTGGTTCCCACGGTTTCACTGTTACTGGTGGCGATGATCCTCTTTCTCACCATGGGGAGGAGCTTCCTGCCTGAATTCAACGAGGGGTCGCTGGTCATCTCAGCCGTCACCAGGCCGGGTATCTCACTGGAGGAGAGCAACCGGCTGGGCGACCTGATGGAAAGGGAACTGCTACGCATCGAGGAGGTAACCCATACCGCACGGCGCACGGGACGCGGTGAGCTAGACGAACATTCACAATCGGTCAACAGTGCCGAAATCGATGTGAACTTCAAACTGGGTCACAGAAGCAGGGAGACGTTTCTGTCAGAGGTACGGGAAACGCTCGCAGCCATTCCAGGTATCGCATTCACCGTGGGACAACCCCTCGGACACAGGATCGATCACATGTTGTCGGGGACCAGGGCAAACATCGCCATCAAGATATTCGGTACGGATCTGAGCACCCTCTTCCTCATGGGGAATCAGGTTCAACAGGCCATCCGCGATGTTGAGGGACTGGTGGATCTCTCGGTGGAGCAGCAAACAGAGACACCGCAGCTGCAGATCAGGGCCAACAGAGCCATGCTGGCCAGGTACGGCATCACCATCGAAGCGTTCAACCAGTTCGTGGAGCTGGCTTTTGCCGGTGAGAAGCTGGGGGATATCTACGAAGGAGAGCGCAGTTTTGACCTGGTGTTGCGGCTCAACAAGCACTATACGGAGCGCATGGAACAGATTCGTTCGGCATTGATTGATACCGGCACAGGTGGTAAGGTGCCACTGGGGATGGTGGCCGACGTGGTCTCAGTGGGTGGGCCCAACAGCATCTCCCGTGAAAATGTGCAGCGTAAGATCGTGGTATCGGCCAACACCGCGGGTCGTGATCTGAAAAGCATCGTGGATGACATCAAAGCAGCGGTGGAGCAGGAGATCACCCTGCCGGAAGGTTACCGGATAGAATATGGGGGACAATTCGAGAGTGCCGAAAGCGCAGGTCGCACCCTGCTGATTGCCTCCCTTCTGGCTATCGGCGTGATCTTTCTACTGCTCTTCGGGGAGTTCAGGGATGCAACGCTCTCGGCCATCGTCCTGGTCAACCTGCCACTGGCACTGATCGGTGGGGTTTTTGCCCTTTTCTTCACATCCGGCATCGTCAGCATTCCCTCCATCATCGGATTCATCACACTCTTTGGAATTGCCACACGAAACGGGATCCTCCTGATTTCGAAATACCAGCAGCTACAGCAAAGAGGGAAGTCGCTCCATGAGACGGTATTGGAAGGGTCTGCGGATCGTCTGAACCCGATATTGATGACAGCGCTCACAGCCGCCCTGGCACTGATACCGCTTGTGTTTCAGGGTGACAAGCCGGGCAACGAGATTCAGAGTCCGATGGCGGTGGTGGTACTGGGAGGATTGCTAACATCCACCTTGTTGAATATCTACATCGTTCCTGTCGTATATGAGATCATCCAGAAAAGAAAGGAGAGAAAATGAAAAAACAGCTTATTGGAATCATCCTGACCATCATCCCCCTTACAGCCTTACTCGCCCAGAATCCTTACGACAGGGTGCTGGAGAGCATCGAATCGAACAACAACACGCTGAAGGCATTGCGGGAACAGGCGACAACAGAGAAAATTGCCAGCCGCACCGGCATCTACTTAGCCGACCCGGAGGTTGAGTTCCACCACCTCTGGGGAAACCCGGGTGCCATTGGCAACCGAACCGATTTCTCGGTCACCCAGTCGTTCGATTTCCCCACAGCATACAGCCATCGCAGGGAGATTGCAGACCTGCAGGAAACAAACGCAGAACTTACCTACCAATCGGAAAGGATAGGTATCCTGCTCTCGGCCAAACGGGTGGCAATTGAGCTGGTCTACCTCAATGCTCGGATGAGCGAGCTGCGTTTGCGACTGCAAAATGCAGAAAAGATCTCCGAAGCCACCCGGAAAAAGCTGGACAATGGTGAAGCCAACATTCTCGAGTACAACAAGTCGCAGTTGAACCTGACCGCCATAGAGGCTGAGATGAGCCTGCTGCAATCGGAACAGGTAGCGCTGCAGAGCGAGTTGAGGAGGCTGAACGGTGGGAAGGAGATTGGAATCACGGAAGATCGTTATCCCCCCACAGTGCTGCCCGCCGATTTCGCGTCGTGGGTTGCCGATATGGAGCGGATAAACCCTGTTCTGCAATATGTGAAGGGAGAGATCGCCATCGGCAGAGAGCAGGTCAAGCTGAGCAGGGCACTCACATTGCCGAAATTTAAGGCCGGCTACATGAGCGAAAAAGTTGTCGGCGAACAATTCCAGGGTATCGCGGTAGGGTTGTCCCTCCCGTTGTGGGAGAACAAAAACCGGATGCAGGAAGCCCGTGCGCGGGTCAAGACAACGGAAGCAATGCTGGAGGACCAGAAGAGACAGTTCTACAACCATCTGGAAGGAGAGTACCTGAAAGCATCGGTCCTGCAGAAAAATGCAGCCAACCTGCGTCAGTCGCTCACCGTGCACCGCAATGAAACGTTACTGAAAAAGGCACTGGATGCGGGTGAGATATCGTTGTTGGATTATCTGACGGAAATCGGCTACTACTACGACGCGCTGGAGCAGGTGCTGGCAACGGAGCGGGACTATGAGCTGGCGGTAGCGGAACTGAATGCGATGGGCTTGTAACGATTCTGGAAGATGCCAAGGAAAAGGGGGAAGCGCATCGGAATGCGCTTCCCCCTTTCGGTTCAATCTGTCAATCTAAATAGAGATAAGAATCGTTAAGCTTTCC
>WOYI010021362.1_pt1 | contig 16865 bp, 16 predicted proteins | sample 6423411 | NCBI WGS metagenome assembly WOYI01 (sample SAMN13441803, study PRJNA592873) | oil field metagenome | biome: oil field; feature: oil-well bore; material: oil-contaminated soil; isolation source: oil-contaminated soil from oil-well borehole | place: Germany: Wietze | collected 2016-10-18 ...
ATATATTCCCCTCTGACAAGATGATCTGTGAAGGCCAGCGATGAATCGTATCCGGCATCGCTCAACGTGCTCTGCTGCACGATGTTAAGCGACTTGTACGTGTCCACGACATCGGCGAGCTGCTGGGTAAGGTTTCCTATCTCGTAGGCATAGGTGATGTTCGCCAGCGCGGCCTCAGCCACTTCATCGGACATCGGCGGGCCCCCGGAAGACTCGGGGGTGCCGATCCTCTTTGTTATATCCAAGAGGGCTGCATACTCCGGTGTTGATGTATCGGACATCGCCTCCGTCACCCATAGAACAGACGATACGTATGCCGCAAGGAATCTTTCGGTTGCATTCTCGTTGCCCGAGAGGAAAGAGTTGTTCGCCGCTATTACGCAGCACGGGTGGCCCTGCCAGTAGTCGCTGGTCGTCATAAGTTCGATGCACAGGCCGTCGTTGACAGCGACCGAGTAATGAGGCTCCCATGCGATTCCCCCGTCGATACTGCTTTGTTGGGTCATGGTACTGAGCATAAGGCCCGGACCGACCTGCGTCCAGAAGACGGCATCGCTGGCTGCCGTGCCGTACTGTACGAAATTGAGGCCGAGATCCTCCTTGACTATGTCCATCAGTATCATGTGCTGTATGGACGACGGCCCTGGCGTCATGAATACCTTTCCTTCCCAAAGTTCCGGGTGCGCCGCGGTGAGGACTCCGTCGACGACCTCGGTCATATCATCCACATTCTCGGTATCGGCCCTTATAAAAATTCCGGACCCGTCGTTGTTCACCCTGGCGAGTATCGAGACGGATTCTTTCTCGGAATCCCCCATCGACAGTATCAGGCCGGATGCGGAGAGGAGTATTATTACGACTGCCACCGACCCCCACATCTTGTAGTTCCAGTTCAAGCTCATATGTGTAACTGGAACTTTTCGAATATAAATGTTTGGAATTTTAACACATTTTGGATACAATCTTACAATTAGGATAATTGGATATATTATGTTCCTTTAATGAAACAGAACGCTGGCCTGATTGGGATATCGAAAAAGATATCATTATAAAAATAGTACAAAATGGAGAAAGATATCTCTATGTATGAGAAAAAAATTTAGATATCTCTGAAGGACACCGAGTACTGCATCTTCTTGGCGCCGAAGTATTCCTGAGTGTACTTGGCGGCGTCTTCGGGGCCGAACTCTCTGCAGGAGAATATGTCGACGAACGCACGGTCGGTGTCCTCTGCGAAGTGTCCGGATATCAGAGAGGTCTCGATGAGCTGTACGAGGGAATATCCCTGGACCTTGGGCTCGTCCCCGAAGAATACTACCTGAGGTTCACCGTACCTTTTCATGTTGATATGTTTGGCGAGGTCGATCGCATACTGGGTGATGTGCTCTTTGCTCGCGATCTTGGAGTGGTCGCACTCTCCGAGGTCGATCGAGATGAGCAGACCCCAAAGCTTCTCGCCGTTGTATTTTTTCATTGCCTCCTCGTCGCTGAGGAGTTTGCCGGAATAGGGACTCATTGTGTACATTGTAATTCCTCACAACGGGGATTGTTTTCCCGTTGAACGGTGTAGATACTTTCTGTATTTCAAACAATGCCCGACCTTATAAATTCCGGTCAATAAATTATTTACACCCAGCACAGCGGATTGTCGGGTGGGGAACACTCAAAGTCCACAGAGACAAAATAACACTGTTTACAACAAAAACAGCAGAGATTGCACCTTCCTCCGTCCCCCTCCCGCCGCGTGGAAAAAAACCCGATTTATACAGGAAACGTCATGCCTATGCATCATGGCATCCGAGGTTTTCTTCACAGACATGCGCACCAAAATAGGAGACTCCATACCCGACAAACTGCTCAGGCTCATAGAGAAGGCGGGGATCGGCAGGATGGATTGCGACAGGAAGTTCGTGGCGATCAAGATGCACTTCGGCGAGCTGGGGAACCTTGCGTACCTCAGGCCGGGAATACCCAGAGTTATGGCCGAGAAGACCAGGGAGCTCGGAGGGATCCCCTTCCTGACAGACTGCAACACGCTGTACGTGGGCCACAGAAAAAGCGCCCCCGAGCATCTGGACACTGCGAACTACAACGGGTTCAACCGCATGTCGGCGGGATGCCAGATCATAATAGCCGACGGCCTTAAGGGGACCGACGATGTCGAGGTCCCCATAAACGGCGAATACGTGAAGACGGCCAAGATAGGGCGCGCGATTTACGACGCGGACGTTATCGTAACGGTCACGCATTTCAAATGCCACGAGCTTACCGGATATGGAGGGACCCTGAAGAATCTGGCGATGGGGTGCGCGTCCCGCCGCGGTAAGATGGAGATGCATTCGGCGGGAAAACCTTCCGTGGATCATGATAAGTGCATAGGATGCGGCACGTGCGTCAGGCAGTGCGCGGAGTCCGCGATCGCCTTAGCACAAAGAAAGGCCACCATCGATAAGGAAAAGTGCGTCGGGTGCGGAAGGTGCATCGGCTCCTGTCTTTATGATGCCGTCACCGCCGAGAACGACCAGGATGCGGGCGTGCTCAACGCCAAGATCGTGGAATACGCGATGGCCGCCGTTAAGGGCAAACCGAACTTCCATGTGAGCGTAATGACGGATATATCTCCGAACTGCGACTGCCACGCCGAGAACGACACACCTGTCATACCGGATGTGGGGATGCTCGCATCCTTCGATCCTGTCGCTTTGGACAAAGCGTGCATAGACCTCGCGATGAGGCAGCCGCCGATCAGTGGTGGCGAACTGTACGAAAAATGCGCCGGTGAAATACCGGAGGACATGTTCGCATGCATACACCCGACCACAAGGTGGCAGAGCACCTTCGAACACGCGGAGAAGATGGGGTTCGGCTCCCCCGACTATATCATTGTGGATGTCGAGTGATATCATGCGGGCCTTTGTTGCCGTTAAGGTACCTGACAGGCCATTGTTGATCTGGCCGTTCAAAGGCCTGTCTGCGGACGGCGGAATGAAAATCTACGGCACTGGAGACTTGCACATCACTCTCAGCTTCATCGGAGAGATAGAGCGCGGGCGGCTCTCCGATGTCACCGAGGCCGTTGCAAGGGCGGCCCGCGGCACAGGTCCGTTTGAAATCAAGGTCGGAGGGCTCGGGTCGTTCCAGGGGAGACGGGGTCCCAGAACGGTCTGGGTCGGCGCCGAGTCGGGAGGAAACCTGGAGAAGCTTGCCGAAAGGATCTCCGAAGAGCTTGACGGGAAAGGGATCGGGCACGACAGGAAAAAATTCATTCCCCATATAACATTGGCAAGATTCCGGAACGAGAGGGGCGCGCCATCCGCATCGTCCCTCATCGAAAGGTACGAAGGGGACGATTCCTTCACATTCACCTGCAGAAAGATAACGATATTCAGCAGCGAGCTGGGCCCGTCCGGCGCCGTCCATACACCCTTATCGGAGATCCCCCTACGATCGGTCGCCTAAGGTTAACTGTAGCTTTCGCCACTTATACCCTGCAGACCCGGATAAGCTATCATGAGAATAACAAAGCGTCTCATGAAAAGTAACGGGCATAGAATTTCGAACGACCGCCGCGGAGGAATAGAAGGCCTCCCGCTGCAACTGATGATCATGATACTGGTGGCGACACTCGGTACCGCCATCATACTGGGGTGGATGGGCAACATAGAAAGCCCGCAGTCCATCGGTTCCGTGGACGTGACGTCCGGCGACATCGTGCTTGTAAACGGAAGCACATCCGACGGCATCATCGAGGTGCGCATAACGGACCAGGACGGCGAACCGGTAGAGGGTGCCGCGGTCGTGCTCTCGGGCCTCGGAATAACAGACGGGAACGGTAAGACCGCATATGACAACACGGATTCCAACGGATGTGCGATATTCAAGGACCTCAGGATCACGATGGACAACAGTTCTGTCGGATTCATAACCGTGAACGTCTCGGCGTCCGGATACGGCGAGAACAATACTGCAAGGGTCGCCGTGATAGCATGAAGATGGACAGGAAGGGGATGATAGGCCTGCCTGTCAGACTTGCGATCACCTTCCTGATCCTGGCCCTTACCGTGCCGCTTCTTATGGGGGCAGTGGATGATTATCGGAGCGGTGCCGAAGCTTCCGCGCTGAGGGTTCAGGCGGGCATCGTCTCCGAGACCGCGGAAAAAACCTATTATGCCGGCGAGGGGGGAGCTTTCACGGCAGAGGTCCTGATCGGTCATGACAACAGGATGGTTATCGGCGGCGAAGGCGCCGACGCCTATACGATAAGGATGTTCTGCGGGGACGACAGCATCGGCCGTTTGGTGATGGACCGCCCTGCGGTGAGGATCGCCGGCGACGGAATATCGATTTCGGGCGAAAGGACCCTGTTGTTCGAATGTGTGAACGACGGCAGGGGATGCGCGGTGGAGGTGAGCGTGATTGCTTGAGTTCACGATGTCCAGGGTCGTCCTGTGCATTTGCGGGGTCGTCCTCCTCGGGGCCGTAGCCATACCGTTTTCGGGGATCTGCTCGTCCAACGAAGATGTGCGGATGACCGAGACCGCGGACTCTATAGCAGAGATGATCGATTCATTCTACCGTTCGGAGGCGGACACGATGACGCTCAGAGGATGGGACATTCTTCCGGACGCGGGATGCTCGATGCGGGCGGAGGGCCACGTCCTGATATTGGAGAACAATGGAAAGGAGTATCGTTCGCTGATCTTCTGTGAATCCGAGGGCTTCTCGCTTTCATATAACGGAACCGTCGCGTTAGAAAGATCCGATATTGGAATTACCGCTGTATGATCATTTTCCGAAGGCCTCGGCCACCTTCCTGAGCGTCGCAGAGAAGCGACTTACGTCCTCTTCGTTATTGTAGAGATAGACCGAAGCTCTGGCGCTCCCCTCTATCTTCTTCCCCTCGAAGAATGGATGGGCGCAATGCAGCCCCGAGCGGATCATTATGCCGTCGATATTGTCCAGCATCATGGCTATGTCGTGGGGCGACAGCCCTTCGACGTTGAACGAGAATACGCTGCCGCGCCTGTCCGGGTCCGTTGGGCCGACGAGCTTCAGCCCCTTGATGTCTTCTGTCTCCCCGACCATCTGCCTCATGAGCCTTTTGTCCCATGCCTCGACATTGCCCATGCCCGCTTTCGACAGATAGTCCAGGGCCGCCTTGGTCCCCGCTATGCCCGCATAATCCTGAAGCCCTGCCTCGAACCTATCGGGCGGCGGCGCCAGTTTGACCGAATCGTATGTCGCGAGGCCGACCGTCCCTCCGCCGTAGGAGAGGGGCCTGAGATTTGCCAGTTCCTCGGACCTTCCGTACAGTACGCCCATCCCCGAAGGGCCGAGCATCTTGTGCACCGATAGGCAGTAGAAGTCCGGATCGATCTTGTCCAGGTCCACCTTGATGTGCGGTGCGGCCTGCGCACCGTCGATTATGACTTTCGCGCCGGCGTCGTGGGCTATTTCCGAGATCTCCGCGACGGGCATTATGCACCCGGTGACGTTGCTCGCATGTATCACGGAAACGACCTTGACGCCATTTTCCATGCATTCTTTGAACGACTCGAGGTCCAGTTCACCTTCTTCTGTCGTCTTGGCGTAGCGCCTCTTCGTCCCTTTCTCCTCCGAAAGGATCAGCCAGGGGACGTGATTGGAGTTATGTTCGGAATCTGTGGTAACTATCGTATCCCCTCTCTTCAGCGAAAGGCCGAACGCGACGGTGTTGAGCGCCTCGGTCGCGTTCTTGCAGAAAACGTAGCAGTCCGGATCGTCCGTACCGAAGAATTCGGCCAGGGACTCGCGGGCCTCGTCCACTGCCGTGGACACCTTTGCGCCCATTGCATGGACGCTGCGGCCTCCGCACGACGGATATTCGTTGTAATAGCCGAGTATCGCCTTGATGACGCTGTCGGGGCGGAGCGATTGGCATGAGCTGTCCAGATATACGCCGCGGTTGTTCCTCATTGTTGGAAAATCGTTCCGCAGAGACGATATGTCCATGGAGAGGCCATGATTTCCTTGTTCATTACGCTTGCGCATCCGAAAGGGGTTTTATTAAGAGACCTACATGCGGTAGCGATGGGTAGGCTGGAAATTACCTTCGGACGGCTGAGGCTGGAACGTCCCGGGATGCTCGCATCGGGAATAATGGACGAGACAGGGGACTCGATGGCGCGCATGATCAAATCAGGAGCAGGCGCCGTGGTCACAAAGTCCATCGGTCTCGAGCCCAGGCCGGGACACAGGAATCCCACCTTCACCGAGGTCGAGGGAGGTTACGTAAATGCTATGGGTCTTCCGAACCCCGGGATAGAACTTTTCGCCGAGGAGATGGAGATCGCTTTGCGTGCAGGGCCCGTTGTCGGTTCCGTATTCGGCTCCAACGCCAAGGATTTTGCAGTGCTGTCTGCCAGAATGGAGGACTGCGGGGCATGCGCCGTTGAGCTGAATCTCTCGTGCCCCCATGCCGAAGGATACGGGGCGGAGATAGGTTCCGACCCGAAAAATGTGCGCTCGATCGTTTCGGCAGTCAAATCGTCCGTCGATATTCCCGTATGGGCAAAGCTGACGCCCAACACCTCTTCGATAGTCGAACTGGGGAGGGCCGCGGAGGACGGCGGCGCCGAGGCCGTGGTGGCGATCAATACCCTGAAAGCCATGGTCATTTCGGCAGAGCTGCGAAAACCCGTCCTGAGCAACAGGTTCGGAGGCCTCTCCGGGCCCGCGATAAAACCCGTGGGCGTCAGGGCCGTATATGACCTCAGGGGCGCGCTCAGCATCCCGGTCGTAGGTGTCGGGGGCATCTCGAACTGGAGGGACGCCGCCGAATATCTCCTCGCCGGGGCCAGCGCGTTCCAGGTCGGAAGCGCCGTGGGCACGAAGGGGCCGAAAGTGTTCGGAGAGATCAACAGGGGCCTGGAGATGTTCATGTCGGACCACGGTTACGGGTCCATCGCGGAAATGGTAGGTGTTGCACGTGAGTGAGACCGTAAAGATCATCGGAAAGATGAGGGAGAGCAAAGACACGTACACCCTGGAATTCAAATGGGACGCACCCGCCGTGCCCGGACAGTTCGTAATGGTCTGGATACCGGGCGTGGACGAGGTCCCTATGTCGCTCTCCCGCATAGGGAAGATCAAAGCGATAACCGTCAAAGGCATAGGGGAAGCCTCCAACGCGATAAACGACCTGCAGGTCGGGGACTATGTCAGGCTCAGGGGCCCTTACGGCAACGGATTTTCCATCAAGAAATCCAAAAAGGTCCTGGCGGTCGCCGGCGGTGTGGGCGTCGCGGCGCTGATCCCTGCCATAAAGGAGACGGGGTGCGACACCATCATAGGCGCCAGGTGCGAAGGCGAGATCATCCTGGACGATGTCGCGAGGAAATACAGCAAGAGCGTCTGGACATCCACCGATGACGGCAGCCGCGGTTTCCACGGGAACGCAGTACAGCTTGCAAAGAAGAAGATGGCCCTCAGGGATTATGACCTGGTGATCGGTTGCGGGCCGGAGGTCATGCTCTATTTCCTTCATGAGGCATGCAAAGAGAACGATGTCGAATGCCAGCTTTCCCTGGAGAGGTTCATGAAATGCGGCGCCGGCGTATGCGGGTGCTGCATGATGGACAGGCTCAGGGTTTGCAAGGACGGGCCCGTGTTCGGCACAGAGGAACTCGACGGCCTTTCCGACTTCGGGACCAGGAAAAGGGACGAGTGCGGACGTATTGTCGATCTAAGGTGAGGACTTGCCAGTTCCGACCGGACATATAGAGGTGCATCACGGGAATCTTACCGTGCATGTTCCCCGAAGCATTTTCAAAGCAGGGACCGCAGAGATCGTTCCCGAACGTGCGGCACCGTTCAGAGAGATGGTGATGGGGAGATACCCGTGGCTTACCGCCAACTCCGTGAACGTCCTAATGGAGCGCGCCATCAAGGAGATGAGGCAGGTCCTCGACGAAGAGACGGCGGGACGTTCCGTAAGCCGCGTCCTTGCGGAGGACGGCCGCGTCGGCGAGGCCATAGATCATCTGACAAAAAGTCTGGACCGCAACCCCGACGATGCCGATTCCTGGTATCTTCTCGGGGAACTGCTGTGCAAAGTCGGACGCACCGAGGAAGGATACAAGGCGTTCGCCGAGGGAAGGAAGCGCTTCTGATCAGCGGAACAGCGCCTTTATCGCCGCGACCGTTTCCGGAACCGTGGCCCCCCAGGGCACGACCGCCGTGTCGCCCTCTATCACGTGGCCTTCTCTGACCTTGCAGCACCTGACGATGGTTTTTACCCCGTCCTTGGGACAGAAGTCCCTGGGACAGATGTCGATCGTGGCGGTGTCCCTCCCATAGAGCTCCCTGAATATCCTGCGGGAAGTATCGCACCCCAGCAATGTGACCTCATGACCCAGCTCAGGGCTCTCGTCCAGGAAATAGAACGGTTTATCGGCCTTGAGGCCGGATACCCTGCAGGGGAACATGACCCCTCCCGTTCTGACCTTCGAGACCATATCCTGGATATCGATCGTAAGATTTTCGGTCACTATCGGAAGGTCGATGTACCCTGACTCCAAGGCCTTGCTGACCAGTATCTCCGTCTTGGACGGGTACGGAGGGACGCTGTCTACGATCCTCAGCGTCATAGGTTCGATCCCGGTGACGAAACCGATATGGTAGAACATACCGCGGACGACCACGGTCTTCCCTGGATGCTCCTTCTGGATCTGCGCCCTCTCCGGAAGGTTGAGGACGTCCGCTTCGGGCATGTCCACGAACACCGTATCTTCGGGCAAAGAGATTATGTCCACCGACTCGACGGTCCTGAACAGCCCGGCCCCCTCCGACTTGTGCAGCTCCGCGACCGCGTACCTGCCTTCCCGGGACATCACCACATACTGCGCCCTGACATAGGCCTTGTGCCCCATCAATCCTTTGCGGATCCCCTCCTCGGTAAGCGGGAAATCCGCTTCCAATATGGAAATGTCCTTGCAATGCATGCCCGCATATCATACTGAGGGGGCTATAACCGTTATCCCGTCCGATGACGAAATGATTTAATACGTTCAACCGATGAAGTGACTGGCTGTCGGGGTAACACAGTGGCTATGTGGCGGACTGCAGATCCGCATACGGGAGTTCAATTCTCCCTCCCGACCCCATTTTATTTTTTCTCCTAACGCCGGGTTTTGCGTAACCTATATAAATAGGCTTTAAATAACCTATATAAGGTATAAAATGGCAAAAATGAAAATAGAGAATGTTGTCGCCTCAAGCTACCTGGGACAGGAACTCGACCTCAACGCGATCGAGGCCGCCCTTGAAGGTGCAGAGTACAACCCTCAACAGTTCCCGGGGCTTGTGTACAGGCTCAAAGACCCCAAGACCGCTACGTTGCTATTCAGGAGCGGAAAGGTCGTATGCACGGGCGCCAAGTGCTATGACGACGTGGTCAGGGCCGTTACCACCGTCGCCAAGGACCTGGAGAAGGCGGGCATCACGATAACCATAGTGCCGAAGATCGAGGTTCAGAACATCGTCGCCTCTTCCGACCTGGAGCAGGAGATAAACCTGAACACCGTTGCCATAACTTTGGGACTTGAAAGGGTCGAATACGAGCCCGAGCAGTTCCCCGGCCTGGTTTACAGGCTGGACGACCCCAAGGTCGTCGTGCTTCTGTTCAGCAGCGGCAAGATGGTCTGCACGGGAGCGAAGGTCCCCCCGGACGTCACACGCGCGGTCGACAAGATCGCCGCCGAGCTCAGGTCCGTCGGACTGATGAAATAAACGCTTAACTCCGGCGGGAATTTCCGCCGGATCACATTTTCCTGAAGCCTCTGGATATCCAGAGCCCTATCGATTTGAAGCCGTAGCGCAGAGTGCTCCCCGTGTGCCTGTTGGAGCTGGTCGCCGGCAAAGTTCCCGACATCATCTCTCTCAGAACTTCCGACCATGACGTGAGCCCGTCGGGCAGGGTGATGTACCCGCATCCGATGTGGCGCGTGGTGTGCGCATCGCTCCCCGCCGATACTGGGCATCCGACCTTTGCGGCGAGCGCCGCAGAACCCAAGTTGTCTTTGTTGTACGATCTGGAGTTCGCCGCCTCTATGCCGTCGAAGGGATTATCGAGCACGGCCCGCTCCCCGAGACCCGACCACCATCTGTACGGATGTGCCGCGAAGGCGACCCCTCCCGCATCGTGGATGGCCTCTATGGTTTCGATGACCGAAAGCCCCTTCTGTATCTGCCTGTCGATGCCGTAAGCAAGGATATGCCCCTCCTTGGAGGATACTTCTTCACCCGGCACGACTATCAGACGGCCGTCGTCTTTGATCAGATCGTACGCCTCGAAACTGTTGTGATCCGTTATCGCAATGCATCCGATGCCCCTATTGATCGCTATGTCCACTATCGTGACGGGGTCCGTGCGCCCGTCCAAAGAGAAAGAAGAGTGTATGTGCAGGTCTGCCTTCATCTTACGCCGGCACCGTCCCTGATCTCGCTGTCGACAGTGGCCACGCTGCCGTTGCCGTCGCTGAGTAGAACCGTTCTGTCGCCGTCTATCACGGCCACGGCCCTGGGAGGGCATCCTTCTGCCGACTCCAGCTTCCTGGACCCGGCGACGAACGTACCGTCCCTGACGGTTGAGACTTTGAGGACCGCCCTCTGGAAGTCCTTGTACTCGATACGAGAGGGTGAAGAATCCATCCCCGACGAGAACTTCGTCCCGTTGGGAACCTCCTTCGAGGGAGTGAGCAGGAGCACGGCGCTTCCGCCCATGTCCTCGTCGTCCGCCGCGAGCAGCATCCCCGACGACATGATCCCGCGGAGCTTGGCGGGCTTCAGGTTGGACACCACGAGAACCTTGCGGCCGAGCATCCTTTCTCTTGGATAGTATGCCTTGAGGCCTGCGACTATCTGCCTGGGGGATTCTTCCCCGATGTCCACGCTCAGCAGGTAGAGCTTGTCGGCGTCCGGATGGTCCTGAACGCTGACGACGGTGCCCGCCCTGAGATCGAGCCTCCTGAAGTCCGCGAACGGCCCGGCGATGTCCGGTTCGGCCGCGGGCACCTTGTTCAGCTTCTCTTTTTCGTCCTCGAACTCGACCTTCTTGTAGACGGGCACGGGTTCGGGCATCGCGGCCCCGCGGGGAAGCGGGCTGGTCATTCCTTCATATCCGCATTCCTCTATCGTGCCACCGATCGCCAGATACTCCCATATCTTCTCCGACGAGCGGGGCATGTACGGCCACGACATGACCGCGAGGGCTTTGACGATACGGAGATTGGTGTTCATGACCCTCCCGCACGCTTCTTTGTCGCTTTTTAAAAGCGCCCATGGCTTGGACTGGTCGAAATACTTGTTCGCGAAATGGGCCAGGTCCATGACCGCCTTCAGAGCCTTCTTGAAATCGCACTTTGAAAGATGCTCGTCGTATTCTTTGAAGATGGATCCGATCTTCTCCATGACCTCCGCCGACTCCTCGGGGGGAGCGGCATCGGGTATGCTTCCGAAATTCTTCTGTGTGAAGCTCAGACACCTGTGGTAATAATTCCCGAGGTCGGAAACGAGCTCGTTGTTGATCTTTATCTTGAAGTCCTCCCACGAGAAATCGGAATCGTGGGTGTCCGGCATGTTGATCGACAGGTAATATCTGACAAGGTCGGCGTCGTATTTCTTAAGAACGCTGGGAACATCGATCGCGCCGCCGCGGCTCTTGGAAAGTTTTCCGCCGCCGAACATGAGGTACTCGTTAGCCGGTATGTCATAAGGCAGGTTCAGGCCGCCCTCGCCCATGAGGATGGCGGGCCAGATTATCGAATGGAAAGGAATGTTGTCCTTACCGACGAAATAGTAGTGCTTGACCGCCGGGTCCTGCCAGAATTCCTTCCAATAGTCGGGCTTGCCGATCATCTTCGAATATTCTATGGATGCGCTGAGATATCCGATTACCGCATCGAACCACACATAGATGACCTTCCCGTCCCATCCGTCCACGGGCACCGGGACGCCCCAGGTCATGTCCCTTGTGATCGCCCTGTCGGTGAGCCCCTCGTTGAGCCAGTTCTGAGTGAACGTTTTTACGTTAGACCTCCAGTGGTCTTTATCGGCGATAAAGTCGAGAAGCCTTTCCCTGAAAGCGCTCAGCCTCAGGAAGTAATGCTCGGTCTGCCTTACATCCGGCACGTTGCCGCACTGGATGCAATGAGGCTCTTTAAGGTCGCCCGGCTCGAGCGTGGTCCCGCAGGTGTCGCACTGGTCGCTTCTGACGTCTACCGCCCCGCAGGTGGGACAGATCCCCTCGACATACCTGTCGGGGAGGAACCTTCCGCAGTCTACGCAGTAGTATTGGTCTGTCTGCTTTATGTAAAGATATCCTCTGTCGAGGAGGTCGAGGAACAACTTCTGAACCACCTCGTAATGAGTCTTGCAGTGGGTCTTGTTGAATAACGAATACTCTATGTCGAGGTCCTCGATCGCCTTCTTGTTGATCTCGTGGTATCTCTCGGCCACGGCCTCGGGCGTGGTGTGCTCCTTTTCAGCGGTGACTGTTATAGGGGTCCCGTGCTGGTCCGACCCGCCTACCATCAAAACCTCGTTACCGGTGAGGCGGTTGTACCTGCTGAAGATGTCAGGCGGCAGAAGGGACCCGGCCACGTGCCCCAGGTGTATTTTCCCGTTGGCATACGGCCAGGCGATGTTGATGCATACTTTTGACATGATATACCCTCGCAATGTTCTGTTACCTATAAATAAATCAATAGAAGGACGGCGATCTTCAGGCCGCCTGTCCATCCTTGGGATGATATTTTTCCGCATGCTTGAGGAAGTTCCTCAGAATGCTCTCCCCCCATATACCGGCGAGCAAAGAACCGACGATCTCGCCGAACGCCACTCCCCACCAGATGTAGTCCAGCGTACCGCCTATTCCGAAAAGGAATATGCAGAGGGGAATTTGTATCAGGTTTCTGACCAATGTCGACATCAGAGACTTGGTGCCCATTCCCAACGACTGGAAGAACGCAGAGGCGGTAGCCCCCCAGCTGGCGAACGGCAGGAATACGCATCCCACATGCAAGAGCATGACCATGTCCTCGCGGAGGTAGAAGGTCGATTCCGTGTAGGTGAATATCATCACCATGTACTGCGCGGTGATCGCCGTTATTATGCTGATCGCAAGCATGATCACCACGACCAGCTTCAGAGTATAGCGGTATGCTTCGTTTACGCGGTCGAAACGCCGGGCCCCGAACGCCGCTGCGCAGACCGGGACCATTGCACTTCCGGTGGCCATGAGCGGAATCATCAATATGCTGATGATACGCCAGCTACTGGTGTAGATGGCCACTGCATCGTCGCCTCCTGCTCCTATCAGTATGATGTTCATCACTATCGAAACGAGAGATATGACCATCATCTCCAGGCTTGCGGGGATCCCGACCCTGAAGATCATCCTGTCGATCTTTCTGTCGAACTTGAATCCCCTGAGGGAGAGCGTGAGGTATGTATCGTTCTTTACCTTGAACCAGTAAACAGCCACGCTCAAACCGATGAACATGGAGATGACCGTACCGACAGCGGCACCGGCTATGCCCCATCCCATTCCGAATCCGAACGGCTGGTATATCAGGAACGGATCGATGGCGAGGTTGATGCATGCGGTCAGTATCTGGATCGTCATCGACCTTTTTGCGGCACCTTCGGACCTGAGGAGGTTCGAGAACAGGCTGCTGAACATAATGATCGGTGAAAAGATGACGATCGGCAGAGCATATTGATAACACTCATCGATGATGTTCCCTCCGCCCATCAGCATGAGAAGCGGGCGCAGGAATACGCCCAGGACTGCGGCTATTGTCAAAGACGCGATGATCGTCAGTACTATAGCCTGGGCCGCAGACCTGTCGGCCCCCTGCTTATCGCCCATGCCGATGTGCAATGCGACGGTCTGCGAGGCACCGACACCGATACCGTTTCCAACTGCCAGGATTATGAAGAAAACAGGAAAGACCAGGCCGACGGCGGCCAGGGCGCTCGGCCCCAGACCGGTTACCCAGACCGAGTTGATGATGCTGTTGAGACTCTGGAATGTCATCGCGATGATGACAGGTACCATCATCAAGACGATAGCTCTCCTGGGGTCGCCAAGAAGCTTTTCCACATCCTTTGTCATTGCTTCGCCCATGTAGCGGGCTAATTCGATGCCGTATATTAGAGTTGCGAAATCGGTCTTCCAATATGTGAATCACGTCTGAAAAGAACTATGGCCGCGACAAACGTAACGACACCGAAAGCGATCTCGCAGACGGTCATCCCCCACCACATATAGGATGCGATACGGAATACGGAAAGCCATGCATAGACCGCGGCTATGGCCAGGTTTCTCACTATCGTCAGGAACAGAGATGCCGTTCCCAATCCCATGGACTGCATCAGCGCCGATGATGCGTTGATAAGCGAAAAGGCGGGGAAGAACAGGGTACATACTACCAGCATATCGGCCATATACGGCCTAAGCCTGGCGGAGTCGTCGGAGAGCGTCATGAGCTCTGTCAGATAGGGGGCTAGCAACGCCGTGAGGACCGCGATAACCGCCATTATCGCCACAGATAGTTTGATACCGTGGACAAAACTGACTTTTACTCTGTCTGGGTCTTTCATACCGAACGAAGCCGATAATATGGGTACCAGAGCAAAACCTATTGCCTGCGCCGGGACCATCATTATCATTGCGATCCTCCACGTTACCTCGAAAACCGCGACCAGGTCGGTACCTCCGGTAAAAGATACCGAGCGCACGAAGAAAACCGACATCAGGGACATGATGACCAGTTCCACCGTCTGGGGGACGCCGACCTCGGATATCGATCTTACTTCGGAACGGGTAAATCTGAAGGATTTGAAAGATATCGGCGTAAGCACGTCCTTCTTCACCGCGTACCAGTAGACCGCGGGTATCATGGATATCGCGGCTGATACAACCATAGCGTAGGCCGCTCCGGCAATGCCCATGTCCAGCCAGTAGATGAACACCGGATCCAGTATGATGTTGAAGACCGCGGCCACCACCAAGATGAACGTGGACCTTTTTGCGGCGCCCTCGCCCCTCAGACACCCAGATAGCACCCCTCCCATCATCAGGAGAGGGGCGAAGATGATGACAGGATACGCATAATCGGTACAAAGTCCGATTATCCCTCCGGCCCCCATGTACCGCATGACAGGGCCTACCGCCACTGCCAGTATGGCGAGGGATGCCACTCCGGCAATGAGAGTGATCACGACCGACTGCACCGCTGCGGAAGAAGCGGATTCCCGGTCCCCGGCACCTATCCGCTTGGATATCGCATAGGATGCGCCTGTGCCTATGCCGTTCCCGACGCTGATGATCGTCATATAAATCGGCGTTACGATGCTTACGGCCGCGAGGGCGTCTGCCCCCAGACCGGAGACCCAGAACATGTCCGCCAGGCTGTTAAGATACTGGACCAACAGTGCCAGCGCTATAGGTGCTGACATCCTGAGAACCGCTTTTCGGGGGTCGCCGAGGATGTTGTCCGAAGAATCGGTCAGATGCGGCGCCTCCTTCCGGTCATAGGGCGCCATCGCTCTGACAGATTATAACTTTCGGGATATCCCTTCGAACGTTCGAACGAACTTAACTTCCATTGTGCCAGCCCTAACATCAATAGTCCCCCTGCCACCTCTCCCAAGATGAGGAACCACCAAAGAGAATGGGGGGTTCCTATCAGGTACGCGGCGACAGCGAACAACACGACGAGCATAACATTGCGCATAAACGAGGATGCAAGTGCTATGTTCGCGTTCTCAAGCGACTGCAGGAGCGACGAGCCTGTAAATATAAGGGACATCGCAGGCACCATGATGCAGAATACACGGATCATGTAGGTCATTTCATCCCTTTCGGCTGCAAGTCCCCCCTCGTAAGTGAACGTGGCCGATGCCAGATCGGCAGTAATGAATAGGAATATCGCCAGGAGCGTCAGCATTTCCACTGTTTTCTTAACGCCATAGTAGTACGTGCTCCTGATCTTTCCATATTGTTCTGCACCGTATTGCGCCGAACAAATCGACACTATCGCTCCCCCGATGGCCTGGGCCGGTATCATTAGCAGATAAACGACCCTCCAACCTGTGGAGTACATCGCAACTCCCACTGTGCCAGCGACCATTATTACGAAGAAGTTCAGAAAAATATTGAAGATGTTCATCACGGACAGTTCGGTAGCTTCGGGAAGACCGACCCTGAGAACGCCACTCATCTCTTTCGGGCTGTATTTTATATCCTTTCTTCCGATCTTCAGGTACATGTCCTTTTTGATAAAGTACCAGTAAAATGCCAGTACGATGGAGGAGCCGAATGCGATAACTGTCGCCCAGGCCGCTCCCGCAACCCCCATTCCCAATCCGTATATCAGGATGGGATCCACGATTATGTTGACCACGGCTGAAAGCAGCTGAATATACATCGAACGTTTGGCAGCTCCCTCTCCGCGGATTATTCCCGTGATTATTCCGTTCAGTATGATTATGAAAGCGGCTAGATAGAGCGGCGTGGCATAGTCGGTGCACAGTCCCAGAATATCGGAGCCCCCGAAGAGGATTATCGACGGCTCCATGGTTATCAAAAGAATAGGTATAAGGACAACCGATACCAGGATCGAAAGCAGCAGGGACTGCCCCGCCTTTGTTCCCGCCTCTTTCCTGTTATCGCGGCCTATACTGCGGGCTATCGCCGCAGAAGCTCCGATGCCCAGTCCGCTTCCGATGCCCATGACCGTGGCGAACACGGGATAGACTATGCTTATGGAGGCCAACGGGACCGCTCCGAGGCCTGCGACCCAGAACGTGTCCACCAGGAC
>WOYI011360444.1_pt1 | contig 16857 bp, 14 predicted proteins | sample 6423411 | NCBI WGS metagenome assembly WOYI01 (sample SAMN13441803, study PRJNA592873) | oil field metagenome | biome: oil field; feature: oil-well bore; material: oil-contaminated soil; isolation source: oil-contaminated soil from oil-well borehole | place: Germany: Wietze | collected 2016-10-18 ...
TGCGGGAGGTGATGGACAAACTGTACCTGCCCACTCCCGATGGCTATTGCGGCGACGAGGACAACGGACAGACCTCGGCCTGGTACGTCTTCTCGGCACTCGGCTTCTATCCTGTCTGCCCCGGTAGCGACCAGTATGTGATTGGTTCACCATTGTTCAGGAAGATGTCTGTACATCTTGAAAATGGCAACACGATCGGGATCAACGCGCCCGATAACGGGCACGACCAACGTTACATCTCCTCAGTGAAGCTCAACGGGAAGGACTATACAAAGAACTACTTCACACACGATGACCTGATGAAGGGTGCGAAAATCGATTTCTCCATGTCGGATAAACCCAACAAATCGAGGGGTATCGGGAAGTCGGATGCTCCCTACTCTTTTTCGAACGAGAAGGAGTAAGCCCTTGGTGATGGCAAGAACGAAAAAAGGAAAGCCATACGGCTTTCCTTTTCAAAAATTGTTGCGGAGGCAAGACTCGAACTTACGACCTTTGGGTTATGAGCCCAACGAGCTACCAACTGCTCCACTCCGCGATCTGTTTTCCCTGAATGGGAGTGCAAAGATAGAACAATATTTTGGAAATTCAAAATATTTCTCAAACTTTTTTCTATCTTCGCCAAAAGAGGTACATTTGAAGCAAAATTGATCCCCCATGGCAGACAGTCTTGTAATTATCCCCACTTACAACGAAAAGGAGAACATTGAAAACATCATACGGGCCATTTTCTCCCTTGAGAAACTGTTTCACATCCTGGTGATCGATGACGGATCGCCCGATGGCACAGCCTCCATCGTGAAGCAACTCATCAATGACTCATTTGCGGATCGCCTCTTTCTGGAAGAAAGAGAGGGAAAGATGGGACTGGGTACTGCCTACATACATGGGTTCAAGTGGGCGTTACAGCGATCCTACGATTACATCATCGAGATGGATGCCGACTTCTCGCATAACCCGACGGATCTGCCTCGTCTCTATGCTGCCTGCCATGATGAGGGGTTCGACGTGGCGGTGGGATCGCGCTATGCCACCGGCGTAAATGTGGTTGACTGGCCGATGGGGCGCGTGCTGATGTCTTTCTTCGCTTCGAAATATGTGCGACTGGTGACAGCTCTCGATGTGAAAGATACGACCGCTGGCTTTGTCTGCTACCGCCGCGAGGTGCTGGAGACCATCGACCTGGACCAGATCCGCTTCAAGGGATATGCTTTCCAGATTGAGATGAAATATACGGCCCACGTGCTCGGGTTCAAAATTAAAGAAGTATCGGTGATCTTCGTGAACCGGCAACGGGGTACCTCCAAGATGGACAGCAGCATCTTCGGCGAGGCATTCTTCGGTGTCATCAACCTGCGCTGGCGCAAAGTGCTGGGCAGGATCAAACCACGCAAACAAACATAACAACTGCCATCATGATCCTCATAAACAAGGCAACCATTATCAACGAAGGAGAGACTTTCACCGGATCGCTTCTGATCGAGGGCGAGCGAATTGCTCGCGTTTTCCGGGAAGAGGTGCCGGAACGACTGCTGCAGAGCTGCAGCAAAGTAATCGATGCCAGGGGACTCTTTCTGATTCCCGGCGTGATCGATGACCAGGTGCACTTCCGCGAACCGGGACTGACACACAAGGGTGATCTCTTCACCGAGAGCAGGGCCGCCGTGGCCGGAGGGGTCACCTCCTACATGGAGATGCCCAACACGCAACCTCAGACCATTACCAACGAAGCTCTTCGACACAAGCAGGAGCTGGCTGCGGGGCGCTCAGCAGCCAACTACTCTTTTTACCTGGGTGCCACCAACGACAACATCCGCGAGTTGCTGAAAGCTGATCCTCATACCACCTGCGGTGTGAAAGTGTTCATGGGCTCCTCCACCGGCAATATGCTGGTGGATGACCGCCGTACGCTCCAACAGATCTTCGCAGAGGTGGAGCTGTTGATCGCTACCCACTGCGAGAGCGAGGAGCTGATTCGCGGGAACCGCGATCGGTTACAGAAAGAGCTGGGTGATGAGATCCCCGTTGAGATGCATCCCCTGATCCGGAGTGCCGAAGCCTGCTACCGCTCCTCGGCAGAGGCGGTGGAGCTGGCGGACCGCTACAACAGTCGCCTGCATGTGCTGCACCTCTCCACCGCACGTGAGATGAGCCTCTTTTCCGAGGGTGCACCGGAACAGAAAAGAATTACCGCAGAGGCCTGTGTGCCCCATCTCTGGTTCAGCGATGAGGATTATCCCCGGTTGGGGACTCGCATCAAGTGGAACCCGGCTGTGAAAGGGAAAACCGATCGTGAAGCACTGAGAGAGGCGCTCCGTCGTGGACGACTCGATGTGGTGGCAACCGATCACGCTCCCCATCTCCTGAGTGAGAAAGAGGGGGGGGCGCTCAAAGCTGCTTCGGGTGGCCCATTGGTGCAACACTCACTGCTGGCGATGTGGGAGATGACCCGCGACGCTGTTTTCACCCCTGAGCTGGTGGTGGAGCGAATGTGCCACGCTCCCGCACGCCTCTTTGGTGTCAGGGAGAGGGGATTTATCCGGGAGGGGTATTATGCCGACCTGGTGCTGTTAGACCCTGCAACACCCCTCACCGTCTCATCGGACAACATCCTCTATAAATGTGGCTGGTCACCTTTCGAGGGAGTCACTTTCAACAGCAGCGTGAGAAAAACTTTTGTGAACGGAATGCTGGCCTACGATGAGGGGCACTTGTCAGATCACGCTGCGGGACAGCTGCTTACCTTCGGGCGCTGAGTCTCTCTTTTGCAATGTAACCATGACTTAACCGAAAATATGAGGATGGCTGTAGTTTATTTTTGTAATTTTGCAGCTGAAACATCAAAAATTGTTTTTGCGTGAGATTCTTGTTCACTGTTCAGGGAGAAGGAAGAGGCCACTTTACTCAGGCGCTCTCCTTGGCTGCCATCCTGCGTAAAGAGGGGCATGAGGTGGTGGCCGTACTGGTGGGGAAGAGCAATAACAGAGAGATCCCCTCTTTCTTTGCCGATAAGATTGATGCACCGGTCACCATTTTCAGCAGCCCCAACTTCACCTCTTTCTACAAGCAAAAGCGTCCCAACATCCTGATAAGTGTGGCGACCAATTTCTCCCGTCCTTTCATCTTCCGCAAAAGCCTCCATCTCATCCGGCAGAAGATTGAGGAGTACCGCCCCGACAAGGTGATCAATTTTTATGAGATGATCACCGGCATGGCTTACGGCATCTACCGGTTCGACAAAAAGATGGGAGTGGAGATGATCTGCGTGGCACATCAGTATATCCTACTCAATCCCCATTACAAGACCAGTGCAGAACAGGATGTGAAATACTATTTCCTGCGGATGCTCTCACGCATCACCTCCAACCGTGCCTCCCGAATACTGGCTCTCTCCTTTCGCGATATGCCTGGTGCGCCCGATAAGCGGATCGTGACAGTCCCTCCCCTGTTGCGGTCAGAGGTGTTCCAAACCAAGCCCTCCAGCGGCGATTATATCCATGGTTACATGCTCAACAGCGGCTATTACGACGAGATTGCCCGTTGGCACGCCAGACATCCTGAGGTGCCGCTCCGTTTCTTCTGGGATAAGCGTGATGCAGCGGAGGAGGTGCAGGTGGACGATCGGTTCACGCTCTATCGACTCAATGATGAGAAGTTCCTTCGGAGCATGGCCGGCAGCATGGCTTATGCCACCACCTCGGGGTTCGAGTCGCTCTGTGAGGCGCTCTACTATCGCAAGCCGATCCTGATGATTCCTGTGCATGTGGAGCAGGAGTTCAATGCCTATGATGCCTCTCTCTCCGGTGCGGGCATCACCGGCAAACGGTTCGACCTGGACAGGCTGATCGATTTTATCCCCAGTTACAAGCCAGATGAGGGGTTTCGTGACTGGGTGCAGCAGGCTGAAGAGCGTTTTCTGAAAGAGATCTGTGGATCCTAAAACGGCCGGGCAGGATGAATTGCACCCGGTTTTAACCTTGTTTGTTTGCCCCTTTACAATCCCACCGAATCGCGGTAGAAATCGAGCGCTTCAAAGAAGAGGCTCTTGTCGGCTGTCTGGTCGATCTGCACGTTGCCGATCTCGGAAAGCAGGGTGAAGTTGATGACACCCCCCCGGTTTTTCTTGTCGTGCAGTGCGATCGCATAGAGCTGTTCGTAGTGGTCGCAGCTGATAGGGTAAGCACCGTACTGCTCCCGGATGAAACGTACCGTTTTGAGTAGCTTCTCTTTGGGAAAACGACAGATGCGGTGCGACAGATAGAGCTCGACGATCAGTCCCCACGCGACTGCGTAACCATGTGCTACCGGCTTGCCCGATCGCAGGGCATGACTCTCAAAGGCATGGCCGGTGGTGTGCCCCAGATTCAGCGCCTTGCGGATATCCTGCTCAAATGGATCTTTCTCCACGATCTGCCGTTTGATGCTGACCGACCGAAACACCATCTCGTTCAACTGCCCGTAATCGGGCGGGTCGAGCGGAAAGTGAAGCAACTTATCCAGGTCGGCAGCTGAGTGAATCAACGCATGCTTGATCATCTCGGCATAACCAGAGAGCAGTGCCTGCTGGGTGAGCGTGCGGAAGAAGTCGGCCGAGATGATCACGAACTCAGAGGGATAAAAGGAGCCGATCTCATTCTTGTACCCTCCGAAGTTGATGCCGGTCTTACCCCCCACGGACGCATCAACAGCGCCCAGCAGTGTGGTGGGGATGTTGATGTAGCGGATACCCCGTTTGAAGGTGGCAGCAGCAAAACCTCCCAGGTCGGTCACCATCCCTCCTCCCAGGTTGATCAGCAGCGAGTGGCGCGTAGCCCCCTCCGTGGTGAGCTGCTCCCATACACCGGAAAGCGTGGTGATGGTTTTATGCGTGTCGTCGGCGGGGATCACGATCTCCCTGGCTTCGCTGATCTGCGATACCCCGTTGAGCAGTGGCAGACAGTGGCGGTGGGTGTTGGCATCGGTGAGGATGAACAGCTTGTCATACCGGATGTTACGTAAGGTCTTCTCTGTGTCGGCAGCCAGATGACTGCTTTTGATAACCTGTTGCATTGTCTCTTGTTACTGTTGATTTGTATTGGATGATTCGGTCCCTATGGCCTGGTAAAGCTCCTCCTGGATCCGCTCGCGGATGCTCAGCGTGGAGAAGCGGTTGGGTGTTCGCGACGGGTTGACCCGGTTGGTGAGGAGGATGTAGATCATGTTGTTCACCGGGTCTATCCAGAAACTGGTGCCGGTGAATCCGGTGTGTCCATACACCTCGACCGGCGTGGCAGGGCTGGTGGGACTCCGCTTGCTGTTTGCCGGATCAGGCTTGTCGAACCCCAATCCACGGCGACTGACGCTGCTCTTCATGGTGGTGAAGAGACGGACAGTCTCACTGCTGAGCAGTTGCTCGCCGCCATAGCTGCCTCCGTTGAGCAACATCTGACTGATCTTCGCCAGGTCGTTGCTGTTGGAGAAGAGGCCGGCGTTGCCCGAGATGCCCCCGAAGAGTGCCGCCCCCTCGTCATGCACGTAACCACGCAGGTGTTGACGCCTGAAGAATGGGTCATCCTCGGTGGGTGCAATCAATTCGATGGGGTGCTGTTCCAGGGGACGGAAAGTAGTGGTGGTTGCACCCAGCCGGTTGTAGAAGTTCTCTTTCACATAACTGTCCAGGTCTCTGCCCGTGCTTTGCTCTACCGCCTCCTTGAGCAGCATGAAGTTGAGACAGCTGTAGAGATAGCGACCCTTTCTGCGCAGGGGTGAATTGATCACGTCGCGCAGCAGCGTGGCGTGCATCTTGTCGCTGGCATAAAGTCCTTTCGCTACCGGCAGGTGAAATTGCTCCGATCGATGCTCTGAAATCAAATCGGGCAGAAATGTGTAATCGGTACGTGCCCAGGCACCCGCGTAGCGGACATGATAAAGCGATGAGCGTCGGCCGAACAGCGGACCTTCGTAGCTCGACGGATCAATTGCACTGGTGTAGTAGGGGATAAATGAGGTGATTCCGGATTCGTGAAAAAGCAACGAACGGATGGTGATAGAGGCTTTGTCGCTCCCTTTTGTCTCTGCCACAAACTTGCTGATGGGATCCTGCAGGCGCATCTTCCCCTCGTCGAACAGCTTCATTACTGCCGGGAGTGTCGCTGTGGCCTTGGTCACCGATGCCAGGTCATAGATCGTTCTGTCAGTCACCTCCTCGCTGTCACCATAATCCAATGTACCAAATGCTCTCTCATAGATCACCACCCCATCTTTCGCCACCAGGATCTGGCAACCAGGGTAGGCTCTTTGTCGGATTCCCTCCAGGGCGATCTGTTCAATCCGATCGAGCTTTTCAGAGTTGATCCCCACCTCCTCCGGGAGAGAATAACTCAGTCGCACCTTCTTGCTGTCCAACCCTGCTCCCTCGGGATAGTTGCCTGCCGCTACTGGGAGGCGGCCCGAAACGGCAATGCCTCCGAAGAGCGCCTGTGCCGCACTGATCTGTGCTGCAGCAGAGGTGTCGTAGGCCATAACCAGGGCATCGACATCAGCTGTCGTGTATGAAAAGCGATTCAATTGCGCGGGGGAGGTAAAGCATACCAGCACAGTTTTTTTTCTCCTGGCCAGCTGTTGCAGCGCTGCGGCATCACTGATCCTGTCGCCGTGCAGGGAGAGGATCACAAGGTCGAAAGCATCCAGTTCCGCTATCCTGGCGACTGCCGCTGCCGAGGAGACGGTGAAAGTGCTCACCCGCTCATATTTGTTGAGATATTGTTGAAAGGGATTCTCTTCCGGCGCGCCAATGGCTACCGATGCGATCTTTTGCTGATCCAGCCTCTTGAAGGGTATCAACTCCGATTCGTTCTTCAACAGGGTGACAGCCTTGTCGTAAAGCATGCGTTGCACCCACTCTGACCGGGGGGTGTTCACCCTGTTGTGTACCCTGGCGGGGTCGATGGGCGTGATGCTGTTTAACCCGAGGATAAATTTGTAGGCAAGTATCCCGCGTACTTTCTCTTCCAGCAAGGAATCAGGCAGTGTACCCTCTTCAACTGCTTTTTTTACCGAATCAAATGCCCTTGAGAGGTTGGCTTCTCCCAACAGAATGTCATTACCGGCCAGCAGTGCTTTCACACTGGCATCCGGTTGCTCTGATACACCTTTCATCGCCATTGCATCGGTAAAGATGAGTCCTCTGAATCCCATCTGACCCCGCAACAGCCCGGTAATGACTTCGGGTGAGAGCGAGGCTGGCATGCCATTCGTGTCAAGTGCCGGCACATTGAGATGTCCGATCATCATGCCGGAGAGGCCGGCAGTGATGTATTCCCGGAAAGGGTAGAGCTCCACCGAGTCGAGTCGCGCAGCATCATGGGTGATCAGTGGCAGGGTGTGGTGTGAATCCTTTGAGGTGTCGCCATGGCCGGGGAAGTGCTTGGCCACCGCCATCACGCCATTCTCCTCGAGTCCCCGGGCATAGGCGATTGCCTGGCGGGCCACTCTTTGTGGGTTCTCGCCAAACGAGCGGCTCCCGATGACGGTATTCGCCGGGTTGGTATGCACATCGACAGTGGGTGCGAAATTGATATGGATGCCCATCTCGCGGCACTGACGTGCCACCTCGTTGCCGTAGAGCCGTATCGCCGCCTCATCCTGTATCGCTCCGATCACCTCGTTGTGCGGATAACGGGGTGCATCGATCAGTCGCATGTTTAACCCCCACTCCCCGTCGAGAGCGATCATCAGCGGCACTGTTGAGAGGCTCTGGGCATAGTTGGTCACCTCGGCCTGAATGCTCAGTCTGCCTTTGGAAAAGAGCAGTCCTCCAATCTTCTGATCCGCGATGTATCCTGCTATTCGCTTTTTCCAGCCGCTGCCGGTTTCCACGATCGGCATAAAGAGCTGCCCTATCTTCTGGTCGAGGGTGAGTGAGGCGTAAACCGAGTCAACCCATCGGTTCATCTTCTCTTTGTCTGTTTGTTCATAGAGGGTGACGGGCACCTGTGCCCCTGTCGTCAGGACGGTCATGCCCAGGATGAAAAGCAGTACACATTTTCTCATTGTCACGATTATCTTATTCCCTGTTTATTTTTTTTACTTTCTCCATCGTTACATCGATCCGTCCCACATAGACGCCCCGACCGGGTGTCTGGTAGATCAGCACCTCCCGGTCATCCATGTTCTTCCGGACATCAGGGTCTTTCATGTAGGTGTGGCTGTGACCGCCGATGATGATATCGATGTTGCGTGATGCTTCAGCCAGTCGCGTGTCCGGATGGTAGCCCAGGTGAGAGAGTGCCACCACCAGGTCGCAGCCATGTTGCGTGCGCAGCCGGTAAGCCAGCATGTTGGCAGTGGTTACCGGATCGAGGTATCGCATGCCGTTGTAGTTGGCCGAAGAGATCAGACCCTCCGGCTCTATGTTGATGCCAATGACACCGATCTTCACCCCTCCCTTTTTCAGGATGAGGTAGGGTTTGATCTTGCCTGCCAGCGGGGTCTCACTGAAATCGTAGTTGCTCGAGACAATCGGAAAACGAGCATTCCTGACCACCTCTCCGAGCACCTCCAGTCCGTAGTCGAACTCATGGTTGCCGAGGGTCACCGCGTCGTAACCCATCAGGTTCATCGCCTTCACCTCTGCCTCTCCCTTGAACAGGTTGAAGTAGGGTGTTCCCTGAAGGAAATCACCTGCGTCGAAGAGCAGCAGATGCTCATGCTCTTTTCGCATCTGCTCGATATAGTTGATGCGCCGTTCTACACCCCCTTTGCCGGGTGCAGTACGGTCGTCCTCCGGCAGCGGCTCGATGCGGCTGTGGGTATCGTTGGTATGCAGAATCACAATTTGTTTCTGGGCAGTGGTCGTGACGATAACTGTCAGCAACAGCAAAAGGGTAAGAACAGGTTTCTTCATCTTGTTCACTCCTGGTTGGTTATGGTAATTCGTCCGTCGAGGTATGAGCGGATCGGGTTGCCCCTGCGGGTCTCCTTTTTCACGTAGTCAATCATCACATCACGCAGTGTGACCCCGGTGTTGTGGTGCGAGAGGGCGTTGCGCATGGCACTCATGTTGTCGTTCCCATCAGCCAGGTAGTCGAGTGTCACCACCCGGTAGATCCGGTCCGGGTCGATCGCCTCCCCGTTAAGGGTGACCTCTTTTATGCTTCGGTTCTCAATGGTCAGCCGTACATTCGATGAGATGCCGGCCCCACCGATGCGGGCATAGGCGTTGAACAGCTCCTTCAGATCGCTCCCTTTCATCTCCAGGAAAGTGATGGCATTGTCGAACGAGTAGATCTCGTAGAGATCGCCTACCGTGATCTCACCTGCTGGCATCGATGCGCGATGGCCGTGCACATTCATCATCGCCACATCGGCTCCTCCCTCCAGATGTTCATCGCCATAGGCTTTCATCACATCGGAGGTGAGGTTGGTCAGCAGGCTCTCCGGCCGGCCATACATCATGACCTGCTCCGAGGTGCCAATCACCTCGTTCATCTGATCGTCCAGCTCACGCTTGTATGAGAGCACCAGGGCATGCATGGCAGCATGCTGCGGGGTGTCGAAACTGCTGTTCATCTCGGTGATGGTACCGCTCATCTCCACAATCTGGTACTGTGGTTTACAGGATAGCAGGATCAATGTCGCCAGGGTGATCCCGATTGTTCTGATTCTCATTCTGTTGGATCTCATAGTTGGGTTGGCTGTGCCGAAACAGATGTTACGCAGTTCAAAAATAGGCTTTTTTCCCCATTGCATCAAGGGTTGAACAAAAAATATAGATTAATTGGCTATTTGTATGGTGGTTTCATTTGGTTTTGCTACCTTTGCATCCGCTTTGCGCAATCTCTGTCGGGCAGCATACCGTTACATTGCGTTTACACAGGTTAATTATTAACATAAAGCTTAATTATAGGATGGACTTAATTAAAGTAGCGGAAGCCTCTTTTGCGAAAGAAAAGAAAGAGTTCCCAAATTTCAGGAGCGGTGACACCATCACGGTGGCCTATCGTATTGCCGAAGGTAACAAGGAGCGTATCCAGCTCTACCGCGGTGTGGTAATCAAGATCTCCGGTCATGGTGACACCAAACGTTTCACCGTGCGCAAGATGTCGGATAACGTCGGTGTGGAGCGTATCTTCCCGATGAACTCCCCTTTCATCGAAGATATTACCCTCAACAGCCAGGGTAAAGTACGCAGAACCAAGCTCTACTACCTGCGCAAACTGCGTGGTAAAGCTGCCCGCATCAAGAAGAAAATGTATTGATTCTTTGCAGATTGATATAGAGCGCTCCGGAATTTCCGGGGCGTTTTTTATGTCCCGATAAGCGAAATTGGTTATTTTTGTTCCTGGTTCCTGGCTCTTAACCTCGAACCTCGAACTTACGAACCTCGAACTTTAAACGTAGATATGCTTTATAAGACCCAGGGTATTGTATTGTCCACCATTTCCTACAGCGACACCTACTTCATCGCGCATCTTTTCACGCGTGATTTCGGCAGGGTCTCCTATCTCCTGCCCCGGCCGGGAGGACGTAAGCCGAAGTTCAGCGCTTCGCTCTTTGCACCGCTGACGGTGCTCTGGCTGGAGGTAGAGCATATGCCGTTGCGCGATCTCCATCGCATCAGGGATGCCACCCGCCAGTTTCCACTCTACGAGATCAACAGCCAGATGACCAAGATCTCACTCACTTTCTTCCTGTCGGAGCTGCTCACCCGGCTACTGCATGAGTCGGATCACAACGACCTGCTCTTTGACTACCTGAAAAATTCGGTGGAGACGCTGGAGGCAACAGAAAAGGGATTGGCCAACTTTCATCTGGCGTTCATGGTGGGTCTGAACCGTTTTCTGGGTATTCATCCCAACATGACGGAAGCCGTCAGGGGGCGCTATTTTGACCTGATGAACGGCGAGTTCACAACGCATGTGCCGTTGCATACCCATTACCTGAACAGGGAGCAGAGCGTTTTCTTGTTGCAGCTGCAGCGGATGCATTATGGCAACATGCATCTTTTTCGTCTCTCACGCACTCAGCGTAACATGATTGTCGACCTCTTTCTGGATTATTACCGGCTGCACATCTATGACTTTCCACCCCTGAAGTCGCTCGATATCCTGAGGGAGCTGGGCTGAGGTGGCGGTTCCTGCTGTTGTCTATTTGGTTTTATTTAAATGCCTGGAAAACAATTATCCTGCCATCTGTTTCAATTCTGAAGCGATCACCCAGTGACTCGTTGAGCGTCCCCTGCCACCAGTTGGTCAGCACCCTTTGTTGCAGTGGGTACTTCAACCCCTGCGTGGTGAGCGCTACAGGATCGATGGCGAAAATAGATACCTGTTCCCCCCTGAAACTTTGAAAGATGGTGCTGCCCGAGATGGGGGTGAAGAGCCCCCAGTTGGTGACCATCACCACCTTCGCCATCTGCTGGTATTCTGCCAGCAGGGAGATGTTGCCCAGGGTGTGATCTTCCCGCTTGCCGGTACCCCCCACGATCACGAGCTCCCTGTATCCCTGCGCCACACAGTAGTGCACCGACTTGGTGAGGTCGTTGGTCTCCTGATCGGGATTGGGATGCAGGATGTGTGCGTAACGTTTTCTGTTTTCCTCCGATAGGGAGTCGCAATCGCCCACAATCGCGTCAGGCCTGCCGCCCCGGTCTATAAAATCATTGGCAGCTCCGTCGGTGCAGACGATATAGGTTGCTTCACGGATCAGTGAGAGCGGCAGCGGGTGCTCCGGGTAGCGGCCGTGCGCGATAATCAGCGCGGAGGGTGGTCGGAAATCGTTCATCGATGTATCTCTTTTGATGCAAAGGTACGAATGTTTTTTCTGACCTGACATTCATCTCCTTTCTCATTGTCGGAGCAGGGGTTGTTTGTATGTTTAAAATTTAATAAATGATAAATATCACACCCTTTCAAACAATAAGTTGGAAATTGTGTTTTTATGTAGATTCGTTCTAATTATGTAGAAAACTACAACAAGAATATATGAAGGAAGCTGCTATGGCGAATACTAAATCAACAAAGAGCAATTTGACGAAAGAGAAGATGCTGCACATGCACCGGCTGATGCTGGATATTCGTAATTTCGACAGTAGGGTCAACAAACTGGTGCGGAAAGGGATGGTACCCGGAATGACTCACTTCTCCATCGGTGAGGAGGCGGCCAGCGTGGGGGCGATAGCCGCCATTGAGAAAGGGTTCGATATGATCACCTCCAATCACCGTGGCCACGGACAGAGCATCGCCCTGGAGATAGACATCAACGGGATGATGGCAGAGATCATGGGTAAGGCTACCGGCACCTGTAAGGGTAAGGGTGGCTCCATGCACATTGCCGACCTGGACAATGGTAACCTGGGAGCCAACGGCATCGTGGGTGGCGGCATGGGGATGGCTATTGGTGCGGCGCTCACACAGAAGATGAAGAAGACCGGCAAAATAGTTGTCTGTTTCTTCGGAGACGGAGCCGTGAACGAAGGTACGTTCCACGAGACCTTGAACATGGCATCCATTTGGAAACTGCCGGTGATCTTTTACTCCATCAACAACCTGTATGGCATCAGTACCCCCATCAAGGAGGTGATCAACATCGACTACAACTATATGCGGGCAGCGTCCTACGGTATCCCGGGTCATTTCATCGAGGATGGCAATGATCTGATGGCTGTCTATAACAAGTTCGAAGAGATCGTGAAATATGTACGCGAGGGCAATGGCCCTGTACTGGTGGAAGCGATTACCTACCGCTGGCTGGGACACTCCACCTCCGACCCGGGCAAGTATCGCACCAAAGAGGAGGTGGATGAGTGGAAGAAGAAGGACCCGATAGCCCGCTTCCGTGATTACCTCATCGAAAACAAAATCGCCACAGCCAAGGAGCTGGATGAGCTGAACAATGCCTCACTGGAAGCAGTGGAAGAGTCGGTCAAGTTCGCACTGAGCAGTCCCGAGCCCACCCTGGAGTCCGCTTTCGAAGATATTTACGCAGATTAAAAACAACAGCACAGGATAATCAATGGAAAAAGAAACGAAAATCATGTCCGTACGCGACGCCATCATCATGGCCATGTCGGAAGAGATGCGGCGCGACGAAAACGTATTCCTCATGGGTGAGGATGTGGGGATCTTCGGAGGGGACTTCGGAACCTCGGTAGGGATGCTCGAAGAGTTTGGCAAGGAGCGGGTACGCGATACCCCTATCTCGGAGAATGCCATCTCCGGTGCCGCCATCGGCGCCGCCATGACCGGCATGCGGCCCATCGTGGATGTCACCTTCATGGATTTCATTGTCTATATGATGGACAACATTGTGAACCAGGCTGCCAAAACCCGCTATATGTACGGCGGAAAGGGACAGATACCGGTGGTTTTCCGCGTAGCCGCGGGTGGGGGTGTAGGCTCGGCAGCCCAGCATTCACAATCGCTCGAAGCCTGGTTTACCCATATCCCCGGCCTCAAGGTGATTGCACCGGGCACCCCTGCCGACGTGAAGGGACTGTTGAAAGCAGCCATCAGGGATAACAACCCGGTGATCTTCCTGGAATATAAGGCACAATATAATATGAAGGGGGAGGTACCCCTCGACCCTGATTTTGTGCTGCCCATCGGCAAAGCCGATATCAAAAAAGAGGGAAAAGATGTGACGGTGGTCAGCTATGGCCGCATGCTGGAGCGGGTGATGCAGGCAGCCGAAGAGGTGAAGGAAGCCGAAGGAGTGAGCGTGGAGGTGGTCGATCTGCGTACCCTCAAGCCACTCGACAAGGAGACGGTGCTCGAGTCGGTGAAGAAGACCGGCAAGGTGCTGCTGGTGAACGATGCCCACAAGACCGGCGGCTTCATTGGTGAGGTGGCCGCGACCATCGCTGAGAGTGATGCCTTTGACTACCTCGACGGACGGATCCTGCGCCTGGCAGGCGAAGATGTGCCCATCCCCTACAGCCAGACCCTCGAGGCTGCCATGGTCCCCAGCGTGGAGCGGATCAAGAAATACATTCTTAAATTAGTCAACAACCGGTAAACAGGGATTGAATGGAAACTGTTAAACTAAGAGCAACACCGGCGGCAAGAGCATTGGCGAGACGCCTCGGGGTGCAGCTGACCAATGTGACCGGCACCGGTTACAAAGGACGCATTCACCGTGACGACATTGCCGGATTCAACTACGAGGAGAAGATTCATGTCTCCCCGCTGGCCCGTCGTATTGCCGAGGAACACAATATAGAACTGAAAGGAATAAAGGGAAGTGGCCATCGCAACAAGATCATGAAGGAGGATGTGTTGCAGCTGATCTCCGACCCGCAGATCAAGGCGATGCTCACGCGCGACGACCTGTCAGCGGCTGTCGCGACCTCCAAGCCGGCGGCTGCCCAACAGTCACAACAGCTGGCCGCGGAGGAAGCACCCAGGAGCACTGCTGCTCCGGCAACACCGTCAACACCTGCAGCTCCCGCCGGCAGCACCGAGACGGTACCGATGACGCAGATGCGCAAGATCATCTCCAAGCGGATGACGGAGAGCTACTTTGGCATCCCCTCTTTCGTACAGACCTGGGAGGTGGATATGACCAACCTGCTGGCCCTGCGCAAGCAGCTCATTGAGCCTGTCATGGAGAGGACCGGCAAGAAGCTGACCGTTACCGACCTGATCTCCGTGGCGGTGGTGAAGACGCTGATGAAGCACAGGCAGATCAACGCCACCCTCAACAAGGAGGCTACCGAGATCACTTACCACAACTACGTGAACCTGGGAATGGCGGTTGGTATGGATGAGGGACTGATGGTGCCGGTGGTGAAGAATGCTGACAGGATGAGCCTGAGCGAGTTCGTGGTGGCCATCAAGGACCTCACCGAGCGCACCTTATCCAAGAAGCTGCTACCCGATGAACAGGCGGGAAGCACTTTCTCTATCAGTAACCTGGGGATGTATGGCGTGGATGAGTTCACTGCCATCATTAACCAGCCCAACGCGGCCATCCTGAGCGTGGCTTCCACACAGGAACGGATTGTTCCTGTGAACGGTGAGGCGGTGGTGCGCCCCATCATGAAGATGAGTCTCACCAGCGACCACCGGATCATTGACGGCCTCACCGCCGCCAGGTTCATGACCGACCTGAAGGCGCTGCTGGAGAACCCGATGACCCTTTTGATATAAACAGGAAAAAAACATAAATATGGCTTTTGAAATCATCATGCCCAAGGCCGGTATTGACATGACCGAGGGACAAATAGTGAAGTGGTTGAAGAAAGAGGGCGATCCCGTCAAAGAGGGGGAGATCATCCTTGAGATCATGACCGATAAGACCAGCATGGAGCTCGAGGCGGAGGCATCGGGCATCCTGCTGAAGATCGTACACCAGGACGGGGAGACTGTGCCGGTGACCGAGGTGATCGGCTACATCGGCTCTGAAAACGAGTCGGCCGACACGCTGATGCCTGAGGTAATCGAGGATACCGGGACGAAGGAGAGCGACGAGGAGAAGCGAATGATCCGCCTGGAGGATAACTACCAGGTGGTGGTCATCGGCGGCGGCCCCGCCGGCTACGTGGCTGCCATCAGGGCGGCGCAACTGGGAGCTCGCGTGGCTATCGTGGAGAAGGGTACCTTCGGTGGTACCTGCCTCAACGTGGGTTGTATCCCTACCAAGACCTACCTGAAGAATGCCGAGATCATAGAGCATATCCATGCAGCCGCTTCAAGGGGGATCATCATCGATAGCTCCATGATCAGGATCGACATGGAGAAGGTGCAGGACTACAAGAACAAGGTTGTGCACAAGCTGACCAGTGGTGTGGAGGCACTTCTGAAGAGCAACGGCGTGGATATCTACAAGGGTATTGGCCGCATCAACAAGAACCACGACGTGGTGGTCAACGACTCACAGATCATCAAGGCTGATAAGATCATCCTGGCGGGTGGCTCGAAAGCCTCGAAGATTAACATCCCCGGCATCGAGAGCGACAAGGTGCTCACCAGCGATGACCTGCTGGCCATCAAGGAGGTGCCCGGCACGCTGGCCGTCATCGGCGGCGGTGTGATCGGTACCGAGATGGGACAGTCGTTCGCGGGTCTGGGCTCCGAGGTGATCATCATCGAGATGATGGACCGCATCGTGCCGACACTCGACCTGGAGGTATCGGCTGAGCTACGGCGACACATTGAGAAGAAAGGAATCAAGGTGATGACCTCTACCCGTATCACCGAGATCGTGGACAAGGGCGACAAGCTGGAGATCCACATGGAGGGGAAAGACCCCGTGATTGCCGACAAGGCGCTCATCTCCATTGGCCGTGTGCCCGACCTGGACGGGATTGGCGAGGTGCAGTTTGAAACTGAACGGGGTAAGATCAAGGTGAACGAGTACATGGAGACCAGTGTGAAGGGTATCTATGCCCCCGGTGATGTGAATGGCATCAAGATGTTGGCACACGTGGCTTTCCGCATGGGTGAGGTAGCTGCCGAGAACGCGATAAAAGGCAACCAGCGCAAGCTGAAGCTGCTCTCGGCACCCTCCGTGGTTTACACCTCTCCTGAGGTGGCCCAGGTGGGGATGACCGAGGAGCAGGCACGGGAGAAGTATGATGAGATCCGCATCGGCAGGTTCCAGTTTGCAGCGAACGGACGCGCACTCGCCTCGGGTGATGGCATCGGCTTCGTGAAGGTGATCGCCGACAACCATTACGGCGAGGTGCTGGGTGTTCACATCATCGGCCCCTCCGCTGCCGAGATCATCACCCAGGCATCGCTGATTATGGAGATGGAGATCACGGTGGATGAGGTGGTGAAGACCATTTATGGTCACCCCACCTACTCCGAAGCGTTGCTGGAGGCATTCGCCGACGTGCTGGGTGAAGCGATCCATATCCCGAAGAAGAAAAAATGA
>WOYI010269766.1_pt1 | contig 16811 bp, 15 predicted proteins | sample 6423411 | NCBI WGS metagenome assembly WOYI01 (sample SAMN13441803, study PRJNA592873) | oil field metagenome | biome: oil field; feature: oil-well bore; material: oil-contaminated soil; isolation source: oil-contaminated soil from oil-well borehole | place: Germany: Wietze | collected 2016-10-18 ...
CGCGAAGGAGGAGCGTTCGACCAACGGTATAGATATTGCAAACTAATGTATAATAGAACCAACTTGGAAAACTGAGCGCCTGACCTGCGTTAGCAGGTGACGAGGTGGGAGGTTTCTCCCCGCGAGGGGAGATTAACCATAGCAATATGGGAAAATCGATCGATCGGCGGATGCCTCCAGGGTTAAACCCTTTTTCCAGAACACTAAAGGAAAATTTAAGGAGCACTTATGTGTGGAATTGTCGCTTACATTGGCGGGCAGGATGCTACGCCTATTATTGTTGATGGATTAAAAAAGCTGGAATATCGCGGATATGATTCTGCTGGGATCGCCATTCTTGATGATGGGAAGATTGAGATCAGAAGGGTCGCCGGAAAAGTTGATTTTTTGGAAAAGTTGATCGAGAAGAATCCGGTCCAGGGAACAACTGGCATTGGGCACACCCGCTGGGCTACGCATGGCGCTCCCAGTGAAATCAACGCGCACCCTCACCTGGGGATGGCGGGCAGAATCGTCATCGTCCATAATGGTATTGTTGAGAATTACCTTTCACTCAAAGAAGAATTGATTGCCGAAGGTGTAAATTTCAAATCCGAAACGGATACCGAAACGATTGCCCATCTGATTGAGATCTTCTACAACGAAACAGGCGACCTTTCCAGCGCCGTTCAAAAAACCCTTAAAATGATCAAAGGTGCGCATGGACTTGTTGTCATGTCCACCGTTGAACCAGATAAATTGATCGCTGCCAGGTTAGGGAATGCCGGTGGCGTAGCTCTTGGTATTGGTGAAAATGAAATGTATATCGCCAGCGATATTCCCGCCATTGTAAGCCACACCCGCAAAATCGTTTTTCTGGAATCTGGTCAATTTGCCATCGTCACTCGAAATGGATATTCCATTCAGGACCTCGAAGGCAACTTGGTCAACCCTGAAATCCAGAATATTCCATGGGATCCCATCTCGGCAGAAAAGGGGAAATACCGTCATTTCATGCAGAAAGAGATCCATGAACAGGTGCGCTCTTTATCCGATACACTTAGCGGAAGAATCGATTACGAGGATTATCGGATCGTTTTACCGAGTTTGAATTTAAGTGAAGAAAATGCAAAGAAGATCAAGAAGATCATAATCACAGCGTGCGGCACAGCTGCCTATGCAGGTATGGTTGGCAAGTATTTGATTGAGCACATTTCCCGGATCCCTGTTGAAGTGATGGTTGCCTCCGAGTTTCGCTATTGCGACCCGATTTTAGAGGACGGAACAGTTGTAATGGCGATTTCCCAATCCGGAGAAACTGCTGACACACTGGCAGCGATGGAAGAAGCCCGAAAAAAAGGATCGGTCTTATGGTCGATCGTAAATGCCATTGGATCCCAGGCGATGCGTATTGCTGATGGATGCATCTCCATGCAGGTGGGACCTGAAATTGGCGTAGCTTCGACAAAAGCTTTCACAGCGCCGATACTCGACCTTTATATGATCGCAGTTTACCTCGCGGATCTTCGCGGCACGATTGACGAACAGAAGCGATTAGTGCTGGTAAAAGACTTATTGACCGTTCCATCCCTGGTTGAAAAAGCACTGGATAATGAAAAAGCAGTCAAGGCAATTGCAAACCGCTATAAAGATATCAAAGGAGCGCTGTATATCGGGCGGGGGGTTAACATGCCGATTGCCTATGAAGGCGCCTTAAAACTGAAGGAGATTTCTTACATCCATGCGGAAGGTTTCCCTGCTGGTGAAATGAAACATGGTCCGATTGCCCTGGTGGATAACGACCTGCCAGTGATTGTCATTGCCACCCAGGATCCCTGGTATGACAAGATGATCAGCCAGATCGAACAAGCGAAAGCGCGCAGTGGTAAGGTTTTGGCGGTGGCAACGGAAGGTGATGAGTTAATCCCTACCATTGCTGATGAAATCTTCTGGATCCCGAAGACCCCCTGGCTGTTGAATCCGGTTGTTTCGATTATCCCGCTGCAGTTGTTTGCCTATCATATCGCAGCTATACATGGATTGGATGTAGACCAACCAAGGAATTTGGCAAAGTCAGTGACGGTGGAGTAATTCCTTCGTATAGCCAAAAAGACGGTACTTATAGGGTATTGCTTGAAAAAAGCCGGTTGTCACCTTAGAATACTCTTCAGAAAATCTAAGCAGGAGAATGAATTGATAACAAAAGAGCAAGTATTAAACGCCCTAAGCCATGTCATGGATCCCGATTTGCACCGCGACCTGGTGAGTTTGAACATGATTAAAGACATCAATATTGACGATGAGGAAGTCAGTTTCTCCATCGAATTAACCACCCCCAGTTGCCCTCTAAAAAACAAGATTGAAGCGGACGCTCGCAGAGCAATTCTGACTATGACCGAAGCAAAAGAAGTAAACATAAACATTACTTCGAAAGTTAGTCAATCGAAAACGCTGGATCTATCGGGTAATTGTTTCAAACACGTGATCGCAATTGGTTCGGGAAAGGGAGGTGTTGGTAAAAGCACTGTGTCCCTTAACATCGCACTGGCACTTGTCAAAGATGGCGCCAAAGTAGGTTTACTCGACGCGGATATTTATGGACCAAATATTCCCCGCATGCTTGGCTTGGACAGACTCCCCGATACTCCTGAAGGAAAAAAGATCAAACCCGCAGAAGCCTTTGGATTGAAGGTCGTTTCCATCGGTTTTCTTGTACAGGCTGGGCAACCGCTCATCTGGCGGGGTCCGATGCTTCATTCCGCCATCCAGCAATTCATTACCGACTTTGATTGGGGCGATCTTGACTACCTCGTAGTAGATCTGCCACCAGGCACGGGCGATGTGCAGTTATCCCTGGCTCAATCGCTGCCAATCAGCGGGGCTGTTATCGTGACTACACCGCAACAAGTTGCCGTGGATGACGCCTTTCGGGCTGCCAATATGTTTGAAAAATTAGAAACGCCGCTCTTTGGCATTATTGAAAACATGTCCTTCCTTGAAATGCCCGATGGCAGCCACCAGTACATCTTTGGTGAAAAAGGTGGGGAACGCCTGGCGACACTTGTTGGCGCGCGCTTCCTGGGCAGCATTCCACTGGACCCTGGTATTGGGGTTGGCGGTGATATCGGCAGCCCGGTCGTGTTGCAGGAACCGCTCAGTCCTGCCGCAGAAGCGCTGATCTCAATTGCCCGGAACATCGCTGCAGAAGCCAGCAAAGAGGCTTTCAAGAAGAATCAAGCGGGATGATATAATTTTAGATTATGCCTGAACAAAAACTCATTGGAGTGCAATTTAAACCTGTTGGCAAGTCTTTTCATTTTTTATTATCGGATGATATGGAAGTGCAGCCTGGCGAGTACGTTATTGTAAACACTGCTCGCGGAAAGCAGATCGGAAAAGTAACAAGCTTCGAAATCAACGCATCAATCCACGAGCAGGATTTACTGAACGTGGAACGGAAAGCGACTCCGCAAGACTTGATCCTCAGGGATACGATCGAAGAAAAAGAAGCAGAAGCGGTCGAAAAGGCGCGCGAGTTTCTGAAAAAACCGGAATATGAGGGTGTTAAAGCACTGGACGCGGAATACTCTTTTGATTCAGCTCGCCTGACGCTTTTTCTGACCTACGAAGACGTCCCAAATTTCAACATGCGCAACTTTATCCGTGAAGCCGCGCCGATGTACCCGGACACCCGCCTGGAAATCCGCCAGATAGGTCCCAGGGATGTGGCAAAGGAGGTGTCCGGTTTGGGTGCCTGCGGGATCGAAAAACGCTGTTGCTCACGCTTCCTGACTGAATTCAGTTCGATTTCAATTCGTATGGCAAAATCCCAAAACGTCTCTCTGACACCATCTGAGATTACTGGGATTTGCGGGCGGCTGCGCTGCTGCCTTGCATACGAACACGACACGTATGAGGAAGCACGTAAACTTCTTCCGAAGGTAAAAAAAACCATTCAAACACCGTTGGGCGAAGGCAAGGTCACCCAGGTTCTGCCGATGAGCGATTCCGTGATGGTCTATCTCCCAGAAGTCGGATTGCGAGAAATCAAACGCTCTGAGTTGGAATCGGGTCAGATGGAAGAAAAAATACCAATTCCACGATCAACTGAGCCCGAAGAATCCTCTTCGAGTGATGATGTGGAAATGGTACGTTTTGACAATATTAGTCACCCACCAACAAATGTTGACCGGCATTTCGGGACTAATAAAGGCAAGTCGCGAACGGCCAGAGAGTTCTCCCCACAGGGTAACCCGAAATATCAGTCCCCAGAAGTGAGTGAGTCAGACATGGCTGAGAAAGAAAAACCAGACAACCAAAAGAACAGCAGCGATCACCGATCAAATTCACAACGCAACCGACGAAGTTTTAGATCCAATAAAAGGGTGAAAGAAAATGACAACAAAAACAATCAATCCGGTTAAGTTTAGCAACTGGGAAGAGGCAATGAATATCCTGGTCATCCTTGCTCATCCGGATGACCCGGAATTTTTTATGGGTGGAACCATTGCGATGTGGACCAAAATGGGACACAAGGTCAGCTACCTGCTGCTTACAAAAGGTGAAAGGGGTGTCAGCGAGCAATTTCCTGATGGTGAAATCCTGAAGAATGTTCGAAAAATCGAGCAGCGTGACGCTGCTGATGTGTTGGGCGTGGGTGAGGTCAGCTTCCTCGATCATCCGGATGGTTTCCTGGAAAGCAACCTCGAGAACCGCCGACAACTGGTGGCTGAAATTCGCAAACGTCAACCAGACATTGTCATCAGCAGCGATCCTCAGACATTCTTTCATACGCATTACATCAATCATCCTGATCATCGGACAGCTGGTTTATTGACCATTGATGCGGTTTTCCCAGCCGCTGGCAACCTGGGTTTCTTCCCTGAGCAAATCGAGCAAGGACTAAAACCAACCCAAATTCGTGAATTATGGATGAGTCTGACTGTTGACCCTAATCTCACTCTGGATGTTTCGGATTACTGGCAAATACGCCTGGAAGCACTCAAAAAACACGTGTCACAAATCGGCGATCCGGACTTATTCGAACAAAAATGGAATCAACACCGCCAGGAAGCAACCGAGAGCGACAACCTATATTATGAACATTTCAGACGCGTGATCCTGAGAGTCTGATGAACCTGATCGAGTTGGCTGAAAGCCATTTTCCCCAAACACAGGCTGACAGGAGGCATCTTCACCGCTATCCTGAGCTGGCTTTTGAGGAATTCAAGACCGCGGAATACGTCACCACCAGGCTGCAAGACCTGGGGTTTTCAATTAAAGGGGGTATCGCGGGAACCGGGTTGGTTGCAAGCTTTGACACTGGCAGAGCCGGACCTGTTTTTCTCTTTCGTTTTGATATGGATGCTCTGCCAGTTCAGGAAGAGAATGAAGTCGATTATTGCTCACAAGAACCCGGCATGATGCATGCCTGTGGTCATGATGGGCATGTCGCGATTGGGCTGACCATCGGCTGGATGATCCAGCAACTTGCGGATCAATTAACTGGTTCTTTTCACTTGCTGTTTCAGCCTGCTGAAGAAATCGGCTTGGGTGCCCTCAAAATGGTAAAGGAAGGCGTTCTCGATGATATCGACCCTGATTACCTCCTGGGAGTTCACCTCTGGAATGAAAAGCCTTTTGGTTGGCTGGGAATAACCGCTGGACCGATGATGGCTGCTTCAGGTTCATTCGAAATCACGGTAGTTGGTGAAGGCGGTCACGGCGGGCAGCCCCATGAGTCCATCGATCCGATTGTTGCATCTGCCCAGATCATTAATCAAATCCAGACGATCGTTTCACGCAATTTGGATCCTCTCGATTCAGCGGTGATCAGCATCTGTACCGTTCATGGCGGGAATAGATCCAACATCATCCCTTCCAAAGTCGAACTCACTGGCACGATCCGGTATTTTACAGAACATACCTATTCTATTATCGAGCGCAGATTAACTGAAATCTGTGAGAACACGGGTAAAGCGATAGGCTGCCGGGTAGAGCTGGTCATCGAACCCCTGGTCTCTGCGACGTGTAATGACCTTGAAGTATCTGGAAAGGTTAGAGACGCCTCCACCAAAATAAAAAGGAAGGTTCAGGTCGACTCAGTTTTCAAGACAATGGTCTCGGAAGATGTCGGTGTGTTTTTAGAGCGCGTTCCTGGTTGTTTTGTACTGGTTGGCGCTGGCAATCCGAGCGAGGAGAAGCATTTTCCACATCACCATCCCCGCTTCAATTTTGACGAGCGAGGGATGCCCCTGGCAGCCGCTCTGTTATTACAAACCTGCCTGGAGCTGTCAGGGTAAAATTACCTTATGACTGATGAAGCTGAAAAATTCCCCCTTTCCTCCCACCTGGAGGAACTGAGACAGACCTTGCTCTGGGCTATTGTTGGCTTGGTTATCGGAGTGGTCGTGGCTGCACTTTTCGTCAATCCCGCGCTTGATTTCCTGACCCAGCCAATTGGCGGGTTGCAAAACTTGCACGCAATCGAAGTCACTGAGACAATGTCGACGTATATGCGAGTCGCCTTATTAGGTGGGTTGATCATCGCATTGCCGTGGATCGTTTACCAACTCCTGCGTTTTGTCGGCAAGGGATTAAAGCCAAAGGAGCGGAAAGCGATCTATATGACCCTACCTTTTATGGTCATTCTCTTCTTGTCAGGTGTCGCTTTTGCTTTTTATGTCATGCTGCCGTCATCGCTCGGTTTTTTCCAAAGTGTCCTGGACGTCACTACCAGCATTCGGTTGAAATCCTATGTCAGTTTTACGACCAACCTCCTGTTTTGGATAGGAATTAGCTTTCAACTACCATTGGTATTCTTCGTCCTGACCAAGGTTGGGGTTGTTAATCCGAAATTATTGCTCAAAGGTTGGCGGGTGGCAATCGTGATTATTGCAATCATGGCGGCGGTCATTACACCGACTGGCGACCCAATTAATATGTTAATTTTTATGTTGCCTCTTTTTGTATTATATTTGTTAAGCATTTTACTCTCCGCCATCGCCAACAAACCGGCAAAAGCGGAACAATAAGGAGTTAGTATGGGTACTATACAGTTACCAGAAATCTTACTGGTTGTTGTTATCCTTCTTCTGATTTTCGGAGTTGGAAGAATTTCGAAAATCGGTGGTGAACTTGGTTCAGGTATCAAAGCCTTCAAAGATGGTTTGAGTGGTAAAGACGAAACTGAAAAGCCACAAGAAGAAGCTAAGGACAGCAACGAAAAACCGCAGGATTAACGGATGGAATTTCTAAATTTGGGCTGGCCGGAAGTAGTCTTTATCCTGATATTGGCTTTTATTATTCTTGGTCCGGGAAAAATGGTAAAAACCGGTCATGATCTGGGCAATTGGATCCGGAAAATGAGCCGGGAACAACTCTTTCGGGATGTTATCCAGACTACCGATGAGATCCGCCGTTATCCTCGCAAGATTTTTGATGAAAGCTTGCTGGACTTGCCTCCGCATATAAAACAACAAGAACAACAAACGTCTGAACCGAGAAGTGATTCGGACGTGTTAATTGACCAGACTGGGGATGAAAAGCCCGTCATCCCTCCATCAACTCACCCCGATCTTCCGTAAGTTCACCATCATCATCTCGTACGCACTTTCCAGATCCTGGGAGGGTTTAATCCTGCTGGCTGATACCAGGCTCTCATAAATCGCCAACAATTGACTCTTGGTGAAATTGTGGGCAATGTCGAACATGCTCATCGGGTTGACCATCAATTCGGGCAACCTGCGCATGAATTGCTGCTTTACGATTGTTGGTAATTTTGCCCGGCGAATCAGCCTTTCGATCTTCTCAACAGGACTGGTTTCACGACGCTCAAGATTTATATTTTCCAGAATTATCTCCAGTTTGCAGGTGTTCGGGCAAGCTATGGCTTCGATGCTCACGACCTTCAAACCGCTATTGTATTTGTTGCTGATTGGAATTGGCTCTCCATCCAGGAATGCAGTAATATTGGAGGGCTCGCTTACGCTGCTGATCTCGAATTGCCATGTTCTACCTTCGGGCAAATGACTCACGAAATCACCTCGGGATGCCTCTTTGGTAATTCGCAATGAATTCTGGTCATAAGATTGAGTAATCAACGTCTGGCAAAATTCTCCATCCAGGTAAGCCTGACCTTCACCATCGTCTTCGTACAGATCAAATTCGCCCTGTAAACCGGCAAAAATCTTGACCTGAAGAATTACAGGCAGGTCAACGCCATTGGCGACCGGGTCAACACCGAGAGGGATGATGGCTCCATCGGGCACAAATACCGGTATGTCTCCCTTGTCGCAATACAGACTATACCAGAATCCGCCTTGAAAAGCTTCGTTTGTGAAAAAGTTGGTCCAGTTACCCTTCGGAAGCCAAACGGTCTTGCGAGTGAAGCCTGTCATCGGATCTGTTGGGCTGCTTACTGGAGCAACCAGCATTTGCTGACCAAAGGTGTATTGACCCGGACATGCATAAGCATCTTCCTCCTCCGACCAGGAATAATACATTGGCAGCACCAAGGGCTCACCAGTACGGACATTTCGTTCATTTGCCGTATAGATGAAGGGAATCAATTTGTGCCTCAACTGCATGGCAAAACGTGTAAGTTGGAAGGTATCCAAACCAAAACTCCAGGGCAGACGATCGATAAACTCGTTATTGGTTGAATGCAATCTGAAAATCGGGCTGAAAACACCAAATTGAACCCAGCGCAGGTAAAGCTCAGCATCTTCCACGCCTTCACAATGACCGCCAATATCGTGGCTCCACCAGCCGTAGGCGACATTGGAAGCTTTTGCAGTCATTTCAGGTTGAAAAGCAAGACTAGCCCAATCGACCACTGTGTCACCGGAGAAACCGATCGGGTAGCGCTGCCCGCCCAACCCAGGCCAGCGAGAGAAGACAAACGGGCGTTTTTCGGGTGATTTCCCCTGATCGTAGTAGTGGAGATGGTTTAGCCAGAAAAGAGGATCCAACCCGGCAATTTTCGATCGGCTGCCCTGTTGCCAGTCGAGCCACCAGAAATCGACGCCCTGCTTTTCCAGTGGGTAGTGCAGGACTTCGAAGTAAGCCTGGGCAAATTGAGGGTCAGCAATTTCGAATGGGACCGGCTGACCAGAGGCTGGGTCGACTCCCATGCGCGTAGCCATTATGGGATAATGGTCTTCGTGGTTATGAACTCCTTCTGCCGGGTGGAGATTGAGTGCTGTCTTAAGGTTTCTTTGATGAAGACCGGCAACAAACCCTTCTGGATCGGGGAAGAGCTCCCGGTTCCAGGAATACCCCGTCCAACCTGAAGAAGCGTTGCCAGTTTTCGTATTGTGCCAATCCATATCGACAATGCAAACAGACAGGGGAACTTGTCGCGTTTGGAACTCATCCATCAGTGCAGTTAATTCTTGGGCTGAATAACACCAATAACGGCTCCACCAATTACCAAATGTCCAGCGGGGCAGGAGGTTGGGCTTGCCAGATATGCGTTGATGATCCTGAATTGCTCCCAGGTAGTCTTGCGAATAACCATAAAAGTAGAGATCTTTGTAAGCAATCGATTTTTCTCTTGGCGTTGGCCAGAGTTCTTTATCAAGCACTAAATTATTACTGTCATCTACCAATGCCCATCCCGAACGTGAGACCAGCCCATCACCAAGGGGAACAGGACCGCGGGTGCTGTCGAGCGTGCGAATCGTTCCTCCCAGGTTGCTGTAATCCTGGTCGCCATACCGCCAAAGTTGCCCACTTTGCTTCAGTTTGATCCATAAATCCCGCCAATGAAAGCGGTTGTTTTCGTAAAAATGCAGTATCAGATCGTCCGTCTCAATCGTCAGCCAGCCATCGTTCCGGAAGATATTGAATTTCGGGACAGGTTGCTGCCGGTACCAATAGGTCAGGCTGGCACGGTCATCAAAAAGACCCTCGGGGTCCAGCTCCATGCGAATCAAGCGGCTTGTCAATATCGTGAAGCGTGCCTGGTCCGAGAGAACAATTGCTTCGGAGGAGGCGGCTGGGGTCATACTGGGTATAATTTTGCTCATAATCGTCCTTCCAATTTTTCTATTGAAATTTTACCGGAACATCAGGAAAGTAGCATCTTTTGTTGAATAGATGATTTGATCGCCTAAGAAACGATTTTCGGGTTAAAATCGATAAAAATCTTATCGGAGAAGGTCATGGAAAACACGGAACTTCAATCCCCTAAAAAACAACCCAATAAATTAAAGAACTTGTTCGCCCTGGCAACCGGCTATTTTGTCGATCAGGGTGAAGCGCAAGCGATGTCAATTTTCAGTCCGGTATTACGCCAGATCTGGAATCTCAGCGTAGGCAATCTGTCCTGGATCACCTTTATCCGGAGCCTGCTCCAGGCAATGAGCTCCCCGTTTTGGGGCTACATGGCGGACAAATTTTCCCGCAAAAAGGTGCTTTTTTGGGGTACTGGTTTCTGGGGTATCTGGACGATCATGGTGGGATTAACCCAAAATTACAGCCAGCTTCTCCTTGTGCGTGTCATTTCAGGTATTGGACTGGGCTGCTTGATGCCGGCTACTTTTTCGATCATGGCTGATACCTTTGCTCCCAAGATCCGTGGGCGTATGCTCGGATATTTAGAGGGTGTAGGCATCCTCGGAATCATCATTTTTACCTTAGGGTTGGGACAACTTGCTACGCCCGAATTATGGCGGTGGGGTTTCATCATTCTGGGAATCGCGAGCATTCTTTCTGGAGTTATTATTTTGATCTTCGTCAACGAACCGGTTCGAGGATCCTCCGAACCCGAGATGAAAGATCAGCTTACCTATGAACAGGCAGAACGATACAAAGTGGAATTTGAAGACCTCCGAAGAGTGTTACGGATTCCCACTATTCGTATTGCTATCCTGCAAGGTCTGGCAGGCTCGATGCCATGGGTTATCATGGGTGCCTTCTTGATCCTGTGGCTGGTGGAAGAGCGGGGGCTTTCCACTCAGCAAGCTCCGCTCGTTTTTGGCATCATGTTGATTGGAACAGCAATCAGTAATGTTCTGGGTGGCTATATCGGCGACTGGGCCAACCAGAAAAACCCGAAGTATGGGCGTACGATCATTGGTCAACTTTCGGTAATTTTCGGCATTCCCTTGACGATCATTTTGATCACTTCAACTAAGGATTGGAGTATTGCTCGGTTGACTGCTTTCTGTTTCTTCATTGGCTTGCTGATCAGTTGGCCGGGAAAGGGAGCGAAAGAACCGATGATGGCAGCTGTTGTACCACCTGAACTTCGCGCAACAGCATTTTCGATGACTACTTTTGTTGAAAGTGGCTTTGCTGCCATCGTTGCCCTAATTTTCGGCTTGATTGCGGATAAGATCGACCTACCGACTGCGATGTTCTGGACTATTCCGATACCGTGGATTTTTTGCGCGATCCTTTTTTCCGGCTTTTATTTCACCTATCCAAAGGACCAAGAAAAACTGCATTTACTATTGCAGAAGCGTGCCCAGGAATTGGGGATCAAAAATGGAGATTAAGCTTTTCGTTGAATTAGAGAATGGAAAGCGCATTATTTGCGCATTCCAATGATTTAATTTTACCTATTGAAAATCGAATACTTCATTTCAATCAGAATAAATGATCAGAGCACACTAATTTGCAAAAATAAAGAACTCCTCGCTTGAGGAGTTCTTTTTTAGCGGGAGCGACGGGATTTGAACCCGCGGTCTCGGCCTTGACAGGGCCGCATGTTTGACCACTACACCACGCCCCCACAGAAAAAGAAGTTTATCATGCTGATTTTGATACGTCAAGGAAAATCAGCAAAGAATCAGCAAAGAATCTCAAAAATCCGGAACTTTTTTGTTATGTTTTTATTCAATTTTGAGTGTTTGATAATGTCAATTCATGCAAACAAACCACAAACAATACCCTCAATCTATTGAAGGTAGTTTAATTAGAAAAAGAAAAACGGCAGGGATAACCTGCCGTTTCATCACCAGTCATTAATCTTGAGCAGCGGAAGCTACACCTTCCGCGGCATCTTTTACTTCATCAACAACATCTTTGGCTCCAGTCTTTGCAGTATGGACAATTTTCTGGGCTTTTTCTTTTGTTACTTTTGTCACTTCATCCGCCTTAAGGATGGCATCCTGATATGCGACTTCTGCGCGTCGTTTGGTATCTTCGTAGGTCTCTTGCCCTTTATCTTTCAATTCGATTGCCTTTTCCTTGATAACCTGGCGGGTTTCTTCGCCGGTCTGGGGAGCTAAGAGCAAAGAGGCAATCGCGCCAGCAAGTGCGCCAACGGTGAAACCCATTACAAATAATCCAAAGTTACTTTTATCTGACATTTTTTCTCCTGTTATCTATTAATTACTTTTTAAAACGAAAGAGCTCGGCAATTTTCTTTACACTTGCCAGAGATTCGTTCAGTTTGATCACCGGTTCGGTGAGGTTATCGCTCATGAACCTTACGGTTCCTTTCAAGGTGTTGACGGTATCGCTCGTTGAGTGCATGATTGGTCTGATTTCATTTTTAAGCAAATTGGTCAGATCAGCCAGCTGCACAATCAACACAACCAGGGCGACACCAATGATGAACATCATCAAAGCCATCAGGATGATGAAGATATCTCTCACTGTGCTGACAGTGCCCGCATCCGAGAAAGCCAAAACGACGATTCCTGCGATGATCGCCAACAATACAAGTACGCCAGCGACAATTGCGACTGTTGCTTTTTTATTACCTTCTTCAGGCTGACCATCCAATTCAGCTGGTACGGTTGTTGTTAATTGTTTTGGAGTTGGTTGCTCAGTCATCTTTGCCTCTATAGAAATAATTATATATCAGTCTACCTCAAAATTGGTTTATTTGTATAAACGGCTAAAGTTCGTCTATTTGTAATTCACTCTCGTCAGTTTCAAACAATTCTTGCTCTGGGATCAGGGTGATATCCCCAAAATTCGCGCCTTGCTCTGTGGTGATCAAACGCTGCTTGACCAACTCTAAAATCGCCAGAAAGACAACAATCGCCTGCAAGCGGTCATGGCTTTCACCCAATATTTCTGAAAAACTGGTCTTTTGGTCAACTCGCAATATGTGTAAAATTTCTTCCACTTTTTTCTTGAGCGTGATCTTCGGGATGCTTATCAGAGCGCCATTATGGAGGACAGGCTGCTGGCTGGCAAGGTTCTCAAGCGCCAGGATCAAATCGTGGATGCTTAAACCTGTCAGATCCAGCTGAACGTTGACAGGATAGGTGCGGGGGATGTGGAGATGGCTGCGCATATTATTGTTCATGCGCGCCGCCAGCCATTGTGTCGTTTTTTTGATCTCACGATAAATGATCAGCTGTCTGGCAAGGGATTCGCCAACGTCTTCCTCGTCCTCACTCCTTGCAGGTGGACGTGGCAGTAGGGATTCCGATTTGACCTGTACCAGCTTTGCAGCAATGGTTACAAACTCAGATAAGTAATCCGGTCCTGCTTCCTTATTTTCTTCAATATATGCCAAAAATTGGTCCGTGACCTGGGCAAGAGCCAACTTACTGATGTCCAATTCAGCCCTCTGGATCAGGTCCAGCAAAAGATCCAGGGGACCTGAGTAAACCTCGGTAGTGATTTCATAAGAATCTGATTGGTTCAGCCACAGTTTTGCCATGAATTAATTATAGCCGAGCCGGGTAAAAGTTTGGGCTCAATGCAGGTATACTTAATGCAAAAAGAGGTTGCGATGGCAAGGTTTGTTTGCGTTGAATGTCATCATGAATATCCTAAGGAAGGTTTGCCTTACCTGTGCCCATCCTGTGGGAGCATTTTCACGCTTTCGGATCTGAACTATGATCCAAATGAAAAACAGCCTCTCCCAGGGATCTGGGCTTACAAACAATCGATGGGGGTCAGCCAAAACCCGGTGTGCTACTTGGGCGAGGGTCAGACAGCCTTGGTAGAACGCGAGCAAAATGGGTTTCAATTTTTCGCCAAATTAGAAAGCCTTAATCCAAGTGGCTCTTTCAAAGACCGCAATTGTGCAATTGTGACCAGTTTTCTCAAAGCCCGTGGAATCGAAAACGTTGTCGAAGATTCATCCGGAAACGCTGGTGCATCCCTGGCTTTATATTCGGCTGGTTTTGGCATAAAAGGGCAAATATTTGTGCCTGCAGGGACATCAGGTCCCAAGATGGACCAGATAATTGCCAGTGGAGCCAGGGTTCAACCAATATCAGGTCCAAGGGAGAATGCCCATCAGGCTGCTCTTGAAGAACTTGGAAAGTCAAATACCGTTTATGCCAGTCACGCCATGCTGCCTTTTGGGCTGGCTGCCTTTGCCACCATTGCTTTTGAGATTTATGAACAGTTGGGGAGTCTACCGGCAACGGTTTACTGTCCAATCGGTCATGGATCCTTATTTTTGGGTGTTTTGCTTGGTTTCAAAGCAGTTTCTAATTACCTTGGGCTCTCATCCAGACCGAGCATGATCGGCGTTCAGCCAGAGCGATGTTCACCGCTTGTTTCAGCATGGAATCATCAGCCATTTTATCCTGGTGTGCTGCAAAGCCTGGCAGAAGGCACCATGGTCACGAATCCTTCCAGGGGAAAAGAAATTCTCCAGGAACTTATTCCCGGCAAGGATGACCTGCTTGCAATACCCGAAGAGGATATCGAACCAGCAAGAATAGAATTAGCCAGGAAGGGGATTTATGTTGAGCCGACCTCTGCCATGGTTTATTCAGGGTTGAAGATGAAATCAGCATCCAGTAGTGGTATAAATGTATTAGTTTTTAGCGGTAATGGGCTAAAATATACTGTAAACAAGTTTTAGAGTAACTGCAGATTCGTTTGATATCGTTCGCCAAGAGGATGCTAAACGAATAGGCGGTTCAACAGGGAGTAACAATGATTGAACCAGACGGTTTGGCGAAATTGCGGGAGCATTTACCCGAAAATTTCAATAATATTTTTATGCTTACCAGGGCTTTGACCCATCGTTCCTTTGTAAACGAAAACAGAGAAGTGCTTGAAGATAATGAACGCCTCGAGTTTTTGGGCGATTCCATTCTCGGTTTTATTGTTGCGGAATGGCTCTACAATAATTTTCCGGAGAAGGATGAGGGCTTTCTGACAAAAGTTCGAGCGGCCTTGGTTCATACCCAACAATTGTCTGCATTTGCTCGCCGGATCGACCTTGGACCATCCTTATTGGTTGGACGCGGTGAAGCCAATGCAGGTGGGCGGGACCGCGACGCGATTTTGTGTGATGCTTTTGAAGCGCTGATCGCCGCTATTTACCTTGATTGCGGTTTGCAAACTGTTAAAGACTTCATCATCCCTCTACTTGAATTGGAATCAGAAGAGATCCTTCGCTCTCACTCAGAGGAAGATGTCAAAAGCAGATTGCAGGAATGGGCTCAAGCACAGGGTTATCCTGCCCCAAATTACGTACTGGTGGATGAATATGGACCTGACCATGATAAGCGTTTTGTGGTGGTTGCTATGATTAAAGACACGAAAATCGCCCAGGGTAGAGGTTCATCAAAACAACTTGCAGAGAAAAACGCTGCCCAAAACAGTATCAAAAAATTGGGAATAGCTACATTGTGAACAAATCGAATTTTGCCGGATTGGATTTACAAGGATACAAAACTTTTGCCAGGGAAACCAACCTGGTTTTCCCGTCAAGGATTACTGCCATCGTCGGACCAAATGGCTCAGGCAAGTCGAATGTCGCCGATTCCATCCGATGGGTTTTGGGTGAACAGTCTTACTCCTTGTTACGAGCCAAGAAAACAGAAGATATGATCTATTCCGGTTCTGATAACCGGGCTAGGGCTGGTATGGCAGCGGTCTCGATAAAATTCGACAACGAGGACAAGTGGCTGCCCATCGATTATTCAGAAGTGGTATTAACCCGCCGTGCTTATCGCGATGGAAAGAACGAATACTTGATCAACAACCAGCGCGTTCGTCTGAAAGATTTCAACGAATTGCTTGGAAAGACCGGTTTGAGCGACCGTACCTATACCATCATAGGTCAGGGGCTGGTCGATTCTGCCCTATCTATCCGCCCGGATGAGCGCAGCAAGCTCTTTGAGGAAGCAGCGGGTATCGGACTTTATCAAAGCCGAAAAGAAGAAGCCCTGCGGAGGTTAGAGGCGACTGAGCATAACCTGGAACGAGCCCTTGACATCATTGCAGAGATCAAACCACGGGTACGCAGCCTGGAGAAACAAGCAGCCAAAGTTGGTGAGTATAAGACAGTCCAGGAACTGCTCAAGCAAAGCTTAAGGGAATGGTACGGTTACCACTGGTTCAAAGCCTTGAAAGAAGTTAATCAAACCCAACAACAGCTTAATGCCGCTGAACTTGAACGGCAATCCACCCGAAAGTTTTTTGAAAAAGAACAGGCTGAAGTCAACACCTTACGGACTGATATCGAAGACCAACGCAACAAGGTCAACACTTTGATGAACGATTTGCGTGACCTGAGGGACAACTTGCAGCACGATAATCAAAACCTGGCAATTTTAGATGAAAGAAAAAATGCTGCACAAAAAGCCAGGCTGCAGGCTGTGAATGACCTTGCCAACCTTGAAGAAGTGATCCGTGCTGCTGAAGACAACTCTCAAACTCGCCAGCTGGATGAAAACAAAATTCGTGAAGAATTAGAGACTGTTCAGAAACAATTTGAAACTCTGAGCGATGCCCGCAAGAGAATCCTGGAACAGGAAGCCAACTTACGAAATGAAGAAAACCGTATGCGGGAAGCTCAAATCGAAGTTGAGAAAGAAGCTGTCGTGATCCACTCCAGAAAACAGGAAATGACGGATCGCCTGCAAACACTTCAGTCAAGCCAGGCATCCATC
>WOYI010349312.1_pt1 | contig 16806 bp, 17 predicted proteins | sample 6423411 | NCBI WGS metagenome assembly WOYI01 (sample SAMN13441803, study PRJNA592873) | oil field metagenome | biome: oil field; feature: oil-well bore; material: oil-contaminated soil; isolation source: oil-contaminated soil from oil-well borehole | place: Germany: Wietze | collected 2016-10-18 ...
GATCATCGAGGAGGGGTGCCACAGCCGTTGTTAAGTAACTACTACTGTCTATCATATACACCACCTCCTCACTTCGTGGGATCGCGTTAAGCAAGGGGCCTTGTTTAGGTTCTTCCTAAAGTATCACATAATCACTTTAATTTGTCAATCAGCGCGGGGTTAAATTGTTAAGGCCGGGTTTCACTGCTGCCAACCAGCTGCTTGGTATAATTCGATCATTATTGAATTTGAGGAGGTTTAGTGTTATGAAATACCGGAGATTTGGATCCCTGGACTGGAAGGTCTCTGCGCTGGGTTTTGGCACGATGCGCCTTCCGGTTTTGGATAACAACAGCGGAAAGATCAATGAGCCGCTGGCAATGGAGATGATTCGCCATGCGATCGACGAAGGCGTCAATTACGTGGATACGGCCTATCCTTACCATCAGGAACAGAGCGAACGGTTTGTGGGGCGGGTGCTCAAGGATGGCTACCGCGAAAAGGTCAAACTGGCGACCAAGCTGCCTTCCTGGCTGGTGAAAGAGGAAGCCGATTTCGATCGCTTGTTGGAAGAGCAGCTGCGGCGCCTGGATGTGAACCAGATCGACTTTTATTTGCTGCATTCGCTCAATGCCAAGACCTGGGCCAATTTGCAGGGACTGGATGTGTTTGGCTGGGCGGAAAAGAAGATGGTTGAAGGTTTGTTCAGCCACCTCTGCTTCTCCTTCCATGATGGATACCCTGTCTTTGAGTCGATCGTCAAGGCTTATGACAACTGGACCATGGCCCAGATCCAATATAATTATATGGATAAGGACTACCAGGCTGGCCAAAAGGGTCTGAGACTGGCCGCGGACCGGGGGCTGGCCGTGGTGGTGATGGAGCCGCTGCGGGGCGGCCGCCTGGCGAAGAACCCCGCTCCCCCGCAGGTGGAGGCCGTCTGGGCCAGGGGCGAATACGACTGGACGCCGGCGGCCTGGGCCTTCCACTGGGTTTGGAACCAGCCGGAGGTTTCCACCGTCCTGAGCGGCATGAGCACCCTGCAGCAGGTGGAAGAGAACCTCGAAACGGCCTCCGCTTCCGGGATTGGCCGGCTGACGGAACAGGACCTCGCGCTGGTGGAAGAGGTCCGCTCGGCCTATGAAGGACTGGCGCCGATCCCCTGCACCCAGTGTGAATACTGCCTGCCCTGCCCGAACGGCGTCTCGATTCCCAGGGTCTTCGCCATCTACAACGAGGCGAGCATGTACGAAGAATTCCACAACGGCAGGTGGGCCTATACTAATCAGATCTCGATCGAAGCCCGGGCGGATAACTGCATCGAGTGCGGCGAATGTGAGGCGGCCTGCCCGCAAAATATCGAGATCATCGAGTGGCTTGTCAAGTCGCATGAAATTTTGACGGAACCCCAGTAATCGCAGTTTAGATGAAATTTGCCCCGGCTCAGGCTGGGACTTTTGTTATTCACGCGGGCATTTGCTTGCTGTTCAGGGGAGATACTTCTATAATGAACCCATGGATACCCCACTGAAAACTCATCGCCGACCTTTTCCATGGCGCTGGATCCTTTTGGGTCTGGCGGTTTTGCTGACCGCTGTCTGGCTATTCCTGACGCCCAGCGGCCTGCTCGGTAAAGCTGATGCGATCGGCTACGCCGTTTGTCACCGGATTGACGCCCGCTCCTTTCACATCCTCGGCAGGCAGTTTCCGCTCTGCGCCCGCTGCTCGGGGACTTTCATCGGCGCGATGCTGGGGCTGGCGTATCAGACGGTTTTTGGGCGGAAGGGGAAAATGCCCCCAACCCTCGTTTTGGTGCTTTTTGGCGCGCTGGCCCTGGCCTGGGTGCTGGATGGGAGCAATTCCTTCCTGATGCTGCTGCCCGGCGACCGTTCGGTTTATGAGACCACGAACTTGACCCGGCTGCTGACCGGGACGGGCATGGGGCTGGCGATCTCCGTGGTGCTGCGCCCGGCTTTCATCCAGACGGTCTACACCACCTGGGAGGACGAATCCGTCTTTGAGGATTGGAAGAAACTCCTAGGCCTGCTCCTGGCGGCGGCTTTGCTGGACCTTTTGATCCTCCTGGAAATTCCCTGGATCCTCTACCCCCTGGCTCTGGTCGGGTCCCTGGGTGTGGTGGTCCTGCTGATGGTCGTCTACTGCATGGTCTGGGTGATGATCACCAACCACGAGAACCGCTATGCCCGGTTTCGGGAGATCTGGGTGCCCCTGGTGGGCGGGTATATGGTTGCCATGCTCCAGATCGGCGTGATTGACCTGCTGCGCTACCTCTGGACGGGGACCTGGGCGGGTTTTGTCCTTTAATTTTCATTACAACTTTGAAGTGGGAAAACCGTATAATATTAAGTAAAGGTCCTTATTGAAAGGAATTATGGTATGGATATTTTAGCGGCTTTTGGCCTCTCGGCCAGCGCTGGTTTGAATGCCTATATCCCCCTGCTGGTGGTATCCCTGCTGGCGCGTTTTACGGATCTGGTCGAACTTTCGGACCCCTGGTCAGTGATGGAATCCTGGTGGATCATCGGGTTGTTGATCGCTCTCTCACTGGTGGAATTCTTCGCCGATAAAATCCCGGCTGTCAACCACGTCAATGACGTTGTCCAGTCCTTTATCCGGCCCACTGCGGGTGCGATCTTGTTTGCGGCCAGCGCCAATGTGATCACTGATATTCATCCTGTCATCTCGATGGCGGTCGGTCTGTTGATCGCGGGCGGCGTCAACGCGGTCAAGTCTTTGGCTGTGCGGCCTGCTGTCACGGCCGCGTCAGCCGGAACGGCCAATGTGCCGGTGAGCATTCTGGAGGATGTGGTCTCCACGGTAGTTTCGCTGGTTTCTGTGATCCTGCCCGTCCTGCTTGCGGTGTTGTTGGTGCTGGTTGGAATTTTGATCATCTGGTGGGTCAGCCGGCGCACGGTGGATGAACGCGATGAGCCCAAAGACTGATCGTTTGTCCGTTGAAGAGTCATTATTATAAAATTGTCTTATTGAAAAGGAATGCTCATGTCTTATCAAACGAATAACCAAAATCCAAATTATGGTCAGACCACGTCTTCCTTGGCGGTGATCAGCCTGATTGCCGGGATTGCAAGTTACTTCATCGTCCCCTTGCTGGGTGCGATTGCCGCGATCATCACCGGTGGTATGGCCAAAAAGGAAATTCTCAACAGCGGCGGCGCGATCGGCGGGCTGGGGATGGCAAAATGGGGCGTGATCCTGGGCTGGATCAATATCGCTTTCAGCCTGATTGGCCTCTGTATTGGTATTTTAGCAATCCTCGGTGTGGTGTCCCTGCCCCTCTGCTTCATCCCATTCTCTGATCTGAACCTGAATTACTAATTTGTTATCGGTTTCCGAGTGTGCTAAAAGGAGAAATTATGTCTGAAGAAATCAAAATGCCCAATCCCCCTGAACCCGAAGAGGCGCCTGAAAAAAAGAATCGGACCGCGCTTTGGATCATCCTGGCTGTGGTAGTCGTGCTCCTGCTCTGCCTTTGTGTTGTGGTGGTCGCAGGGGTGATCCTTTTCGCAGTTTCGGACGGCGTCTGGAATTCCTTTAATTATCAGCTTCCCGCGTTGCTGAGTTTGATATAGGAATAAAATTGACTCGCACCACAAAAGGGACGCCCAGCAGCGTCCCTTTTGTGGTTAACCTGTGACCTGGATCAGTCCCCCGGTTTTGGCCAGCTCCACCAATTGGTCCAGAGCTTGGCGGGCTTTTCCCCGAGTGGCTTGGTCCAGCTGGAGGTCCTCAAATTCATCCTCATCCAGGACGAGGCAGCTGCCATCCGGGTAGGCCAGCAGGTCGAGGGCCAAATCCACATAAGTGATCCGCCCGGGGGTGAACTCCGCCGGCTGGGTGACATTGCAGTACCAGCCTTTGAGCCAGTCATCGTCTTTGTCGTGGATGGCAAAGATGTTGTACCAGCGGTCGGCGTAATAGCGCTCCACAAAGCGGTCGTTCTCCCGCAGGAGGATGCCGTGGAAGGGGAAATCGCTGCGGTTAAAGCGGGCCTCGATCAGGACGCTGTGCTCGTCCCGTTCGAGCACTCGGCCGTCATAGCGCCAGGTTTCCTCGTGTTTGGTGTTCAGTTTAATGACGGTCAGGACTTCGGCTGCGGTGTTCATTCGCTTTCCTTTCCATTTTCAAGGCAGAGCAGATCTTCAGGCTCGAAGGACACGGTCAGCGGCCTGCCCAGGGTCTGCGGCTCCTGCAGCAGGACTTGAAAACTGGGCAGGGCCGGGTTGATGGTTAAGGTTACCAGATATCGCTCACCCTGAAAAACCTGATCCACGACTTTTCCGGTGATCGGGTTGCCGCCTTCTCTGGCTGGGTAGCGCGCCTGGCCGGGGCGGAAGAGCAGGGTTGCGGCCGCGCCGATCGCGGGAGGCTGGCCCTGGCAGTTTGCCCTCACCGGCCCGAAGGGCGTGTTGACGGTCAGGGGGGCGTGCTGGGTCACCGTGCCGTCAACCAGGTTACCCAGGCCGAAGAACTTGGCTACCCAGACATTTTTGGGGTGGTGATAGATCTCGTGGGGCTGGCCGCTTTGCAGGATCACACCGTCATGCAGCAGGAGCAGGCGGTCCGCAATGGCGAAGGCCTCTTCCTGGTCATGGGTCACGTAGATCGCGGGGACCTGAGTCTCCCGCAAAATGCGGCGCAGTTCCCGGCTGAGCTGCTCCCGCAGGGTACGGTCCAGGGCACCGAGGGGTTCATCCAGCATCAGGAGCCGGGGTTCGGGGGCCAGGGCGCGGGCCAGCGCGACCCGCTGCTGTTCGCCGCCGGAAAGTTCGGTGACTTTGCGCCTGGCAAAGCTGGTCATGTGGATGGTTTCCAGCGCAGCCTGCACCTTTTCCGCGATCTCGTCCCTGGGCCTGCCCTGCATCCGCAGACCGAAAGCGATGTTTTCGGCGACGTTGTGATGGGGGAAGAGGGCATAATCCTGAAACATCAGGCCGAATTCGCGTTCGTGGGCGGGGACGTTGGTCAAATCGATCCCGTCCCAAAGCACCTGGCCGGCCTCGGCTTCTTCCAGCCCGGCGATGATCCGCAGGAGGGTGGATTTGCCGCTGCCGGAGGACCCGAGCAGGCAGATGGTTTCGTCATCCTGGACAGTGAAGGAGACTTTTTTCAAAAGGGGCTGGCCTTCATAGGCTTTTTCGATGGTTTGGACAGTGAGCATTAGAAAATTTCCTTGCCTGGCAGGCGGAGGCGTTCGATCAGGAAGATGCCGGCCGCGCAGACCAGCATCAGCAGGGTGGACATCGCCAGCGCCTGCCCGTAATTGAGCGCGCCGGGCTGCGAAATGTAACGGTAGATTGCCACTGGCAGGGTGGGGTATTGCGGGCGGGTCAGGAAGGAGGTCGCCCCAAATTCGCCCAGCGAAATGGTCAGAGCGAAGATCATGCTGACCAGGAGTGAAGGCGCCAGCAGGGGGAGGTCCACTTCCCACCAGACCCGGAAGGGCCGCGCGCCCAGCACCCGGGCCGCGTTTCGCAGGGAGGGCGGAATGCCCTGGAGGGCCGGCCCCAGCGTACGCACGACGAAGGGCAGCGCGATCAGGCTGTGGGCGATTGGCAACAGGATCGGGAAGCTCAGCGTGCTGAAGGGCGGCTGGTTAAAAACGATGATGAAGCCCAGACCGAGCGTGATGGCGGAGGCGCCCAGGGGCAGCATCGTCAGCGGGTCGAGGACATGGTTCAGCGGGCTGCGTTGTTTTTGGGCGTAGGCCACCAGCAGGCCCAGGCTGACCGCGATTGCGATCGTGATCAGGGCGAAGATCAGCGAGTTACGAGCGGCCTCAATTGGCGGGACATAAAAGAGGGAATTGCGGGGATTTTCCCACAGCGCTTGGTAATATTGCAGGGTGAAGCCGCGGGCGATCTCGCCGCGCTCTCCCCGGTTGGCGTCCAGCTTCACCACCGAGCGCAGCGTCAGGGCCGCCAAAGGCGAGACCAGCAGGGTGAAGAGCGCCACCACCAGCAGGGCGACGATCACCGTTTGGAAACCGCGCTTGGGTTTGCGGACGGGCAGCTCCTGGGCGCGGGAGGAGGCTGCCAGAACATCTTTGCGGCTGAGCTGGTTGTGGGCGATGGTGATCCCCAGGGTGCAGATCAATTGCAGGATCGAGAGGACCGCTGCGAGGGGCAGGTTCAGCAGATGCATGGCCTGGATGTAGATCTCCACTTCCAGGGTGGCAAACTGCGGCCCGCCCAGCATCAGGATCACGCCGAAGCTGGTGAAGTTAAAGAGGAAGACCAGCAGGGTGGCGGAGAGGATTGCGGGGCGCAGCAGGGGCAGGGTCACTTCCCGGAAAGTCCGCCAGGGGCTGGCACCGAGCACCTGGGCCGCCTGCTGCAGGCGGGCGTTTTGGCGCGACCAAGCGTTGCTGACCACCCGGATGATGATCGTGGTGTTATAGAAGACATGCGCCGTCAGGATCGCGCCGAAGGTGTTGAGAAATTGGATGGGCGGCGTTTCGAGGTCGAAGAGCGCCATCAATCCCAGGTTCACCCAGCCCCGCGGCCCCAGCAGGGCATTGAACCCGGCCGCGACCACCACGGTCGGCAGGATGAAGGGCAGGGTGGAAAGCAGTTTGAGCGTCTTCTTGCCCGGGAAAGTGAAATGGGTGAAGAGCCAGGCGCCGGGCAGACCGATCGCCAGGGTCAGCAGGGTGGAAAGCGTGGCCTGGAAGACGGTGAAGCGCAGCGGCTGCCAGACCTGGCTCCAGTCCAATGCGGAGAGGTCGAAACCCCATTCCGGTGAGATCAGCAGGTTGAAGATGGATAGCAGGGGCTGATAGAAGAAATAACCCAGGAAGGCAGCGGGCAGCAGCCAGAAAAGCGCCGCCCGCCAGGTGGGTTGTTTAATGCGTCCGCCAAAGCGGGCTGTAGGCAAGCTCACTGCAGGACCGTCTCCGTCCAGGCATTGATCCAGGCTTCCCGGTTGGCGTTGATCAGGTCTGGGGCTAGCGTGGCAGGGTGTTCGGGGATGTCCACGTTGTCTGTAAAGGCCGCAGGGAGCTGGGCTTCGCGATTGACCGGGAAGACAAACATCTGGAGGGGGATATCCTCCTGGAAGGCGGGGCTGAGCATGAAGTCCAAGAATTTCTCAGCCAGGTCCCGGTTGGGGGTGCCGGCGAGGATGCCGGCAAATTCGATCTGGCGGAAGCAGGTGTTTTCGCCGATGATCGAGGCGGTCGGGGCCTCCTCGATCGGGGATTCGGCGTAGACGACTTCGGCTGCGGGGCTGGAGCCGTAGGAAACAACCATCGGCTGGGGCCCCTGGCCGGAGGAGCCGCTGAAATTCGTATAGTAGGCGGTCTCCCAGTCATTGACCACCACCAGGCCGTTATCCACCAGCTGCTGCCAGTAGTCCAGATAGCCATCTTCGCCAAATTCAGCGATGGTGGCCATCAGGAAAGCCAGCCCGGGTGAGGATGTGGCCGGGTTTTCCACGGCCAGCAATCCGGCATATTCCGGCTGGATCAGTTCTTCCAGGGAGGTCGGGACGGTCAGGCCGTTCTCTTCAAAGTAGGCTTTGTCGTAATTGATGCAGACATCGCCATAGTCGATCGGCAAAATCCTGTTATCGGCGTCGAGCTGGAACTCGGCCGGCACCTGCACCAGAGCAGGGGAGGCATAGGATTCGAAAATCTCCGCATCAAGGGCGCGGGTCAGGAAGGTGTTATCCACGCCGTAGAAGACATCGGCCAGGGGGTTGTCTTTGGAGAGGATGGCCTTGTTGAGGGCGGCGCCCGTATCACCGCTGCGGATGAACTCCACCGTGGCGTTGTTTTCAGATTCAAATTGGGCGATCACATCCTCGCTGATGGCGAAGGAATCGTGGGTCATCACCGTGAGCGTGCGGGCATCCCCGGCGGAATCGGTCGGCGTTTGCCCGGCGCAGGCGGCCAGAATGCCAGCGATCAGCATCAGGCTCAGGAAAAGAATTGTTTTTTTCATGGGTATAACCTCTCTTTTAATCGGTTTCGTTGCAGGTATGAATGCAAAGTAAGATGCCGCTGTCAATGGATAGGGTTGCGGTATCAGCCGTCATCACATTGCTGAGGCCGCGGGTCCGGTCGGGATAGAGGGTTTCATGACGGAGGGGATAGGCCAGTTTGGCGGTGGTGACGCCCGGCACCGGCCCCATCAGGGGGATCAGGGAGACGAGCTGGCCGGGCCGGCCGCTGAGGGTGGCCTGTTCCCGGATCAGGAAGACTTCCCGTTCGCCGTCGATCAGACGGACGTCCATTTGGGCCAGGCGGGGCTGGGTCAGCAGGTAGATGTTGCCGAGGGTGTGGTCCAGCCGGTCGCCCAGCGCGGCCACGATCCGGATCGCGGCCGGGCCATAGTCAAAGGCGGCATTGATGCCGAGTTCCAGGTCGGTCTCGTCTTTTTCCGCGGGGTAGCGCCGGACGGGGACGCCCTGTGATTCGAGCCGCGCCACATCGGCCGGGTTGGCGGAATCAAGGTCGCCGAGGATCAGGTCCGGGGTCAACCCCAGGGTGACGAGATGGCGCAGTCCGCCATCGACCGCGATCAGGATGTCATCCGGCTGGAGAAAGGCGCGCAGTTGCTCAGGCCTCTCCAGGGGACCATTGGCAAAGAGGATTACCCTTTGACTTTCTTTGGTCATACAAAAAACACCCTCTCTTGGCGGGGAGGGTGTTGATTTGCGAACAATTTTCATCCCTCCGCCGGCATTATCCGGATCAGGTTTTGCGGGTCGAGGACCGATTGTCCTCCTCTCAGCCTGAGACTTCAGGCTCCCCGTTCAACTGTCTTATTGTTTATTGACTACAGGATTATCGTACCACATGGAAGAGGGACTTGTCAATTTTCATAGCCAACATTCATCCCAACAGGAATCGAACCTGTTTGCCAGGCCTGGAAAGCCTGGCAGCTCACCCAGCGGGATGAATTTCCTGGGAGGGTAAATCCTCGGCTAAAATATTTTGGGAGAAATTTTCGACACCAGACAAGCCCCCTTTGGCTGCTAATTCACTCTGAATTTTGCGGTAGCCTGCTTCCATCAGTTCTGCGGTGTTGCTGAAGTCCCAGGTTGGGAGGGTGTCAATATCGCGGAAGGAGAAGCAATGAACAGGAACGCCCTGTTCTTCGGCCAGCGATTTTTCGAGTTGGATGTAGCGTTGACTGACTGCGAAGGCCAGTTTCTCGAAATATTTCGGCAATGGGACCGCGTTGTCGTCGGCCTTGATCTCCATATCGAGGTCCAATGCGATGATGTGCGTTGCCCCCAGTTGGAGCGCAGGTTCAATCGGCAGGTTGCTGACGGCGCCGCCGTCAACAATCAACTGGCCATCTTTTTTGGACGGGACAAACCAGGGGGGTAAAGAGATGGAGGCAAGCAAACCTTCTAAGACGGGATCCTGCGTGTTTTTTCCATAGATGACGGGTTGGCCAGTTTCAATGTCCGCACTGACCATCCCCAGCCTGGCGCCGGTTAGATCTTCAATGCGCAGGTCCGGCGTGATCCCGAGGGATATGAAATATTCCTCAACCTTTTGACGGGAACGCTGGCTCGGGTGCCCGATCAGGGAACGGAGCACCAAATGGGGAACCCTGGGGTCCAGGATCTGCATTTCAGCCACGCCCTTCCAGGCCTTTTCCAGCGTGGCAAGCCCCTGTATGTTGCAGCCCCAAAGCGCCAGGCCAGCCGCATTGACGGCGCCGATGGAAGTCCCCACCACTAGGTCCGGGACGAAACCCGCTTCAATCAGCGCACGGATGGCGCCAACTTGCAGGGCGCCTCGAGAGCCGCCTCCCCCCAGGACAAAAGTTAAAGTTTTTTTTGAATCGGTTTTGTTCATCATGCCAATCAAAATTAAAAGATCCAGTCGGATGTCAAGCTTTTCCTGAATCCCGCGAATAATTCGGGGAAGGGGTGAACAACGCCATTGGTTTGGGGAGTCGACCGGCTGGTCGCAGATTGAACCTTTTCATTGAAGCGCCGGGTTGGGTCACGGCTTCTGGCATTTTTTGTCCACCTCAGAATTGGGCATTGCGGATGGGCCTTGGTTCTTGGTTTCTTGTGAACTAAGACCTTGTGGCCCTTCGCCAGCTTTATTTTCTGGTTTTTCTTCCTCAGGTTCAGATTGTTTTGCTTTTTTTTCAGTTTTTAAAATATCTGCAAATCGTTTAAGGAAACGATCACCTATCAATCCGTGCATCATCATTTTCCATTCGGCGGTTTCATAAACGGTTCAGCATAAACTTTTGCCGAACCTGGTTGTTTCGAATGCATCTACGAATAATGAAATAGCCTATGCGTAATTCTGTTTTAAAGGTAACATCGCAAGATACCCTTGTCATCAATCAAAAGTTGTATAAAAGTGTTATCTGTTTTTAGGTGGAGATCAGGGGATCAAGCCGAGCTGCCGCGCCTTTGAGACGGCCTGGGTGCGCCGGTTGACATCCAATTTTGTGTAAATATTATAGGCATGGCGTTTGACGGTATTAAGTGCCAGGTACAGTTCAGAGGCTATTTCTTTGTTGGATTTGCCCTCCGCGATCAGGCTGAGAATCTCAATTTCCCTGGTTGAAAGGGCAATTTCTTCTTCGAGGGAGTCCGGCAATGCATTGGGTGGATTCGCCGCTTTGGTCAGCGCGGGGTTTTGCTGGGCATTCTCAGTTACGGGCCGAATCTCTGCGATGAGGCTGTCAATGAACTGGACCGAGGGGAGATAATTCGTGGAATTTTCCTGGACTGCCCGACATTGGCACAGCAGGTTAAGAAGTCGGCTGCCTTCATCCAGATAGACACGGCGATAACCTTCCGGCTCCCCCAACGCCAGGGCTTCCAGAAGATGTTGGACGGCCACTTCTTGTCCGAGCGATTCTTCCGCCATCGCCTGAATGACCAGGATTTCCATCTTGGAGGTGACTCTTTGGAAATTCTCGATCTGCGGCAGCAAGGTCTGCAATAGCTCAAGCGCCCGGCGAAGATCATTTTTGTGGTCGGTATCCTGCCCACGGATCAACAGGAAGCGGGCTTGGATGATGGTGAGGTATTCGAAGATATGGTAGGGATATTTTTCCAGCGGGATGGCTTTGGTCAGGTCCGCAAAGTCACCTTTCTTCCACCATTGCTCCGCACTGATCAGGTCATCCCGCATTAACGCCAGGTTGACGGCAACTCCAGAAACGATGCTGTCATCCCATTGGCTGGATTCGGTGCTGAGGGCCATGTGGGAAGCCTGTTCAACGAGGGCCTTGGAGCCTTCAATATCCCCTTGGATCTGGCGCAGCCGGGCCAGGGTGATAATGCCATCCAGTGTGCTGATGGACCACAAGGTTTGAGAAACCTCGCAGCCATCTTCCAGTAATTGGTTGGCTTCTTCCAATTCGTTGCGTTCCAACAGGATGGCGCCTAAGCCGAGGTCCACCAAACCGGCCAAAGGGAGCTGTTTGCCTTCGGGGCCGATCGCTAAAAATTTGGCTTTCTGCAGGGTGGACCAGGCCAGGCTCAATTTCCCTTGCAGAACGAGTACATCGGCCAGTTGGGCGGACGCGATGGTCGAGATCAACAGGTTGTTGGACTGCCGGGCGTTCCGGATGGTCTCGCGCAGGGAAGTAATGCTCTTCTGGGTGTCGCCGGAAAAGACATAATAGAGGCCGTTATCCAACTCGATCAGACTGCGAATAAATGGATTTTCCGTATGCATATACTTGGCCGCATTCCGTGAGAGTTGGGTGGCTTTTTCGGTGTCGCCATTCAGCAGGGCCAAAGTGGAGCGGCAAATATCCAACCCGACCAGCAGGTAAAGGATATTGGGATCGGTGATCTGTCCATCCGCATGATCCCTTTCGAAATGGTTATTAATGATCTCGGGGTATTGCAGGCTCAAGGTGTTTTCCATGTTGTTAAGCAACTCCGTTGCCAGGTCTAATTGGTAGGTGGCGATGGCACCCCAGGCATAACCGAGCGTCAACCTGAGACGTGGATAGATCAGATCCCAGGGCAGTTTGCTGACCCAATGCGTCAGGGTGAAAATATTCCCGAACTGGATCATGGTCTGAATGTTGCGCTCGATCAGGTCCGCGGCCCAAGTGATGTCTCCTGAGGCAAAGGCATAACGGAAAGCCTCATCCAGATTGCCATTTTCTTCAAACCAAAGAGAGGCCCTTTTTTGCAAAACGGGGATTTCATCCGGATTGATTTCCGAGTGGATATGCCGCAAAAATTCGGAGAACAGCTGGTGGTAGCGGAACCACTCCCTTTTCTCGTCAAGGGCAGTGATGAATAAATGCCCGCGCTCCAGCCTGCTGAGCATCACGGCCCCGTAGCCCGGTTGGGCATTCGGGTTGACGACGGCTTCAACGAGTGAACTGGTTAGGGTATCTAAGACAGAACTGCGCAAGAGGAACTGGCGGACCTCATCGCTTTGTTGGTCCAGGACTTCTTCGGCCAGATAATCTACCAGGTAGTGAGAGTCACCTTCAAGGCTGGTGAACAGGGTGTTCGGGTCGGCATGGTTGCGCACGGAAACAGCCGCCATCTGCAGGGCTGTTACCCAGCCATCGGTCCTTTCGCCAAGCGCTGTGATGGTTTCCGGCGGCAGGTCAAGCCCCATCACCTGCTGGCAAAACTGGGCCACCTCTTCACCGGTAAAACGCAGGTCGTCCACTCCCAGGTCCACTACCATCCCCTTTGCCATCATTGTGGTGATATCCAGCTCCGGCATAACCCGGCTGGCAATGACCAAATGCAGGTTTTGAGGGATGTGCATCAGGAGGAAATTAATACTTTCAAGGATGGCCGGGTTCTCGATGTTTTGAAAGTCATCCAGGACCAGCGCCATTTCTTCTTGTTTTTCAGTGATTTCGTTAATTAGCAGGGTGAGGCCAATTTCAACACCGCCGGATTTCGTGGATTGGAAGAAATCAAGGGTCTCTTCGCCTATGCCGGGATAGACATTCTGAAAGGCACCGATCAAATATTGGTAGAACCGGCCCGGATCGTTGTCTTCGGCGTCCACGGTGAGCCAGGCGACCGGGAGATCTATGGACCTAGCCCATTCGATCAGTAGGTTGGTTTTCCCAAATCCGACCGGAACCGCTAACAGGGTCAGTGGCCCTTTGACGCCGCGCGCTATCCGCTGAATGAGCCTTGGACGGGAAACATATTCAGGAGGGTTTTGGGGAATAATAACTTTTGTTTGCAGCAGGAGTTGCTCATGGGGATATGCTTGTTCTGGGGTCATAAGTTGTATTTTAACAACAATGAAAAGATGATCAAAATCAATCCTTATCTTGTTTTATTATACTGGTTCTCAACCAGGTTGGTGCAATAACTGCTGTAAGTAAAAAAAGGCAGTGCTATTCCCCCTGTGTTGGGCATTCTGAGAAGACTTATTTAAACAGAGAGAGGATGCCGGTCATGGTCAGGACGATCAAGATTGCCCCCATCATATTCGCAACAAAGGAAGTCCAGATATAGGTGGTCAGCGGCACGCGGTAGATCCCGCTGGAAATGCCGACAAATTTTGGCCCGAAGCCGGGAATGGCACGGACAACCAATTGGTAAACAGGGGATTGAATGGGAAGCTGGCTGATCGGGGCGGGGAGCTTCTCTTTTTTCTGTTCAAAATCTGTCAGGCTGCTCATTTGATCGCCCAGGAAGTATTCCAACAAGGCCGCGAGCGTATTTCCCACGGTGAAGATCCCAATAGCGAACCAGGTGCCGTTCAAAGTCAAGGCCAGGAAGGTAACGGGTTCGGAGGGAATCGGCGTTAACCCCAAGAGCGCATAGACCGCCAGAAAAATGAGGGTGCTTAGACTTTCATTGTTTGAGATGAAGACTTTGAGTTGATCGATATCTAAATTGATGGCAAAGATAATGGCAAGGACGATAAAAATGACAAGGGGGATGATTTTCTGCCATTTATTTTTGTGTGTAGTGATACTGGAACTCATGTGCTTTCCGATGAGAGGGGGGCGTGGTGGGAACAGGATTCTCAGCGGCCTGCCAGAGGGCATTCGCGATCACAATGGCCGCATCGGGGCGCCCCAGACTGCGAGCGTTCTGCGCCCTGGCGGTCAGGTGCTTTTGATGCTCCTTCAGCCATGATGCCACGGTTTGATAAAATACTTCTGGTGTTTCTGCGATCACACCAGCATCGTTATCCAGGATAAAATCAACATTCCCTTCTTCCTGCCCAGGCAAATAATCGATCAAGATGATGGGCAACCCGGCTGCGAGGCCTTCCGAAAGGATCAATCCACCCGCTTTTGTGACCAGGAGATCGGCTGCTTGCATCCACTCCGGGATATTGTCCACAAAATTTTTCACATGGGTCGGAAACGGCCAGGCATAATCATTCAGACGTTGATTGAGGTCATCATCTCCACCCGCGATCACGACCACCTGAAACGGTTCAATAATATTCTCCAATGTTACCAGGTTTTCAAAAATTCCGCTGACTCGTTTGCTTCCCACCACCAGTAAGGTTGTCAGGTCGGGGTCAAGGCCCAGTTTCAACCGCATTTCCCGGGGGGTGGCTTTGGAGAGCTCGAAGGCAGGGTCAACGGGGATGCCGCTGATGGTGATCTTGTCCGGATCTATACCAAGCGTCAGCGCTTTTGCTTTGACCCGTTCTGAAGCCACATAATAGTGGTCAGGCCCTTTATTGAACCACATGGCGTGCACATCCGCCAAATCCGTGACGATGGTGAAGAAGGGGATATGAAAGTCCAGGTTATTCAGAACGGAAGCAACTGGTGCGCTGAACATCTGGGTGGTCGACGCGATCGCATTGGGCTGCCATTTGGCAATCATTTGGCGAAGTGTTTTTTGTAAGGCAAGGGTCAGCGTGTCTTCCATCAGGGTCTTGATGGAGGGGCTTTCGCTGATCTCATAGGCAAAACGGTAAATGGCCGGGTGGTTTTTGACGTTGGAATCATAATTGATCTCTGCTTTTTGTAAGAAGCGAGCGACCGATTCCTCAAAAACCGGGTTGACGATGGACACTTCAACCTCAGAAGGGTGTTGAAGTGTCAGGGCTTTGGCAATGGAATTCGCTGAACTGCGATGACCGAAACCGGAATCGCTGGTCAGGATCAAGAATCGTTTTTTATCCGGCATACGCCAATTCCGTTGGTTCCATGACCTGGACTGGATTGGATCGTCTTTCAAGCATTTTTAATAATTTTCGCATTCTTGGTCGATTAAACCGCTGCATCACGATCGGCACTAAATTGTTTAGGAAAGCATATAGGACCATCAGCCAGCCTACCAAAACAGTATTCCACAGGAAGAACAGAAAGCCGGGCAGGATCATCAGCCAATGGCAGATCTCGGCTCTGACGCTTTCCTTGAGCCAGCGCTGTAAATACGCCAGGTCGTTTTCGGCGGGTAGGCGCCTGATGGAGAAAGCGTTCTTATAGAGCGCAGACCCATTGGGGATCAGGTGCTTCCAGCTGCGGACTTTGAAGAGCTTATCATAAATGGCGCCGCCTTGCTCCCATTTGTGGGTGTGGAAGAATTTCCGATCCGGGTTCAACTTCTCTAAAGGGATTTTCGAACTGCTATAGCCGATCCCCAGATGAAATATGAGCCAGGCAACAACATCAACGATGATGGTTTCAACCGTGTCTAAAAAGATGATTTGCATTGCTTCACCTTTGGATAAATCGTCAAATTTATATTATTGAGTTTATTTTTTGACGATCCGGTGTCATGTATCGAAAGTGCTATAAAAGTATTAAATCCGACTCAGGCCGGTAGATAAATCAATAGCCCTGCCCACGGGGCTTGGCGGTTGGGGCTCATTGCTGCCCCCTGCTACCAGGAAGGCTCTCTTTTGACATTTTGCTTTCTGCCCATGACCAGAGCAACCACGACGCCCACCACAAAGCCGCCGATATGCGCCCAAAAGGCCGTCCCGCCGACATCCTCAGCCACTCCCAGCGAAAGGACGCCATTGAAGAGCTGCAGAATGAACCAGAAGGCCAGCAGGATGGAGGCTGGGAGCGCCCTCAGGGTCATGAAAAAACCGATTGGGATGAAGGTCTGAACCCGGCTGCGGGGATAGAAGATCAGGTAAGCGCCCAGGACTGCGGCAATCGCGCCGGAAGCGCCCACAGTGGGGATGGCGGAGGCGGGGTTGAGGAAAGCGTGGGTCAGCGCGGCAAAGACCCCGCCCGCCAGATAGAAGATCAGGTAGGGGATATGCCCCAGCCGGTCTTCGACGTTATCGCCAAAGATCCAGAGGTAGAGCATGTTGCCCGCCAGGTGCATCAGGCCGGCATGCATGAACATCGAGGTGAAGATGGATGTCACGTTGCCGGGGTTCAGGGGGGCATTCAGAAAACTGACAGGGATAAAGGCAAGCTGAGACATTAGGGCGCTATCCTGAGTGACTCCGGAGAACCATTCAAAGAGGAAGACGATGACATTCGCAGCGATCAGGAAATAGTTGACAACAGGCGTCCGGCGGGTCCTAATTTGATCGCGGATTGGGATCATGTTTGATTGCTCCTTAATTTGCGGATTATTAAAACAAAACCATTGATTGCGCTTGGTCTGATTTTACCCTAGAGCATGGAGGGAGGGAATGGAGAGGGGGCGGAGGCGGTTGGAAGCCCCAGGAAGCATTTTACGTTAAGAACCTTAAATCGCCTTAAAAACTATACTTTGCCAATTCATTACGTCCCCGGTCTTTGCTGTCCGACCGAAGGCGCGGCCTTCCCGGATGCAATGAAAGCGGCACCCAGGCTGCGCGGGCTGTCTTCTTCATCGGAACCCGTCTTGATCGGCGAATCGTCGCCCATGCCATCATCCACG
>WOYI010360324.1_pt1 | contig 16783 bp, 15 predicted proteins | sample 6423411 | NCBI WGS metagenome assembly WOYI01 (sample SAMN13441803, study PRJNA592873) | oil field metagenome | biome: oil field; feature: oil-well bore; material: oil-contaminated soil; isolation source: oil-contaminated soil from oil-well borehole | place: Germany: Wietze | collected 2016-10-18 ...
CCGGGTGCGGGGTTCCTCGTCGGCCCCCCTCACTCCTCCGCCGCCGCCGCCGGCACGGGCGCACTCGCCGGGGCGCCGGCCGGCGGCCGCATCAGGAGCCAGGCGATGACGAACCCCACGGCGGCGAGGGCCGCGACCAGCGGAAAGACGCCGAGGTAGGTCCCGGTCGCCGTCCGGACGAATCCCGCAAGCTGCGGCCCGGCGATGGCGCCTGCGCCGTAGGCGAGGAAGACGACCCCATAGCACCGCGGGTAGTCGCACGTCCCGAAGTAGGACGCCGTCGCCGTCGGCGCGATGGCGAGCCAGCCCCCGAGGGATCCCCAGAGGACGGCGAACGCGACGATGTAGGCCGGCACCCCCGGCACGAGCCACATCAGCAGCGATGCCGCCGCGATGAGACCGAAGGTCAGCATCGCCGTGGTGCGGGGGGATATCCGGTCGGCGAGACCGCCGAACACCGGCCTCCCCAGCCCGTTGAAGACGGCGAAGAACCCGACGAGGACCGTCGCGAGCCCCGCATCGACCCCCGCCACCTCGGTCCCGACCTGCTTTGCGATCGAGATCGCGGCAAGCCCCGCGAGACATCCGACGAAGTAGCAGGCGAAGAGCCCGTAGAATGTCCCGGTCCGGAGCATTGCGCTGCGGTCGCACTCACAAACCGGTGCCGTCCCGACCCCCGGTGCCGGAGGCGTCCACCCTGCCGGCTGCCATCCTGCCGGCGGGAACCGGAGCGGCAGGGCCGAGAGGACCAGCACGGCGATGAGCGCAGCCCCGAAGATCCGGAACGTCGCCATCACCCCGTACGTGGCGATCAGGGCTCCCGCAGCGTTTGCGGTGATGAATGCCGAGAACCCGAACCCGAGCAGGGCAAGCCCCACGGCGAGCCCCCGCCGGTCCGGGAACCACCGGGTCGCGACAGCGACCGGCGCCCCGTAGGCGATCCCGACCCCGAGCCCCCCGATAACCCCGTAGACAACGTAGAGCGCCTCGACCGACGTCGCCGTCGAGGCGAGGAGCCATCCGAGGCCGGTGAGGAGCCCGCCGACGATCGTCACCTTTCGCGGGCCGTAGCGTTCGATATACTTCCCGGCGAGCGGCATCGCTATTGCAAAGAAGGCGAGGAAGACCGAGAACGGGAGGAGCACCTCCCCCGCCGTCACCTCCCGGCCGAGCGTCGCGGTGAAGTGCGCGGCAAGCGGCGCGACAAAGACACTCCAGGAGTAGATGCTCCCGAGGCAGAGGTTGATGAGGAGGCCGAGGGCCACAAGGCCCCACCGCCCCTTCTCCGCGGGCATGCCGAAAATCTTCGGGATGTCGGACATGGGGTTACTCCTCCAGGGTGGAGATGTCCCCAGGGTCCATGCCGAGCTCCCGGGCCTTTAAGACCCGGCGCATGATCTTGCCGCTCCGGGTCTTGGGGAGCCGGTCCATATACTCGATCTCGGCCGGGACCGCGACGGGGCCGAGGCTCTTTTTGACGTGGCGGGCGAGTTCGTCGGTGAGGCCGTCGCCGGGGCTCAAGCCCACGCGGAGGGTGACGAAGGCCTTGATGACGTTGCCCTTCAGCGGATCGGGTTTCCCGATGACGGCCGCCTCTGCCACTGCCTCGTGGGAGACGAGCGCGCTCTCGACCTCTGCGGTGCCGATGTTGTGGCCGGAGACGACGATCAGGTCGTCGGCCCGCCCGATGACCATGATGTAGCCGTCCTTATCCTTCACCGCGAGGTCACCTGCGGTGTAGCACCCGGGGATGGTATCCCAGTAGGCGCGGTAGCGCTCGTCGTTGCCGTGGACCGTCCGGAGCATCGCGGGCCAGGGCTCCCTGATGACCAGGAACCCCCCGGTCCCCGGCGGGACCGCCTTGCCCGTCCTGTCGACGACGTCGACGACGGCCCCGGGGATGGGCTTTCCGGCAAACCCCGGCTTCATCGGCTCCCCGACCATCGTGGTCAGCATCTGCATCCCGGTCTCGGTCTGCCACCAGGTGTCCACGATCGGGCACCGCCCGCCGCCGATTGTGTGGTAGTACCACTCGAACGCCTCGGGGTTGAGCGGCTCTCCAACCGAGCCGAGCACCCGCAGCGTTGAAAGGTCGTACTTTGCCGGCCACCCGTCCCCGTAGCGCATGAACATCCGGATGGCGGTCGGGGCGGTATAGAAGATCGTCACCCCGAGGTCCTGGACCAGCCGCCAATAGGCACCCGGGTCCGGGTAGTCGGGCGTCCCTTCGGCGATGACGACGGTCGTGCCGACGGCGAGCGGGCCGTAGACAATGTAACTGTGACCCGTGATCCAGCCAGGATCGGCGGTGCACCAGTAGACATCGTTCTCCTTGATGTCGAAGATGTGACGGGCGGTGTAGTAGGTCCCGACCATGTAGCCCCCGCAGGTGTGGACGATGCCTTTCGGCGCACCGGTCGAACCGCTCGTGTAGAGGATGAAGAGCGGGTCCTCGGCATCCATCACCTCTGCCGGGCAGTCCGGCGCGGCGTGGGCCATGAGGTCGGCGTAGTCGACCTCCCGGGCGGGGTCGAGGTCGACGGCCGGGGTTTCGCGCCGGAGGACGACGACCCGCTCGACGCACGGCGTCCGGGTGAGCGCCTGGCCGGCGATCTCCCGGAGCGGGACGGTCTTTCCCCGCCGGTAGGCAACGTCTGCGGTGATGAGGACCTTTGCCTCCGCATCGTTGATCCGCATCGCGAGCGCGTCGGGCCCGAACCCCCCGAAGACGACCGAGTGGACGGCCCCGATACGGGCGCAGGCGAGCATCGCGACGACCTGCTCGGGGACGAGCGGCATGTAGATGCAGACCCGGTCGCCCTTCCCGACGCCGAGGTCCGCGAGGCCGTTTGCAAACCGCATCACCTCACGGTAGAGGCCGTCATAGGTGAATCTCCGCTCCTCTCCCCCTTCGCCGCGCCAGACGATCGCCGGCTTATCCTTCCGGTCGCCGGTGACATGGCGGTCCAGGCAGTTGTAGGTGAGGTTCAATTTCGCGTTGACAAACCACTTTGCGTAGGGGTAGTTCCATTCCCTGACCCGGTCCCAGGGCTTGAACCAGACCAGTTCACGGGCGATCCGGTCCCAGAAGGCTTCCGGATCGCGCGCGAAGTCCTGGTAGGCCCGGGTATAATCCGGTGTCCAGGCTGCCGCCTTGCACCGGGGGTCAGGGAGGTAGCACTTCTCTTCCAGTTTCACGTCGAACGTCTCTGTCATCTCTCTTCATCCTCATCTGATCGTTCATGCCGGATCTGCACGGGCGAGTCCCCTTGTGGGTCCCGCACCGTGCAACAGCGGCTCATCTTCCGGGTCTGTCGGTCTCCCGACCGATCGGCCCGTGGTCGTGCGGTCATAACGACCGGTTACCGGCGGTGCCGGCGTCCTCCGGGAGCGCACCCGTCCCCGGTCTCTCTTCCCGTGCAACTGCCTCCGAATCCTACATGATTAATAATGTATATTTTGTGATAAACTTTGCGGTCACCGGAAGAAAAGATGTCAAATCTGGATAAAGGCCGGGTGCGCCGGAGGAGAAAGGACGTTCTGAGATCTGTCGCGCGGCCGGGACCGGCCGGAAAACCGCCTACAGCCACCCTTTCCGGTTGATGACCACCGCGAGGAGCGAGGAGACGATCAGGGATAGGATGATGATGATGAGGAACCCGTACGGGTTGTCCTGGAGGGGGACCGGGACGTTCATCCCGAGGAAACTTGCGATCATCGTGGGGACCGCGAGGATGATGGTTATCGAGGTGAGGAGTTTTAAGATGTTGTTGAAGTTGTTCGATATGATCGAGGCGAAGGCGTCCATCGTCTCCGAGAGGATCGTCGAGTAGGTGCTCGCCATCTCGATCGCCTGCTTGTTCTCGATGATGACGTCCTCAAGGAGGTCGGTGTCGTCCTCGTACATCCGGAGCGGCTGGAACGTCAGAGTCTTGTCAAGGACAATCTGGTTGCTCCGAAGCGATGTCGAGAAGTAAACCAGGCTCTTTTTGAGGTTCATCAACTGGATCAGTTCGCGGTTCCGCATCGACTGATTCAGTTCGGCTCCGATCCTGTCGGATAATCGCTCGATCTGGCGCAGGTACTGGAGGAAGTAGGATGCGTTCCGAAAGAGGATCTGCAGTACGAACCGGGTCTTTTTGAAGGTGTAGAACAACTTCACCCGGGCGTTCGTGAAGTCCTGGACGATCGGGTTGTCACGAAGGCAGACGGTGACGATGGTATCGGACGTAACGATGATCCCGAGCGGCATCGTCGTGTAGAGGATAGTCTGCTCGGGGTAGGGCACCGGGATATCGATGACGATCAGGGTTACGCCGTCTTCGGTCTCGGTCCGCGGGCGCTCCTCCTCATCGAGCGCTGCCCGGAGGTAGTCCCCTGGAATGGAGAGTCTCCCGGAGATCTCCTCGATCTCGCCCGCGGTGGGGTTGATCATGCAGACCCATGAACCGGGCTCGAACGTTCCGGTCTCCTCCGTCCGTGGCACCGGGGCCGCTTCAACCGTGCGATAAATGCGGAACATGCGCTCTGTCACCTCCACTCCGGGAGTTCACACTCTATCTGGTTGTCTGCAGGCGGGATGAAGGTATGGACGCCCGGGAAGCATCGCTGCCCGGCGCGCACCGGGATAAAAAAGGGGATTAGATGACCAGGATCAGCGGCGCGAAGACCAGCGCGACCATGGACATCAGTTTTAAGAGAATGTTGATGGCAGGGCCCGAGGTGTCCTTGAAGGGGTCGCCGACGGTGTCGCCGACAACTGCCGCCTTGTGGGCCGGGGAACCCTTGCCGCCGAGGTGGCCCTGCTCGATGTACTTCTTTGCGTTGTCCCAGGCCCCACCGGCGTTCGCCATCGTGACGGCGAGGAGGAACCCGGATGAGAGCGAGCCAATGAGCAGGCCGCCGAGGGCTTCGGTGCCGAGGACGAACCCGACGGCGAGCGGGGCGACGACGGCGAGGACGCCGGGCAGGATCATCTCGCGCAGCGCCGAGTTCGTGGAGATGGTGATGCAGGAGGTGTAGTCGGGTTCGGCCGTCCCCTCCATGAGGCCCTTGATCTCCTTGAACTGGCGGCGAACCTCGTGGACGATGCTGGATGCAGCTTTCCCCACTGCCATCATCGTGATGGAGCAGAAGAGGAAGGGAAGCATTGCACCGATCAGGAGGCCGATGAAGACGTTCGGAACCGATATGTCGATGACCGAGAGGCCGACCGCCTGAGTGTAGGCAGCGAAGAGGGCGAGTGCCGTCAGCGCCGCAGAGCCGATGGCGAACCCCTTGCCGATGGCGGCGGTGGTGTTGCCGACGGCGTCTAGGGTGTCGGTGATCTCACGGACTTCGGGCTTCTGGTGGGACATCTCGGCGATACCGCCGGCGTTGTCGGCGACCGGGCCGTAGGCGTCGACGGAGAGGGAGATGCCGAGCGTCGAGAGCATGCCTACGGCGGCGATGGCAATACCGTAGAGTCCGGCGACCTGGTACGAGACGTAGATCGCGAGGGAGATGATCAGGACCGGCCAGACGGTGCTCTCCATCCCCTTGGCAAACCCGGTGATGATGGTGGTCGCAGCCCCGGTTTCGCTCGACTTGACGATAGCGAGGGTCGGTTTCCGGTCAAACGAGGTGTAATACTCGGTGATCAGGCCGATAGCGAACCCTGCAATGAGACCGGCGACCGCAGCGTAGAGGACCCCGATGTACTCCGCCCCGAGGAGCAGGGTCACCAGGAAGTAGGTGGCGATGACGACCAGGACGAGCGCGGAGAGCAGACCTTTGTTGAAGGCCATGTGGATGGCGCTGCTCTCGGTCTTGTTGGTCCGGACGAAGAACGAGCCGATGATGGACGCGACGATACCGACCGCGGCGATCAGCAGCGGGAGGATGATCACGTTCATGACGTCGGCGTTCGGGAACTGCGTGGCCGCGACGGCGACGCCGAGGACCATCGCTGCGATGATCGAGCCGACGTAGGACTCGTAGAGGTCCGCACCCATGCCGGCGACGTCGCCGACGTTGTCACCGACGTTGTCGGCGATGACGGCCGGGTTCCGGGGGTCGTCTTCGGGGATGCCTGCCTCGACCTTACCGACGAGGTCGGCACCGACGTCTGCCGCCTTGGTGAAGATACCGCCGCCGACACGGGCGAAGAGGGCGATCGAACTCGCTCCGAGGCCGAACCCGGTCACGATGGTGAGGACTTCAGCCTGGGGAAGCCCTGTTACGGTGCTGATGACCATATACGCGATCGAGAGCCCGAGGAGCCCGAGCCCGACCACGGCCATGCCCATGACAGAACCGCTCGCGAACGAGACTTTGAACGCATCGGCGATTCCACGCCGTGCGGCGTTCGTAGTCCGGACGTTTGCGGCCGTTGCGGTGAACATGCCGATATACCCGGCGGTCGCCGAGAGCGCTGCGCCGAGCACGAAGCAGGCTGCGGTGAGCGGGTTGATCCAGACGCCGAGGACGACGGCAAGCACGACGACGAATATTGCTATAGCACGGTACTGTCTGTTCAGGTAGACCATCGCCCCATCATGGATGGCGGCAGCGATCTTCTGCATCAGTTCGGTACCTGTCCCCTCCCGCCTGATACTTATATACGAGTATCCTGCGAACAGGAGAGCAAGAATGGCACCAATGGGTGCCAGATACACCAGATCCATCTCTTTGCATTCCTCCGATTGAGTACCATATACAAAGGCATTCAACACTTTTAAATATGTGGAATATATCCGGGGGACCTGATGGAAGTTTAACTGAAATCCATCACTTCCGGCTGGAGTGTCTGGAGATCGATGACAAATGCCCGCGCGGGTGTGGGGTGGATATTCATCTGTTTCTGAAACGCAGTCTGGGACTGCCAGGTGCCGGTGTTCACCCCGAGGACACCCCGGTAGCGGGTGATGCCGCAGATGTGGACATGCCCCGTGAGGAGGATCTCGGGGAGCGGGTCGATGACGAGCCGGTCGGTCTTCATCGCCGCTATGGGGGTCCGCATCCCATAGGGGGAGGCGAGCAGCCGGCGTTTCAGCATCTCCTCCATGATCTCGCCGGGCCGCTCGTAACTCGCTCCCGGGATGAGCCCGATCATGTCGTCGATCGACCGGCCGTGATACATAAGGACCCGGACGCCCTGGAGGTTCAGCAGGCAGGGGTTCTCGACGAGGGTGCAGTTTGCCGGGAACCTCCCGGTGAACTCCGGCGGGATCGCAGGCTGCGGCTCGGCCATCCTGACGACGTCGTGGTTTCCCGGGGCGGCAACGATCCGGACCCGGGAGGGCAGGTCCCGGAGCATCTCTGCAAAGACATCGTACTGCTCGTAGATGTTCTTGATCGTCAGTTCGTTCTCCTGCCCGGGGTAGATGCCGATGCCGTCGACGAGGTCGCCCGCGATCAGGAGGTAGCCGGCATCGGAGTCCTGGAGCCAGTCGGCGAACCGGTTCCACCCCTCTTCGAGGAAGGTGTCGCTCCCGACATGGACATCGGAGATCAGGACCGCCTTCCCCGGCCGATCACTCTTGAACGGGGCGTTGTTGATGGGGACGTCAGGACGGGAGAGCTGCTCGGCGAAGAAGAGCCCTCCGTCGCTGGAGAGTTTCCCTTTGATCCCGATCACCTCGTCGGGGAGGATCCGCTCCGCCTCCGCGAAGGCGTCGTCCTTTCCTTTATTGAAGAGCACCCGGATGGTCCCGGTGGGGTCTTCCACATCGACGAGTCGGTGCCCCCTGGCGGTCGTCCGCACGTCGGCCACCATCCCGATGATGTTGCACTCCTCGTCCCGGTAGCGGTGGGGGGATTTGACCAGCGCCTCGATCGGCATGGTGTTCATCCGGCTCCGGATCATCGATGAAAGGCTGTTGTAGCGGTCCCGGAAATAGTGGACGGCGTCCTGGTGACCGGTGACGCTCCCTGTGGTCCCGGCGCTCCCCATAATCACCTCGAGTTCCGGGTCGACAAGGAATCGGGTCCCGTCCCGGACCTTCCGGAGGCCCGGGATATGTTCGGCCGAGATGACGAGGGTGCCGCCGGGGACCCCCGCTGCTATCCGGTCGATCAGGGTGGGGTCGTTCTGCTCACGGATGTAACTCACCACGTCGGGATGGACCTGATGTTTCAACTCAAGGAACCGGCGTACGATCTCGGCGTTGGCGAGCATGGACTCCATCTTATTCTCCCCCTGGCAATATGGGTTTATCTTTTTAGTATCCCATCTCCGGTCCGGGTATCCCGGAGAACCTATGTATATGAAGGGATAGCATTCTCTTTAGAGCAATGTCGGATACCACCTGGCTGCAGCGTGCAGCATCGGCCCTGCAGGCGTTCCGGGAGAGCGAGCACCCGGTCGTCTCTCTCGCCCGGGACCTCCTCTGGGTCGTCGCGGTCGTGGGGGGTATTGCCCTCGTCCTCTACCTCTTCGCCGGCACCTGGCCGGCGGTGGTCACGATCGAGTCGGAGAGCATGGTCCCGAACATGAACGTCGGCGACCTGGTGCTCGTCGTCGATGAGGACCGGTTCGGCAGTCTCGTGACCTGGTCCGAGGGGCAACGGACCGGGGATTCGTCCTTCGGGGACTACGGCAACGTGATCGTCTATCGCCCGAACGGCGCTGACTCCGTCCACCCGATCATTCATCGGGCGATGACTTACGTCGATACCGCCGCCGTGGAGGAGTCGGGGCTCGCGCAATACTACGAAGATCCTCATGGCGGCTACATCACCAAAGGGGACAACAACCCCTACATCGACCAGGGGAACCTCCGGATTGCCGGTGTCGGGGTGGTCGAGCCGGTCAAGAAGGAGTGGATTGTGGGCAAAGCCCTCGTCGCGGTGCCGCTCATCGGTTACCTGCCCCTGCACCTTGCGGAGTTTGCCGTCATCGTCATCGTCGTCATCCTCATCCACGACTTCGTCCTCGCGCGGCGCAAAGAAGAATAAATCCAGGATTAGAAGGGAGTTGTTTACGATACCGCACTCGCTGCATGACCTGCTCGATGACACGCTTGCCGGCCACCGGCTCACGGAGGAGGAGGCTGTCCGTCTCCTCCGGACACACGACCGGGGCGTCTGGGAGATCGCCGCCGCCGCGGATGAACTCCGCGAACAGAAGGTCGGCGACGTCGTCACCTACGTCAGGAACCAGAACATCCACGTCACCAACATCTGCAAGAACCTCTGCGGGTTCTGCGGATTCGGGCGGCGGGCGGATGATCCTGAGGCGTTCTGTGACGACCTCGCGACCGTTCGGGAGAAGGCCCGGACGGCGGTGGCGCGGAACGTCACCGAGATCTGCCTCCTCTCGGGGGTGCATCCGGACTACACGCTCGACTCCTACGCCGACCTCATCTCCTGCGTGCGGGAGGTCGCTCCCGGGGTGGATATCCACACCGCAAGTCCGGACGAGATCGTCTGGGCGGCGGGACAAAGCGGCGTCTCGACCACCGCAGCCATCGAGCGGCTCCGCCAGGCGGGGCTCGGAACCCTGCAGGGGACGGCGGCCGAGATCCTGGTGGACAGCGTCCGCGCGGTGATCTGCCCGAGGAAATGCGACACGGCGACCTGGGCCCGGGTCATCCGGGAGGCGCACGGTCTCGGGCTCCGCTCGACGGCGACGATCATGTACGGCTCCTGCGAGACCGAGGCGGACCGGGTCCGGCACCTTGCGGTCCTCCGGGATATCCAGGACGATACCGGGGGGTTCACCGAGCTCGTTCCCCTCTCCTTCCTCCACGAGAATACCGCGCTCTACCGGGCGGGGCTCGCCCCGGCGGGGGCGACCGGCAGGGAAGATATCCTCCTCGTCGCGGTCGCCCGGCTCTTCCTTGACAACTTCGACCATATCCAGGTCTCCTGGGGAAAGGTCGGGACGAAGATGGCGGAGCTTGCGCTCCTTTCCGGCGCGGACGACCTCGGCGGGACGATGTTCTGCGACGACGTCTCGGTCGACGCCGGCGGCGAAGGGGCCGACTACCTGGACCCGGGCGAGATGCAGCGGATGGCCACGGACCTCGCGCGGTCCCTCCGGCAGCGGACGACGACCTACGAGATGGTGTGAGCCCGGCCGAAGGCCGGTTCGCACCGGTTTAAGGTGCGAAGCTTGCTCACATCCTGTTTAAGGCCTCTCTCCCCGGCATCCCGACCTCGACGCGGCGCTGCACCGCCGGAAGGTTTACCGCCCTCACCTCGGCGTCCATCAGGCCGTCGAGGTTCTCCAGGCTGGACTCTTCCGAGACCCCGACGATCGCCGCAGGAACCCCGGCGTTTGCCAGAGCCTCGATATCGAACCCGGCGGTCCCGATCATCCCCTCGTCGGTCACCCAGGCCATCAGGCTGGTGCTCCCGACCGGGATGACGTATCCATATGCGTCCTTGTAGCTGAGCCTTGTGCGCTGGTGACATAGGATCTGCTGAGCCATAGGTCCCGGGGTACCCCGGGAACTGATAAGTGTATGCCCTCCCCCGGGGCGCACCCGAAGGTTCTTGTCCTGACCGCGCCAAGTGAAATTATCCCCTGAGGAAAGACGGTTGAGGTCTATGACACCACCACTACGACAGATGCTTGACGACGTGCTCGCCGGTCACCGGCTCACCGAGGAGGAGGCCGTCCGTCTCCTCCGGACACACGACCGGGGCGTCTGGGAGATCGCCGCCGCCGCGGATACCCTCCGCGAACAGAAGGTCGGCGATGTCGTCACGTACGTCCGCAACCAGAACATCAACGTGACCAACCTCTGCGTGAACGCCTGCGGGTTCTGCGGGTTCTCCCGGAAACCGGGCGACGCTGATGTGTTTTTCCACGATGAAGCCACCGTCCGGGAGAAGGCCCGGATGGCGCGTGAGCGTAGTGTGACCGAAATCTGCACGGTGAGCGGCCTCCACCCGGAGTTTGACGCTCAATCCTACGTCGATATCTATTCCTGGATACGGGACGAGGCTCCCGGGGTTCATATCCACGCGAGCAACCCGATGGAGGTGGCCTACGCCGCGAAGAGAAGCGGTCTCTCCACCCGTGAGGTGCTGCTGGAGATGCAGGCCGCGGGACTCGGGACGCTCTGCGGGACGGCGGCCGAGATCCTGGTGGACAGCGTCCGCGCGGTGATCTGCCCGGACAAGATCGACACGGCGACCTGGGTCCGGGTCATCAAAGAGGCGCACGGTCTCGGGCTCCGCTCGACGGCGACGATCATGTACGGCCACTGCGAGACCGAGGCGGACCGGGCCCGGCACTTCGCGGTCCTCCGGGAGATCCAGGACAATACCGGGGGGTTCACCGAGTTCGTTCCCCTCTCGTTCATCCACAAAAACACCCCTCTCTACCGGGCGGGGCAAGCCCCGCCCGGGGCGACGGGGAGGGAGGATATCCTGATGTTTGCAGTATCAAGGCTCTTCCTCGATAACATTGACCACATCCAGACCTCCTGGGTGAAGCTCGGGACGAAGATGGCGGAGCTTGCGCTTCTCTCGGGTGCAGACGACCTCGGCGGGACACTCTTTGAGGAGAGCATCTCCCGGGAGGCGGGTGCCCGGGATACCGATTACCTGGACCCCGCCGAGATGCGCCGGATGGCCACGGACCTCGGACGGACGCTCCGACAACGGACAACAACCTATGCCCTCCTCCCGGACTGATCCGGGGCCGGACCCGGATCGCTTCGCCCCACCCCTCCAATCTGCCAAGAAAAATATAAATATCTAAAAATTGATTATGGCTCCTCGACGCCGGCCGGATGCCGGCGATTGAGGGGAGAAAAAGATGGTAAACGGTCTTGTAGGCCTTGCAATCCTCTTCTTCGTACTGGCACTTGTCTTTGCCATATTCGGGGCACGGGGCATTGCAGGGATGTCGATGTCGATCGCCAAGTGGCTGGTCATCATCTTCATCGTCCTCGCGATAATATCGCTGCTGCTCTGACCGCCAGCCGGGCTCACGAGCCGTTCACCGGCCGATGAGCCCGGTATACGGGCGGGGCGGCACCCGGAACCCTCGATCTCCAACAACACCGGGGCCCCTTTCTTCGGAAGAGCCCCCTGCCCGCCCCGAGGAGCATGACCGGCTGAGACGGGGCTCTCAGTCCTCCGGCCGGAGGTATCTGACGATCGTATCCGCAACCGTTGCGGCCCTCTGCATCGCCTGCTCGTCCTTCACAACGTCTCCCGGCGCATAGGCCCTGCCGCAGACGTAGCCGAGGTACGAGAACTGATGGGCGTTTAAGAACCCCTCTATGGTCTCGAGGGAGCGCTCGCCCCCCCGGTCGGCGCAGACGGCAACGGCCACGGCCCTCCTCCCTGAAAGCCTCCTGTCGTGGAAGAGGGAGTAGGTCCGGTCGATCAGGTTCTTCGTCTGGCCGTTGATGTCGTAGTAGTAGGTCGGGGCGCCGAGGACCAGCACCTCGCAGTCGATCATCTTCTGTGCCACACCGGCCCAGTCGTCATCCTCCATCACGCACCACTTTGCCTCCCGGCAGGCTTCGCACCCGGTGCAGGGCCGGATGTCCATATCGGCGAGCGTCAGGTATTCGGTCTTGATGCCCGCCTCCCGCACCCGGTCGAGGATGGTGGTGACCAGCAGCGCGGTGTTGCCGTTCTTCCGCATGCTTCCGGAGATACCAAGAACATTCATGACCTAGTGCTCGCTCCCCTCGTTCTTGATTCTTGTGATCCGGGCATCGAGGTCGAGATCCCGAAAGCAGGCGAGCATCTCCGGGACCGGGTCGCCGGAGCGGTAGAAGAGGTGCGAGGTGCAGGTGCAGTCACTGCACCCGAACCCGGGGATGTATGCTCCGCCGACGGCGCGGGCGAGGTCGCACTCGCAGTCCCGATCCGTAGCGGCGGTGACGACGGCGGCAGGCGCGAAGTGCGGGTCGAGGAGGAGGTGATCGATGTGCCACCGGGGAGGGCGGTCGCGGCGGAGGGCGAGCCTCACGTGCCGGTCTGCCCGGGCGAGGCCGCCGCTTCCTAGCGCCGAACCGATGTAGACATGCCAACCTGCAGCGAACTCCCGCGGTCCCAGGGCGCCGATGCGGACCTCACAACCGGAGTTTTCGAGGATCAGGGCGTAGACTCCCTTATCCATAATACCGGAGCGCCTCCCGGGCGGCTGCGATATGCCTCCCGCCGTCGTGGGCGACCGGCTCCCCGTGCCCGGGGTAGAGGCCTGCGACTTCGAGCGTGCTAAGGCGCTCTATGGATGCCGCGAGCGCGGTCCGGTCCCCGCCCGGAAAGTCGTACCGCCCGAAGGATCCGCCGGTAAAGACCGTATCGCCCGAGAAGAGCAGTTTCGCCTCAGGGTCATAGAGGCAGATCCCCCCCGGCGTGTGCCCGGGGGTGTGGATCACGCGGAGGCTCCCGATCCGGTCGCCGTCGTGGAGGATGGTGTCGGGGACGATCCCGGGCGACCGGGCCCCAAAGAGCATGGCGAGGCTCCGGGTGTCGTCGACGAGGCCGGGCGCGTCCGCCTCATGGATGCAGATGGTCGGGTCGCCGCATATCCGGGCGATCTCCCGGAGATGAGCGATGTGGTCGTAGTGGGCATGGGTGATGACGATCGTCTCGATCGCCCCCGCATACGGCTCCACCGCCATCGGGGGAACGCCCGCGTCGACAAGGATGTTTCCGTAAACGAACGAATTGGCGTAGGTCGTGCCGCTTGCGATCCACCGGACTGGCATGCAGACTAATATGGCTTCCGGGCAAATGGTTCTTATGCATACCCTGATCTCTGCGTGCCTGCGTGGGGTCCCCCCGGAGGTGGAGACGATTGCCCGGGAGGAGGACCTCGTCGGGCACCACGCCGCGCGGGCCATCACCCGTGGGCGGATTGTCATTCCAGCGAACCCCGTACGGCCACACCGGCTCTGTGCCATCGGGGAGGGCTGCAGGGTCCGGGTCAACGTGAACGTCGGCACGTCGGGCACCCGATGTGACGAGGACCTCGAGGTCGAGAAGGCGAAAGCGGCCCTCCGCGAGGGGGCGGACGCGCTGATGGACCTCTCGACCGGAGGCGACCTCCCCCGCATCCGGCGCCGGATCCTCGCTCTCGACGCGCCCGTCGGGACGGTCCCGGTTTACGAGGCGGTCCGGCGGGCGGGGAACGCGGCGGACGTCGACGCCGACCTGCTGTTCAAGGTTATCCGGGAGCACTGCCGGCAGGGCGTGGACTTCCTGACCCTGCACTGCGGCGTGAACCGCCAGGCCCTCGCGTCGCTCCAGGCCGACCCGCGGACGATGGGCGTCGTCTCCCGGGGCGGGGCCTTCCACGTGGCGATGATGGCCGCGACCGGCGAAGAGAACCCGCTCTATGCCGAGTACGATTACCTGCTCGAGATCCTCGCGGAGCACGACGTCGTCGTGAGCCTCGGCGACGGGATGCGCCCGGGCGCGCTCGTGGACGCCGGCCGCCTCGCGAAGACGACCGAGTACCTGACGCTCGGGCACCTGGCGAAGAGGGCGCTCGCCGCCGGGGTGCAACGGATGATCGAGGGGCCGGGACATATCCCGGCCGACCAGATCGGCTACAATGTCCGGATGCTCAAGGAACTGACCGACGGTGCTCCGCTCTACCTGCTCGGCCCGCTCGTGACCGATGTGGCGCCGGGCTACGACCACGTCGTGGGGGCGATCGGCGGCGCGATCGCCTGTATGCACGGCGCCGACTTCCTCTGCATGGTTTCCCCGAGCGAGCACCTGGCGCTGCCGGACCTCCGCGACATCGTGGAGGGGACCAGGGTGGCGAAGATCGTTGCGCACGTCGGGAGCCTCTCCCGCGCCGCGGCGAAGACGAAGAATCGCGAGATCCGGATGGCGGAGGCGCGCCGGGCGCTCGACTGGGATAAACAGTTCGAGGCGGCGCTCGTCCCGGAGGAGGCCCGGCGCATCCACGAGCGCGACGGGGAGATCGAGACCTGCTCGATGTGCGGCGACCTCTGCGCGGTTAAGATGGTGCGGGATATCCTCCCGGTCCCGGAAGAGCGAATGGAGCCGTGAAGGGGTTCCGCTGAATATCCCCCTTATTTTCCGAATTTTCCATCGATCCAGACGGTTATCGCGTCCCGGCTCCGCCGGTAGGCGGCGATGACCTTGTCGGAGGTTCCGGTGGCTCTGGCCGGGTCCGGGAAATCGACGTGGAGCGTCTCCTTTGTCCAGGGAAACATCGGGCAGACGCCACCTGCACAGAGCGCGACCACGTAGTCCATCTCGGTTCCATCAAAGAGGGTGAGATCCTTCGCCCGTTGCTCCGAGATACTGATCCCGATCTCGTCCATCACTCTTGCGGCGAGGGGATCGAGGACAGTGGGGGCAATCCCGGTGGAGCAGGCCTCGTAGCGGTCGCCGTAGCGGGCGCGGAGGTACCCCTCCGCCATCTGGGTCCGGGCAGCGTTGTTCGTGCCGATGAAGAGCACTCTCTGCTTCATGCCCCTCTCCTTCCCGGCCGGTTACAAAAAGATTACCTGACGTTCTTCGGGCGCGAGCCCCGGATGCAACGTTGCCTGACGCCTCCCGTCGCGTCTTTTGTGAGACTGCGTAACCATCAGACTGTTACCACACGCGAAGGTGCGCCGCGAGGTGGACTCTGGCCCGGGTGCGAAAAAAGGTATGTCAGGTGCTGTGCGCGCCGAGGATCCGGAGCGCGAGCAGGCCGGCGTTCTCGCCGTTATCCACGCCGACGCAGGCCACGGGGACCCCCCGTGGCATCTGGACGATGGAGAGGAGGGCGTCGAGCCCCATCAGTTTCCCGCTCACCGGGACCCCGATCACCGGCCGCTCTGTCTTCGAGGCGACCACTCCGGGGAGCGCCGCCGAGAGTCCGGCGATCGCGATGAAGACCCGGGCAGTGCTCCCTTTCACGTACTCGTCCAGTTTGTCGGGGTCACGGTGCGCCGAGATCACCCGGTAGTCGTAGGATACATCGTGCTCCTTTAAGACCGCAAACACCCTCTCCGCAACGGGGCCGTCCGAGGCGGAACCGCAGATAACCGCGACGTCAACCATATCCCCCTTCAGTATGCCACTGCCTCCTCATCTCTCTGTCGATATCGCGTGGTGGAGAAGTTGATATGAAACCACATCCAAGTTCCTTGCAGGAACAGCATCTGTCCTCGACAAGACAATATGGACTGATCTCTCATGGAATACGAACCACTCCTTATGATCCCGGGCCCTGTACCCGTCCCGCAGCGAGTACGCGCCGCCATGACGCGGCAGGCTATCAACCACCGCGGTCCCGAGTTCGGGGCCGCGTATGCGGACACGGTCCGGGTCTTAAAGACCCTTTTTGGCACCGCAAACGAACTCTACATCATCAGCGGCTCGGGAAGCGCCGGCATGGAAGCCGGCATCGCCAACTTCGCGCGGGACAGAAAGATCGTCTCGCTTGTAAACGGCAAGTTCGGCGAACGCTTCGCGAAGATTGGAGCGCGTTACGGCAACGTCACCTCCCTTGAATCAGAGTGGGGGACACCGCTCGATCTTGGGGCCCTCGAGCAGGAACTCGAAGCCGGGGCCGAGGTCGTTACCATGGTCCACAACGAGACGAGCGCCGGTATCAAGAACCCCGCACCCGAGGTAGGGAAACTCACCCGAAAGCACGATGCGCTCTTCATCATGGACGGAGTCACTTCCATCGGCGGCGACGACGTCCGGATGGACCAATGGGGCGTTGATATCGCCGTTGTCGGGTCACAGAAGTGCCTCGCCGCCCCGGCGGGCCTCGCCGCTATCGCTGTCGGCGAGCGTGCCTGGGACCGGATATCCGAGAAGCGCCCGTTCTACCTCGATATGGCCGCCT
>WOYI010995048.1_pt1 | contig 16781 bp, 14 predicted proteins | sample 6423411 | NCBI WGS metagenome assembly WOYI01 (sample SAMN13441803, study PRJNA592873) | oil field metagenome | biome: oil field; feature: oil-well bore; material: oil-contaminated soil; isolation source: oil-contaminated soil from oil-well borehole | place: Germany: Wietze | collected 2016-10-18 ...
GAGCTAATGGAGGTTAAGAATTATATTGATGATAATCTAGCACATCTAGTTGCATCAGCTGCTCTTGATATTGAAAAAAATGCAATCATAGTATCGTTAATTGATTCTAGTAATGAGCTATCATTTACCGATTTCTTATCAAACATTTCTGCAGATGTTGAAATGGATATAGTCATTTTTAAGTCAAGCATGCCTATCAAAGCAATAAGTTCTATTAAAGCAGGTACAGAGATATTTAAAAAAACAAAGATTTTATTTATATGGTGGACCAATTGGTTTGGAACTGTTGGTTTTAACTCTATTGATTCCAATGGTAACAAAGGTTTTGTTACTTGTGCCCATGTTTCCCCATTAAATACTCAAATGAGACTAGACAATAATACTTTGATTGGAACTTCAACTATTGCATTGAATAATGAAACATTAGATGCTGCGTTTGTTAAATTTGAGAATCAATCAACGTGGACTAATACACCTTATATTTTAAGTAGTGATCCATCATTCTATATTTCAAGAACAAGTGAGCCTATTCAAGGTGCACGAGTTTGGACAGTGGGAGCAAATACGCTTTCGTTATATGATATATAACAAGTACAAATGCCAGTTTAACATATAGTGGTATTTATAGAACTGATTTTATCGAGCATGATTGTGTTCTATTGGGTGGAGATAGCGGTGGACCTTTAATCACATGGACAAATAGATTATCAAATCAAGGCATTTATGGAATTAATTCCGCTAGTAATTTGACAACCACTGCATACGCTGTGAAAATTAATAATATTCTTGATGATCTAGATGTCGAAGTTGCTTATTAATTATAACAATTAACATTATATATTTTAATTAACTGAGCAATCTCGTTTTCCATCCAATTTAGTTACTATTGAATTAACTACATTAATTTCACATTTGAGGGAGGTTTACTTTGAAAAAAATAATAATTTTCATAAGTATTATTGGAATTGTTTTACTTTTACTATTAGTACCCTTAAGAAAACTAAATGAAAATGACTTTGAACTACTAATATCAGTTGAGGATACATATTCTTATGGGGAAACAATTACTGTTACAGCAACTCTACATTACAAAGATAGTATGTTTAAAAGGGTTGAAGTGTTGAATCAAGTAATTAATTTGACAATAAATGAGAATGATGATGTTATTACCTATCCGCTCATATCCAGTTTTGTTACTTTGACGCCATTTTGTTCAATTAGTGAAAGTAAAGACTTGCTTATTACTTCATATAATTCTTTATATGTCACTGCGTATACAAGTATTACAGTAAATGGGAAAACTTTTAATTACACAGCAAATAAAATAATTACGATACCAAATAATAATTGAATTCAAGTTTTCATCTAATAAAGCAGACACTAAAAACTGGAATTTCTAATATTCCAGTTTATATAAGATTTTAATCGTGCTTTTTGAAGTGTGACTTGTTTTGCGTATATAGTATTCAGTCTCTATTGCTGGTGGACTGCAGATGAATCGCATGTCCATGTTGTTGTGAAAAATAATTTTACAAACAGGGATGAAATAATTAGTATCGATAGAGAAATAGCTATTGATTCGTTTTAATAATATTATTTCTATGTCAATAAAGTTGAACACTAAATAAATCAAAAATAATCGAGTATTATCTAAAAATATGTTCCCACACTGGGAAAAGTATGGAATGGGGGAACATAATATGGCTAAAAATATGTTTCCGACATACACGAACCGACATATTTTCGAGCAATTAGATATAGTCCACGCATGTAAAGTCAATATCATTGCTTTCATTAAAATAACACTTGTTATATATGTCAATAGCGTTTTGAAAATGTCTTAAAATGGCGTTTTGTCCGAACGGATTTCTTACGCAACATATTAAATCAAAAAATTAAGTAAAACATTCTATTGAATAATGCAAAACACGCCAATGAAATAGTGCAAAAGACTCCAGCAAGCGTTATATTGAATAATGGAATGCATTTTATTCATACGACAAATTGCACAATTATATAAAGACATAATGCACAATAAAAATTGGACAAATTGCACAATGATATTGATATATAAGATTTTCAATGATATACTGACAATGGGTGATACAATGGAAAAATATTACACAAGAATAATGGATAAAGTACTTAAAGATGAATTAAACGCTTTTGGTGCTGTATTAATTAACGGTCCTAAATGGTGTGGAAAAACAACTACAGCAAAACAGTATGTAAAAAGTATACTGAATATGCAGGATCCAGCACAAAAATCGAACTATCTAAAAACCGCAAAAATAAACCCTCTTATTTTATTACAAGGCGAGTCACCTAGGTTAATTGATGAATGGCAACTTGCTCCAGAACTATGGGATGCCATTCGTCATGATATTGATGTAAGACAAAAAGAAGGTCTATATATACTCACTGGATCATCTAAAGTAGATGAGTCAAAAATCAGCCATTCAGGTGTTGGTAGAATTTCACGTGTTTTGATGCGGACAATGTCTTTGTATGAGTCGAAGGATTCGAACGGCACAATAAGTTTGTCTGATTTGTTTGATTCAAAATCGTTTCGTATGGCCAAATCAGAACTTACTATCAATGATATAGCAAAACTAATCGTTCGTGGAGGATGGCCAAATAGTATTGGAAAAGACATTAAGATTGCAATGAAGCAAGTTGCAGGGTACATTCAAACTATCGTAAAGACGGAGATTAAAACAATAGATGGTGTTGAAAGAGATGAAGCTAAAACATTAGCTGTTCTTAAATCACTTGCAAGGCATACTGCTACTCAAGCCACTGATGCAAGAATAGTTTCAGATGTTGAATCAAATCATTATACGATACATAGAAACACATTAAGTGATTATTTAAAGGTCTTAAGAGAATTATATATTATTGAAGACTTACCAGCTTGGAGTCCTAAACTAAGAAGTAAAACGACAATTAGAACCTCAAATACTAGACATTATATTGATCCAGCATTTGCTGCATCCTTACTGAATGCCACGCCAGATGATTTGCTAAGAGACATAGAAACGCTTGGTCTACTATTTGAATCCTTGGTTATTAGAGATTTGAGGGTATATATAGATTATTTAGGTGGATATGTTTCGCATTACAGAGATAAAACAGGTCTTGAAGCAGATGCCATCATTCATCTCAATGATGGTAGATGGGCAGCAGTTGAAGTTAAGCTTGGTTCACATGACATTGATGAAGCAGCAAAACATCTTATTGAACTCGTTAGTAAAGTCGATATTAAACAAGGGAACGGACCTTCATTTTTAATGGTAATTACAGGAACTGAATTTGGTTATCAAAGAGAAGATGGTGTCTATGTTGTCCCAATAGGGTGTTTAAAATATTAAGTTATGGCGTTGCTATAAAACGAAAAATATCAAGATGTGTTTTAATTCCTAACGCTTCATCAATTTTTCCCCACGACATAAAAGATTATGATTTCAACTCTAAATATCTCCCTATTCTTAACAATATATTTCTGAATAAAGATAGAATTTCAAAGATCAGTCATCGCTTTGATGAGAGTACTCGAAATCTTGAATCAAAACTAGTTAATTATTTCAATAGATCCGTTGATGCTGAAATCATTTTGTATCTTGGTTTATGAAACGGCGCAGGTTGCATTATTGAGATTAATGGTGAAATAAAAATACTGCTTGGAACTGAAAAAATCATAGAACTTGATTGGGACATCGAAAGTGGCATGAACGGCTTAATCTACCATGAATTAGGTCATGTTAATCAAAAGCAACGATACTTTGGTGATTGGATTTTATATAACAACCATTTAGATGTGGGATACTATTTAGGTGCTAAGTTGATACAACATATAAGCAAATATGGTGAATTTGATAAGCTGATTTCATTTGGCATAGAAGAAGTCAAATATTACTATCAAACATTTGTCGAAGAAGAGATTGTGGTTCTCTTAAACTAAGCGACATTAGAGTCAAGGAAAAGAATTTATAATTAGATAAAATATGTTTCCACATACACAAGTCGACTTATTTTCGAGCAATTAGATATACGCCACACATGTGGAAAGCATTTGTTTGCTATGCAAAAAATGATGATCGATTAGAAAAATTATATATGTAGTTAATCATGATTATGAATATCGTTTAAGTTTAAGTTATGTTAGAGTTTAATCAAAAGCGAAAGGAGTAAAGATTTGAAGACTTTAATACGTACTTAATTGTCTTTGAATCTTGTATGATTGTTATGACAATTTTGGCAGCCATTCAAGATTATACGGTTTCACGGGACCTCAACACACTGTATATCATGCTCGATATTGTGTTTCTCTTACTATTGGGATATTTGCTATTGAAAACGAAGAGAAAACACGCATTCTTTTTTGGTATTGCTGGCGCATTAATCTATTTCATTGTTGATTATGGTATCTTTTATTTATTATTAAGAACGCGAGAAGTTGATGGTGCAAACACCATGTTGTTTCTATTATGGCTATCAACGAGTTATGGTTTTACCAACTTTGCCTGGATTTGGTTATTCTTGGATAAAGATAAACGTATCATCGAATGGTCGTCTTTGATTGTAATTGGTTGGTTGTCTACAGCATTGATTTCACAAAGTTTTGGCTCCAATTTCGCTGTAATCCATATTTCGAGAGAAGTTGGTAGCTATCACGGATGGATGGCAATCATGTTGTTTGCTGGTTATGCATTCGTTATCATTAGAAATTTGATGAGTGATAATCGTGAACGGTTACCGATATTGAAGATGCTTTTCATCGGGATTTTTGTTCAATTTTCTTGGGAAGCCATTTTGTTAATTACCGGTATTAGACCGCAAGGATGGAATCCACTTGTCATCAATTCTTTGTTGGAAACAAATTTGGGTATACCATATATCTATTTCATTCATAAAGTGATCACCAAACGTTTTTCTGAAGCACCAGTTGCGAATTTATCCCATGATAAATTCGCACAAAATTAGTTCAAGTTATCTAGGATAAGTACCATAAACCACCCATGACTTACTTTTTGTAAGCATAAATGACGTGTATTTTTTAATGGCGTGTTAAGATAACTATAGAAGGTGATTATCATGCCAAAAATTAAACAGATTACATTACGTGTTAGACATTTAAAAAAAATGAAGGAATATTATCAAAATGTACTGGGAATGAGTACACACAATGAAACAGAAAATAACGTGTTATTGGGGACAGCAACTGATGTATTATTACAATTGAAAACAAGCGATACGTTTACGGAACCAAAAGAACCAGTTGCTGGATTATATCATGTGGCTTATCTACTGCCGGAAAGAAAAGATTTAGCATCATTTATTGGACATTTGATTGACACAAGAGCACCTGTAGACGGTGCGTCCGATCACGGCATTAGTGAAGCGATGTATTTAACAGATCCCGAAGGGAATGGCATCGAGGTTTATGCGGATCGGCCCAGAGATCAGTGGCCGATGAAAGATGGACATATTGATATGTTTACAGAGGCGCTGGATATTGCAGATATTATTAAACTAAAGACAGCATTCAACAGATTACCCAATGGAACAAGCATCGGACATGTACATCATCACAGCAATGATATCAAAAACCATGAGGACTATTATCAAAAAGGATTAGGCATGGACTTAATGCTCCAATATGGTATGACCGCCTCATTCATGTCATATGGTGGCTATCATCATCACGTTGGCTTCAATGTATGGAAAGGTAGAGGCATCAAACAACCACTAAAAACAGATTACGGACTTGATTTTGTAACCATTCATTTTGATGAAATCAGTGAAATCAAGAAGATTGAAGATCAATTGACATCGAGTGGATATCTTGTTGTTAAACGAGATAATGATTTGTATACAGAAGACCCATCTGGTCATGGTTGGATTCTAACGAATTCATGAAAAACGTCGTTCATTAGTCGATGATATTGTCATTTAGAGCACTGATGTAACCGATGTCAATCCATGCTGTGCCTAGGTTTAAAATAGTTAAATAATCAACTTAAAAACATCTCATATCATTTATTTATGAAATGTTTTTTATTTGTTTTTTTGGTAAAATTAAACTATCTAATCTGTCTTAAGGAGACTTTATGCAATTCAAAGATATATTGAAATACCATTTGAATAAATACGTGATTCATACCCCTGAAGACATTTATAAGTTGATTTATCAAGGAGAATTTGCGGGTGGGCATATCATCCTAAATAAAGCACAGCATTTGGTATCTTTGAAACGTGAATTGATGCATGTTAAGAATCAATCTTATAAAGGTATTGAACGTATTTCTGAAACACATGATAGATTATATCTTGATGGCTTTATAAAGGTGGGCATGAATATAAATACAATTCAAAAAATGGTACTTAAATCTGCAGAAAATAATCACGGGAAAATACACGATTTTGAATCAAAGCTAAAGGTTTGGAGATGTTTTGAAGATATCGATAATTTTGTCTTCAAAATGCGAACCAATAACTATCCTCTCGTTCACCACAGTGAAGCATATCAAAAAGCATATCAACCGGCATATAGAATCATCGCGCATAGCTATGGATTTTATTTGGATCTTTTTGTAAAGATTGATCAAATGTTGATGAATCAGGAACACTTGGTCATCGCTATTGATGGTGATGCTGGTTCAGGAAAAAGCGAGCTGGCAAATCTATTGAAATCCATTTACGAATGTGACATCATCCATATGGACGATTTCTTTTTGCAAAATCAACAGCGCACACCACAAAGATTGCAAGAAATCGGTGGGAATATCGACGATGAGAGATTTGAAAACGAGGTCATTATTCCGCTTAAAGAAAAACGATCATTTACATACAAACCATATGATTGTCAAACATCTTTATTTGCTAATCCAATTCGTGTGGATAATAACCATATCATCGTTGTTGAAGGATCATATAGTTTGCATGAAAAATTTAAAGATGCATATGATATAAAACTATATTTAAAGGTTGATTCAAAAGCACAACTCAATCGCTTAAAAAAGCGAAATAATCCACAACTGGTCCCTCGATTTATCAATGAATGGATTCCAAAAGAAAAAGCGTATGCTGAATTTTATAACATTGAAAAACATGCCGATTTTGTTTTTGACACAACCACATTAAAATGACAATGAAAATGTACAAATAGCAATGATTGTAGATAACACGCAGTGCAATGGCTACTTTAAATGACTATAAAATGAAATCATTGACATGATATGTCTTCATCATGTAGAATGACAGGTGTTGAACGGATTTTAATCAGCATAACCAAGTAATGCCAGAGTCAAACATAAAGGAAAGTGTGATCAATATGCAAAAAGCAGATATAGGGATGATTGGACTTGCAGTCATGGGTGAAAATCTTTCTTTAAATATGTTATCGAAAGGGTTTAGCGTCGCTGTCTATAATCTTGAGACTGAGCGTGTTGATGCTTTTGTTAACGGTCGTGCGAAAGGTAAAGCAGTTATTGGTACATATAGTATCAAAGAGCTCGCAGAGCACGTCGAAAAACCCCGAAAGATCATGATGATGATTAGGGCAGGAAAACCTGTAGATATCGTCATTGATCAGTTGTTGCCATTCTTAGAAGCCGGTGATGTTATCATTGATGGCGGGAACACGCATTATTTGGACACGATGAGACGTGCCAAAAAAGTTGAAGAACGAGGAATTAAATATATTGGTTCAGGTGTCTCAGGTGGTGAAGAAGGCGCATTGCATGGACCTTCAATTATGCCTGGCGGTTCTGATGGTGCATGGCCACTCATTAAACCGATATTTCAAACGATAGCAGCAAGAACAGAAAATGGTGAAATATGCTGTGATTGGATTGGTGAAGATGGTTCGGGACATTTCGTAAAAATGGTACACAATGGCATTGAATATGGTGATATGCAACTCATCACCGAAATTTATCAAATTATGAAAGATGTATTGGGTCTTGATGCAGATCAGATGAGCGATGTTTTCAAAACATGGAATAAAGGTGATTTAGAAAGTTATCTAGTTGAAATAACGGGCAACATTTTATCGTTTAAGGATGAAGATGGATTACCTTTAGTCGATAAGATTTTAGATAAAGCAGGACAAAAAGGAACTGGTAAATGGACGGCAATAACAGCGCTTGAGGAAGGTGTACCGTTGACACTGATAGGTGAAGCCGTTTACGCAAGATGCTTGTCGGCTATGAAAAGCGAAAGATTAATAGCCAGCAAGGTTTATCAAAAGAAAATAACAAAACCTGATTTAAAATTAGCGGTTAATGATTGGATTAATGATTTAGAAAAAGCATTATATGCGGCAAAGATTATCAGTTACACACAAGGTTATATGTTAATGAAAGCGAGTGCCGAAACGCATAACTGGCAGTTGAATTATGGTGGTATCGCCTTGATGTGGCGTGGTGGATGTATCATTCGCTCTAAGTTTTTGGGCAAAATTAAGGAAGCATTTGACAAAGATCCTCATTTATTTAACCTATTGATGGATGATTTCTTCAAAGAAGCGATTGAGTCAAGAATTGAAAGTTTAAGAAAAGTCGTTACGAAAGCAATTGCTCAAGGAATTTATGTCCCAGCTTTATCTGCAGCAATCAATTTTTTTGATGGTTATACCTCGGGTGTGTTGCCACACAATTTATTACAAGCACAACGAGATTATTTCGGTGCGCATACCTATAACAGAGTTGATAAAGATGGGGTGTTCCACACCAATTGGACAGGTAAAGGTGGTTCGACATCGAGTACGAACTATGACATATAGAAGATAAACGATCATAAGTCTATTTATCACTAATGTCATAAAAACAGTGTGCAGTCGTACACTGTTTTCATTAAATAAAATGGCTACTGCACGAAGCGTAATGATATAATGGTTGTATACAATGAAAAGAGCATATGCTTATGCACCCTATTGAACGATTTAATTTTGATATAAAACCAAAAAAAGAACGTTTTTTCTTAACACCACTTGCTTTCGCGCTTAGTTTTCCTGAAATGTGGCAAAGGCATGCTAAAGTTAATAAAGTTCATATGGAAGATCTCGAACCACCTTACGTTTTATTATGTACACATCACGCGTTCGTTGATTTCAAAGTGACGACCAAAGCAATATTCCCACATCGTGCGAATTATGTTGTTGCCATTGATGGTTTTATTGGTCGTGAATGGTTGTTACGGAATGTTGGAGCTATTTGCAAACGTAAATTCACAAATGATACAAGATTGATCAAACAGATTAAATACAGTTTAGATAAACTAAACGACATTTGTGCGATTTATCCAGAAGCAAGATATTCGTTAGTTGGCACAACGGCTATTTTACCGGAATCATTGGGTAAGATGGTCAAAATGTTAAAATATCCTGTTGTTGTTTTGAACATGCATGGCAATTACTTGTCACAACCAGCATGGCATCTTGAAAAACGCAAAGTTGATTTGGTTGCGGATATGACGCAAATATTGACAAAAAAAGAAATGGCATCACTATCGATTGATGAAATTAACAAAAAAATCAATGATGCGTTTGTTTATGATGAATACCAATGGCAGTACGAAAATAAGATTAAAATTGATTTCAAGGATCGCGCGAAAAACCTTCACAAGGTGTTATATCAATGTCCGCATTGCTTGACTGAATCGCAAATGGATTCAGATGGTTATAAGATTTGGTGCAATCAATGTCAAAAATCATATGAGATGGATCTTTATGGCAAATTAAAAGCAATCACAGGCGATACTGTATTTTCACATATACCAGATTGGTTTGAATGGCAAAGAGAGCAAGTTAAAAAACAAATAGACAACCATCAATACCGTTTTGAGGATGATGTCAAGATTGAATCACTGCCAAACGCTAAGGGATATATACCACTTGGAGAGGGTCATTTAGTTCATAATGAGCAAGGATTTCATTTAACGGGGAAAGATTTAGAAGGACCGCTCGATTTGTTTAAAAAACCATTATCGTTATATGGACTTCATGTTGAATATAACTATTTTGGTAAAGGGGATTGTATCGATTTATCAACACTGAATGACACGTACTACATTTATCCAACTAAACAAAATGTTGTTACTAAACTACATTTTGCAGTTGAGGAATTATATAAAATAGAAAAGCAGAAATTGAACAACGTATAGAAAGGTTGATGGATGTGCAATATTGTCCACAATGTGGTAAATTACTAAATAAAACGGTGAAAATTGAAGATCGAGATGTGAAGCAGTGTTCATGCGGTTTTATTGATTGGGATAATTGGGTTAATGTATCGGCAGTCACTGTGGCATATAACGACGATGGAGATATTTTGATGGTACGCATGAAACGAACCGGAAAACTAACTTTCCCGGGTGGCTATAGAAATATAGGTGAATCATTAGAAGATGCAGCTAAAAGAGAGTGTCTCGAAGAATCGGGTTATTTGATTGATGATCTTCAATTGTATGATGTCTATACATTAGATCGCCTGCGATTGGTATGGATCATTTTTAAAGCAAAGTTGAAATCGGGATCTTTTATTGAAAATGAAGAAGTTAGTGAAGTGGTTTTTGTTTCGCCTTCAAATCCCCCTGAAGCATCGACATTGAGAGGATCGCTATCCGTTAAATTGTTGCATAAACTCATCAAGCAAACATGAGTTAATATGCCGGGAAGTAGCTTAGTTTGGTAGAGCACTCGGTTCGGGTCCGAGAGGTCGCAAGTTCAAATCTTGTCTTCCCGACCATCTTTTTAATGACTAGAGGAATATGTATATGAAAGACGACTATGTAAAAAAGAACGCAATTACCATCGATCGCTGGGTTGAAGAAGGATGGGCATGGGGGAGACCTATTTCTCATGAAACGTTTTTGAATGCCAAAAAGGGTCAATGGGAAGTTTTGTTGACACCGACGAGATATGTACCTAAAAGTTGGTTTCCAGAGATGAAGGCATTACGCATCCTGGGATTAGCTAGTGGGGGTGGACAGCAAATGCCGATATTTGTAGCACAAGGTGCTGAATGCACAGTTTTTGATTTATCGACTAAACAACTTGAATCCGAACGTATCGTCCAAGCGCGTGAAGGTTACAAAATCAATATCATTCAAGGTGATATGACGACACGATTACCGTTTGAAAATGAAATGTTTGATATGATTTTTCATCCTGTTTCCAATGTCTATATCAAAGATGTTAATGTTGTTTTTATGGAGTGCTTTCGAGTTTTGAAAAAAGGGGGTCTTTTGCTTGCTGGATTGGATAATGGTATCAATTTCATCGTCAATCAAGAGACTGAAAAAGAGATTATTTATCGGTTACCGTTTGATCCAACAACTGATGAAGTATTAATGAAAATGATGGAAAAAACGGATTCTGGTGTGCAGTTTTCACATACACTAGAAGAGCAAATAGGTGGCCAATTAAAAGCGGGATTTCAAATTTTGGATCTATTTGAAGATACCAATGGTGAAGGATATTTGCACGAATTAAATATTCCCACATTTTTTGCAACCAAAGCAATCAAGCCCAAATAAACAAGTATGATAAGCAAAAACGTATTTATATATGGCATGAAATACGCTTAAAAAAGAGATTTATCGTTTTATAGTCAAAGGGTGAGGTCATGCAAATCGAAGTTTCGAATTTAGAGAAATCATATCAAAACAAAAAATTGATCACGCCAGTTTTACGTGGTGTAGACTTTTCGATTGAAGCGGGAGAATTTGTCTCTATTGTAGGACCTAGTGGGTCTGGGAAGACGACACTGCTCTATGTTTTGGGCGGATTAGAAGATTATCAAAAGGGTTCTGTTAAGATGTTTAACAAAGAACTGTCGACGTATACAGAAAATGAAAAATCACTGTTACGGTCAAGAAGCGTCGGTTTTGTTTTCCAATCATATAATTTAATTCCTAATTTAAACGTTCTTGATAATGTCATGCTCGCTTCCGTGATTGGCAAACAAAAAACAAAAGCGGAGATTATGGCATTGCTGAAACGTGTGGATATGGCTGAATTTGCTGATCGTTATCCGTCGCAATTATCAGGTGGTCAGCAACAAAGAGTCGCTATTGCGAGAAGCTTAGTCAATGATCCTGATATCATATTTGCTGATGAACCCACAGGAAATCTTGATGAAAAGACAAGTCATCAAATCTTAACGCTTTTCAAGTCGCTTCATCTTGACTTAGCAACAACAATCATCATGGTGACGCATAATGAAGCACTCACACGTTATGGCACTCGTTTACTAAGTATGCGTGATGGAAAGGTTATTAAGGATGAGAAACTGGATTAAGAAAGCGCTGTTTAGCAGTCACGTCGCGTGGCGAAATATGCGCGTACATCCGTTTCGTACCATCCTGCTGATTATCGGATTTTTAGGTATCTCAATGACGGTCATGCTCGCCTTCTCGATGAAAGACGTTTTTCATACTTATTTTTATGGTAACCTCGCAGAAACATATCAGGATATTGACTTAAAAGTTACGGTCAATACGGATAGTGATTTGCGGTTTTTTAGAACTCGTTTTTTAGATGATGAGAACATTACAGCAGTTGCTGATGGTCTCTATCCATTTTTTGAGTATGATGTGGTGACGAAAATTGATTCTGATGTTCGTCATTACGTGCATGTATATGCCTCATCCCTCGATATGCTGTCTCACTTATCGGATGTCACGTATATTGCTAATACAACCTTAGCCGATGATGAAGTAATCATCACGCGATCATATGCAAAGAAATATATGCTTTCAGTGGGCGACAGCATCACGCTAGAAGCGGGCGTAGAGACAAAGGATTTTAATATTGTTGAAATACTAAATGATGGGAAACTCTTTCAAGGAGATAGCATATTCATTGATAAGACAGCATCATTTTCTTTCTTTTTGTCAGCTTTTGATGAAAATTTATTAAATTTGACACCACCGTCTTCATTGGCAACATATCATAATGTTTTATATGTTGATTTGAAAGATGGTGTTTCTCATGATGCTGCGAAAGCTGCTTTTTGTTCAGTTTTGGAATATCGCGAATTGAATTATATCGATACGATTGATGAAATCACTGTCAATCAATTGGTTAATCGTAACACGGCTTCGTTAGGCGGATTACTTTGTTTTGTGTTTGTTTCAATTTTACTGGTCTTGGAGACGACATTAAGATATTATTTTCATGATAAGAAAAGCCAAGCGACGATGATTCATATCTTGGGTGGTAAAACGCGTTACGCTTTGAGCATCTTAGAAATTGAACTTTTGATTGAACAGACTATCGCGTTTGTTTTGGCTATTATCATCGTCAACAGTAGCATTAGGTTTGGTATGAATTATTTAGATTCAGCATGGATTTATCGTCTATCTTCAACGATGATATGGCTATCATTGGCCGTCACACTTGGTATTTTTATTATGATGTTTACATATTATAGTCATCGCAGTCGCACCATGCCAGATATGCATGAAATGAGACTTAGTGGTGATGAAAGAAAACTAAATTGGAAATGGCTTTTACTAGTTTCCATGGTGAGTCTTTTGCTGTTTGGATTATTGTATATTCCAAAGTTATCCGACTTGCTTGGACATTATGCAAGCATCTTACGCATATTATTAAGTTTGGTATGCTTATTGTTTATCGCACCAGTTTTGTTTTATGGTGCGATGATGATAACTAAAAAATATCGTGAGCGGAGGCTGATTTATTTTCATTTGCGAATCTTGGCGAGCAAAAAAGGATTTTCACATTTTCTTTCAGTCTCACTTGTGGTTTCGCTTGTTATTTTTCTATTAATTTTTATGATGCAACATATGAACCAAAGAATCGATGTCGCTAAATCTGAATTTGATTTTGATTTGATTGTGACACGAATGGGTGGAAATGAAGAGGCAATTTATCAAGACGTTGCTACACTTGATACAGTATCGTCGGTTATTCGAGCGGATATTTATGAACATGTCGTATTTGGTGAAGGCGACACTAATATCAATTATGTGTTATCGATGGATATCAATGAAGCGGATACGTATTTCAATTTGGATGATTTGACACAGCAAATCAGTCAACTTGCCACAGCAACAGAACCTGCGATTTTGCTACCGAGTAGCTATCATGAGATTTATCGATATGATTTACACGACACGATTGCACTGACGCTTGACCCCGATGATGGCGTGCAGTTGTTTAGCATCGCTGGTTTTTTTGAAAAACAAGACATTGGTATCGCTTTTACAAATCTATATATGATTGATGAAAATGTACGAACCAAAGCGAATAGTTTGCTCGTTAGAGCCAATGGGTCAAGACAAACACTGACAAATCAATTGCTTGATCGATACAGCAATCAACTCATTATTATCTATGATTTTCAAAAAACTTATATTGAACCTGCTGTGCTCGCGATGGAACGTATCAAAAACTTCATCATTGGATATCTCTCATTGGTCATGATTTGTTTTATCATGTCATTGATCAATCATCATGCCATGATACAAATTGAAAGAGAAGCCGATGACGCACGGATGATCGCTATCGGATATCGTAAAAAAGACATGAAGAAAGAAACCATCTATGAAGGATTAATCGTGCTTTGTGTCGTGATGTTGTCTTCTATTGTGGCTTATGTGATGGTTGTTGGACAGATACAAGGACTGTTTGCGGTATTTGGTGCATATGAAAATATTGTCTTTAAGCCCAATTCAATCCTTATCGGCTCAGGAATCAATGTGCTATTATTTTCAATGATGTGGATCTCTAGAATTAAACGACAGCCAAATGTACGTTTGATTGACTATTTAAGAACCTATTAAATCATTGTAATTAGTTACATGCGGGTATTGAGAATTTATGTAAATAGATGTATAATGCGTGTAGATAAAGCGTTGGTGGGACGCAATAATAGACGATGACAACTAAACAACGAATTATAAAGGAGGACATAAAATGAGAAAAATTATTAGTTTACTCTTTTTGGCTGTATTTGGTATATTTTTAGTTTCGTGTACAGAAATGACGCTGGAACTGCCAAATGTAACATTAACGGACGACGTTATCAGTTGGGATGCTGTAGACGGGGCATTGCAATACTATGTCTATATCGATGATGCATCCACCCCTGTGCGTGAAACGGATTATTTTGTTGTACAAGGCACGAGCTTTAATCTTGCCACAGCAAATCTGCCGGATGGCGACTATAACATCTTAGTCGCTGCAGTCAATGGACCTACTGTTTCAGCTGTGTCAAATGCAGTACTATATCACGTAGGTATCGTTATCGTTGATGCACCAGCGAATGTGGCAATCAACGGCGATATCTTGAGTTGGGATATGGTGCCAGGTGCGGATAGTTACATTGTAATCATCGATAGCATTGAAACGCCAGTTGTAGGCACAAGCTATGATTTGAGTGAGGCTATCATCGATTCTGGAACACACGTTGTGAGTGTGGTTGCAGTCAATGAAGATGGTCGTTCACCCAGTTCGGGACAACTTGAATATTTAGCCATTAGCTCGACTTATGACCAATTGCTTGCTGATCTATTGGACATTATTAACCCCGAGCTTACCCCATTCATGGTTGAAGAAGATTTTGAAAGCACAACTGACTATGAAGACTATTTGCAAATGTTAAATGTGGTTACCGTTTATGCAGATGCAAGTATTGATGCTTCTTTGAATCAAGCCGATGCTGTTGGCTTCTTTGATGCATTTGTGCAAATGACACAATCACCAGAAATGATGAATTCACTGTCTGGTTTCTTAAATGAAACAGATATTTTTGATGCATATGGTGTCACGCCAGAAGTTGCTGCAACGCTCGTTTACAATGTGCTTGATGTCGTTCTTGATATGTCATCAAATCAAAAAATACAAAGCCTAGCCCAATATCAAATTGAACTTTCTGAATATCAGACACAACTGGCAACATCACTTACCGATGAAAACCTTGTTGCTTTATTACAAGTGGTTGAAGAGAGTGCAGTAGAAGAAACAGCTGATACGATTGCATTGATGACTGCTGGAGACGAATTAAATATCGAATTAATCGTTGTACTAAGCGAAATGGGTAGAGCTAGATATTATGGCTATTATGACAATTCAGAAGATTATTATGGTTATTTTGATTTAGCGGATGAGCTGATTGATGATCTCATGTTGATTGTTAATGAAATAGAAACAAACGATGATACAGATCTTGAATTATTTCAATTAACTTATGACGTTATTCGTAATCTCAATTTTTTAAATGGCAGCATCAATGAGGTTGAGAATAATATTGAAGACACGACTAAAACGATTAGTCGTTTTGACAATCTGGTCATGTTGATTAATGAGAATCCTGAATTATTTACCACATCGCTATCATCAGTCTTTACATTTGCGATGACATTAAGAGATCAAGTGCCACCAGACATCATTCCATTAGTGGATAGCATCATCAGTGGTGGTTCCTTAACATTGGCCGAAATGATGCTGATTAAAGATGAAATGGTTGCCTTGGTTGCTGATGAAATGCCAACTGAAGCAGAATTTCAAATTTATTATGAAGCATTGTTAATGGTTGGCGAAATCATGCTTGACAACGGTATTGATAATCTCGTTGATCATGCAGCATACTTAGGTTCGGTGACTTATTATAGCGTTGAATTAGATTTATCATTTATTGAATCTATTACGACAGCAGATGTTGAAAGTGCTCAATCTCTCGTTGAAGCGTTTACGATTACATATGTTGATGGTGGATTGACACCGCTAGATAATCCACAACCATTGCTTGATG
>WOYI011518900.1_pt1 | contig 16778 bp, 8 predicted proteins | sample 6423411 | NCBI WGS metagenome assembly WOYI01 (sample SAMN13441803, study PRJNA592873) | oil field metagenome | biome: oil field; feature: oil-well bore; material: oil-contaminated soil; isolation source: oil-contaminated soil from oil-well borehole | place: Germany: Wietze | collected 2016-10-18 ...
GAATCAAGTTTTCCATCATTCGTGATAAATGTAAAACTGTCAGATCCGAAGTAGTTTTCAGCAGGTACGAAAGTCAGATTCGGGACATTTCCAACCAGGGTACCGTGAGAAGGTAAACTTGTAATCTGGTAGGAGATGACTGCGCCTTCAGGATCAGAACCTGATAAAGTCAGCAGCAAACTGGTATCTTCAACTGTTTCAAATGATTCGTTTTCAGCGACTGGAGGATTGTTCGGAGTAGATGCAACAATGCCGACATCATCCACTGCGGCTTCGAAGTAACTTGCCGTGCTGGCGTCTGCAGCTTCAATCAAAATTTGAATTGTCTGACCAGCAAAACTGCTGATGTCGCCACTGAAGGTATTCCAAACCGCGTCATCATCGTTATTAGCACCAAGTTCTTCGAAGATCTTGACCGTGTTCTCTCCAATTATGAATACCCGTAGATAGTCAGCAGTGGATGAATTGGTATAGTGCGAAACGTAATAACTAAATGACATTTCCAAGTCTCTGCCAGTCGGCAATTCTATTGCTGGAGAAAGGAAACTTGTCTTTCCACCATCAAGATCATAATCACCTGCAGAAGATCCTGAAAGAGGACCAGTCACAAGGTCATAAGATCCACTTACCGTGGTTCCAAGCTGTTTATTACCATAATACGAAACACTTTCTGGATTGGCACGGTCGAAATAACCTAAGATTGCGGTATCCGTTCCATAAGCATTACGTACCCATCCAAGATTTGTTTCAAAATCATCAAAGAAAACGGTTAGCGGACCTGAAGGAGTTACCTGGATGGAAATTATCCCTTCGTTAGACTCTCCTTGTTGGTCACTCGCAGCAAATGTGAAAGAATCACTCCCGGTATAACCAGGATCCGGTGTGTAAATTAGGTTTGGGGCAGTTCCAGCCAGAACTCCATGACCTGGCTGCGACTTCGTAAAAAAACTGATCGTATCTCCATCGGGATCCATTCCAGTCAGGGTAATTCCCAGCGGGATACTCTCACCTGTTGATAATGTTTGATTGTAAACGATAGGTAGATAGTTTATGTCCAGAACTAGAATTGTCACTTCGGCTGAATTCGAATTGCTATTTCCATCATTCACATAGAAGCTGAATACGTCGCCGCCGGAATAATAATCATTAGGAGTGTATGTGAGATTAGGCATGGTGCCTGATAATTGACCGTGCAATGGTGCATCATCGATCGCAAATGAAAGCGTATCACCATCGACGTCGGAGCCTACCAATGTAATCTGAACATGCGTGTTCTCGTTCGTCGTGATTGCTTGACTGGCCGCCACAGGCAAATCGTTGACAGGTCGAACCGTAATGGTAATGACAGCAGTACCAGAAACCAATGTTCCATCACTAACAGAAAATGTAAAGGAGTCGCTCCCATTGTAATTTGATACAGGTGTATAAACCAGGCTAGGAATTGTGCCGGAGAGTATCCCAAAGGTCGGGCCGGTCACCACAGTGAATGTCAAACTATCTCCATCAACATCTGAACCAGCCAGAATAATATTGAGTGGTGCATCTTCATCTACTGTCAAGGTTTGAGAAATAGCTATCGGTGCATCATTCACAGCATTGACTGTGATGCTGACAGTCGCAGGTGCAGAGTCTGTCTGACCATCATTCACTTTGAAAGTAAAGCTATCTGATCCATTGTAATTGAGAGCTGGAGTATAAGTCACATTCGGAGCGTTGCCGCTCAACGTCCCATGGATGGGATGGGCAACAATAGTGTAGCTCAGAGGATTCCCGTCGGCATCCGAGCCGCTCAAGGTGACTGCAGTCGATATATCTTCTGCCGTGCTAACCGCCTGGTCATTAGCCACCGGTGCGTCGTTCACAGGTGTAACGGTAATGCTCACCGTTGCTATATTTGAATCTACGCTTCCGTCATTTACCTTGAAGGTAAAACTGTCGGTACCATTGTAGCTGGCTGCTGGCGTGTAGGTCAGACTTGAGCCTGTTCCAGATAAGCTGCCATGGGATGGCTGGGTCACAACGGTGTAGCTCAGAGTATCCCCATCAATATCAGATCCGGTTAAGGTAATACCCTTGGATGTGTTCTCAAATGTACTCACCGACTGTGCATTAGCTACAGGTACATCATTTACTGGGTTAATCGTGATGCTCACTGTTGCGATATTTGAATCTATGCTTCCGTCATTCACCTTGAAAGTGAAACTGTCACTCCCATTATAGTTGACCGAAGGGGTATACGTCAGGTCAGGAGCTGTACCACTCAGACTGCCATGCCCAGGCTGATCTACAACACTGAAAGTAAGCGTATCTCCATCAGGATCCGACCCGCCAAGTGTCACCTCAACGGTTTCATCCTCGTCTTTACTGAGATTTAAGGCATTAGCAATCGGAGGTTCATTGTCGCTGTTGACACCAATAACTTCCAAGTTTATCAAATTTACTGTGCCTGTAGTGCCACTTGCATTGTCACAAACAAAAACGGTCCACTCACCATAAGCGGCCTTCCCATTGAAACTGTCCAGCGCTCCGTTGACACTCGGACCAGCAGTACGATCAAAATAAGGCGCCGATACGCTGTCATTGTTCCCATCATTCACCGGATTACCTGAGCTGTCATCAACCCACAAATCGTAATTATCGTAAGTATCAGTGCTAGTGTTTATGATGGTTGTTGCTGTTGTATCTGTCGGGGACTTCAGTGTTACTCTTACCTGACCGCGTGACGGGTGTGTCAGATTGACCCCCAAATTCACATCAGTAACCAGCAGGTCTTCCGTGACCTGGAAAGTTCGGGTGACACCATTCCCACTGCCACAACCATTATCCGGAATGGCTGTCACAACATTCCAACTGAAGCTATCGCAGCTGTTGTTGCCGTAATAATCCCAAACACATACCTCAATGCTGTGTTCTCCGGGTTCACTTGGAAAAGCTCTTTGTCCCTCTGTCGTGAAACCCAGGTCGATGTAAAAGTCTCGATAGTTATAATCGCCTCTCGTATAAACCGGCACAAAGAAATCATTCACATAGGCATCATCATCAAAGCCCCCTGGAAAGTCATGAAATTCCCACACCGTCACCCAATCGCCACCATCAATTGAAAATCCTGTTTTGTAAGGCGGCAGGTAATAAACCGTGCTCTTGTAAAGATCCCTGGCACGCACATACATTCCATAATTCCCTGACGCTGTGTTCCCACTGAGCACGGTATCACCATTCAAAAGACCGATCGCTTGAATCTCAGGTGCCTGAGTATCTTCTATCGGCGTATGGAATTCCATTGTGTTCAGGTAAATATCTCCAGCCGCGAGTATGTTCAAATGAACATGGTTAAATCGATACCCCATTGAGACCACCGGCCAATACACAATGTTTCCAATATGGGTGTTGGGCGGAACATAGCCTCCTGTTTCAGGATTAGCTTGCCATTCAGCAAATTTATTGTAGATCAATTGCGGGATGGTCGTTTGATCGATATGATGATACTGCCATACATAGCCCTCCTCATCCAGAATTGCTACCTCCCAATAGATTGCCTGTCCTGGTTGATAGTTCTCAATGTTGACTACCTGACCCCCAGAACGTGTGAACACCTGGGTCCCGTTGGGGGCAATCATGTCAATTCCATGATGAAAATATGCAGCACTGGTCCCACTGCTGTAATTCTGGTATGACTGGATCGCATGCCCCATTTGCACAAAGGTAAAGGGCCAGGCATAGACTGAATGAGGTCCATCTGGATCCCCCCATGCAATTCCAAAGGAGTTTTCTTGGATTACTGCAGACCCTTCTGCTTCCAACTTAGGAATTGTCTCTCCCCGATATTCTTCCGGGGGCTCTTCCGTTTGTGCCAGAGCTATCTGCAAGGTATTACTGGATAGCAGTGTGATTACTATCAGAATCATGACTATCCTGTAAATTATGCGGTTCTTTCCAGTATTGGGATTTTTCATCTTGTTATCTCCTAGTATTCAGGTCAAATATGTAATTAGTTTTTGTCGCGGTGACTACATAAGCCTACGAAAAGAAACATACACAATGAATAAGTCATTTCTATAATTCATAAGGCAATATTAATAATAAGAATTGCAATAGAAACATTTAATAAACGATGTGATTGAATATACATTTTATCATATTATTTGGTTCCGTGACTTATTTGACATCAAACATATCAAATTGGAACATTTTTCATACAAAATTATTCCCGAGTTCTCCCTTAATTGCTTGAGGGCGCACATGACAGTTCTATTTATTATTAATTGTACAAGTTATTCCAAATCGTACTGATTTTTAATGAAACTGTATCCACAAAACAAAAGAAGTAGATACAGTCTAGCAAATTACATGAAAAAAGATAATATTAGTTTTGAATAATTGGAACAAATAGCATATAGGGAAGTTCCAAATTATTTCGATAAGGATTATCTATCTCCACAGGGCCATAAAACTCATGACCCCCATATAGATCTATTACTTCAAGGTAATAAAATAGCAAATCATCTTCAATATCGTAGTTTGGATCAACATAAGAGTAATCTTGACCTTCTACGCCTCCAGGGTTTCCTGCAATGATCAAATCAGAGTTGATTTTAATTCTCTCCCCTTCGGTAGATGTTGAGCGAAAAAGGTTAAACCCGAGCACATCAACTTCGGTACTAGTAGCCCAACGGATAACAATATCGGTATTTTTCTCTCCTGCAGTAAAGTATAGAATGTTGGCGGATGTGGGATTAGCAATAAAAAGAGTTACAACAGCTGGCATTGAGACTGCCTTGTTATCTTGGCTGACAAATTCAAAATAATCATAACCATAATACTCCGGTTTAGGAGTGTAAATCAGATTAGAACCAGATCCTGACAAGGAACCATTGAGTGGCTCGGTGACAACATTATAGGTCAGGGAGTCGTTATCTCCATCTGAGCCAGTCAATGTGATGGATTTAGGTGTATTAAGAGTTGTAAGTAAGAATTGTGCATCAGCCGTTGGTGTCTCATTCGACTTAGTAGCGAGTATTAATATGTCATCTATCGCAGCTTCAACCAGACTTCCTGCTCCTGCATCAGCTGCTGCTATAAACAAGGTGCCAGTTTGTCCTGTAAAATCGTTGATATCACCACTGAAGTTTTCCCAAGTAGCATCATCGTCATTTGCAGCGCCTAGCTCTTCAAACACCTGCTGATTGTGAGCACCTTCGACTGTCACCCTCAAGTAATCGTCACTAGTTGCATTGGTAGAGTGTGCCAAATAATAACTGAAAGAAAGCGTTAACTCACGACCTAACGGTAAGGTGATTTCAGGTGAGCTAATTGTTGTATCACCCCCATCAATATCATAGTCGCCCGCACCGCTACCAGCCAAATGTCCAGTCACGAGGTCATGTGTGCCACTAACCGTGTCACCAAGCTGCTTATATCCGTTATACACCACTGCTTCAGGATCGGCTCTCTCCCACATACCAGTTGTCGCACTATCATCACCATCAGGGTCTGGAGCCCAACCCAGATCACTCTCGAAATTGTCGTAGAAGATAGTTACAGGTTCAGGGGGATTTACAGTAATACTTACTGTTGCCAATTCAGAATTTAGTACACCATCCTTAACTCTGAAAGTAAAGTTGTCATCACCAATATAACCGAAAGAGGGTGTATAAAGCAAATTGGTAAGGTTTCCTCTCAAACTACCATGAATAGGCTCGCTTAACAATTCAAATGTGAGGGGATCATTTTCCACATCCTCACCCTTAAGTGTTACCCAGAGGGATGAGTTCATTTCCACATAGTAGGTTTGATTTTGAGCAACCGGTCCGTCATTTACTGGGTTAATCGTGATGCTCACTGTTGCGATATTTGAATCTATGCTTCCGTCATTCACCTTGAAAGTGAAACTGTCACTCCCATTATAGTTGACCGAAGGGGTATACGTCAGGTCAGGAGCTGTACCACTCAGACTGCCATGCCCAGGCTGATCTACAACACTGAAAGTAAGCGTATCTCCATCAGGATCCGACCCGCCAAGTGTCACCTCAACGGTTTCATCCTCGTCTTTACTGAGATTTAAGGCATTAGCAATCGGAGGTTCATTGTCGCTGTTGACACCAATAACTTCCAAGTTTATCAAATTTACTGTGCCTGTAGTGCCACTTGCATTGTCACAAACAAAAACGGTCCACTCACCATAAGCGGCCTTCCCATTGAAACTGTCCAGCGCTCCGTTGACACTCGGACCAGCAGTACGATCAAAATAAGGCGCCGATACGCTGTCATTGTTCCCATCATTCACCGGATTACCTGAGCTGTCATCAACCCACAAATCGTAATTATCGTAAGTATCAGTGCTAGTGTTTATGATGGTTGTTGCTGTTGTATCTGTCGGGGACTTCAGTGTTACTCTTACCTGACCGCGTGACGGGTGTGTCAGATTGACCCCCAAATTCACATCAGTAACCAGCAGGTCTTCCGTGACCTGGAAAGTTCGGGTGACACCATTCCCACTGCCACAACCATTATCCGGAATGGCTGTCACAACATTCCAACTGAAGCTATCGCAGCTGTTGTTGCCGTAATAATCCCAAACACATACCTCAATGCTGTGTTCTCCGGGTTCACTTGGAAAAGCTCTTTGTCCCTCTGTCGTGAAACCCAGGTCGATGTAAAAGTCTCGATAGTTATAATCGCCTCTCGTATAAACCGGCACAAAGAAATCATTCACATAGGCATCATCATCAAAGCCCCCTGGAAAGTCATGAAATTCCCACACCGTCACCCAATCGCCACCATCAATTGAAAATCCTGTTTTGTAAGGCGGCAGGTAATAAACCGTGCTCTTGTAAAGATCCCTGGCACGCACATACATTCCATAATTCCCTGACGCTGTGTTCCCACTGAGCACGGTATCACCATTCAAAAGACCGATCGCTTGAATCTCAGGTGCCTGAGTATCTTCTATCGGCGTATGGAATTCCATTGTGTTCAGGTAAATATCTCCAGCCGCGAGTATGTTCAAATGAACATGGTTAAATCGATACCCCATTGAGACCACCGGCCAATACACAATGTTTCCAATATGGGTGTTGGGCGGAACATAGCCTCCTGTTTCAGGATTAGCTTGCCATTCAGCAAATTTATTGTAGATCAATTGCGGGATGGTCGTTTGATCGATATGATGATACTGCCATACATAGCCCTCCTCATCCAGAATTGCTACCTCCCAATAGATTGCCTGTCCTGGTTGATAGTTCTCAATGTTGACTACCTGACCCCCAGAACGTGTGAACACCTGGGTCCCGTTGGGGGCAATCATGTCAATTCCATGATGAAAATATGCAGCACTGGTCCCACTGCTGTAATTCTGGTATGACTGGATCGCATGCCCCATTTGCACAAAGGTAAAGGGCCAGGCATAGACTGAATGAGGTCCATCTGGATCCCCCCATGCAATTCCAAAGGAGTTTTCTTGGATTACTGCAGACCCTTCTGCTTCCAACTTAGGAATTGTCTCTCCCCGATATTCTTCCGGGGGCTCTTCCGTTTGTGCCAGAGCTATCTGCAAGGTATTACTGGATAGCAGTGTGATTACTATCAGAATCATGACTATCCTGTAAATTATGCGGTTCTTTCCAGTATTGGGATTTTTCATCTTGTTATCTCCTTGAATTAAGTTGAGATATGGTATTGATTCTTAGGCTTACTCAACCAAACTTGTCAAATTGGTTTCTCCTACAATAACAATTGTATAGACATATAGTCAATTTCAATTATTACGTAACTCACCAATTCTCAAAAGATAATTAATAATTGGTTCGTTTAAAATGCTTGTAATTCGATAATTTCGAAAAAATTCTATCATACTAATGGATTCCATGGCTCTTCTGACATCAAACTATTCGAATTTTCACAATTTTTCATGCAATATCATTCTCAACTCTCGCTAGAGCACTTTTAAACACGAAATTGACCTGTCCTGTTCTTTTTTAGTTACAAGAGTTGTTCCTAATTGCTTCAATTTCTTATGAAAAGAGAATACTGGATTTTATTACAAAGCAATCCCAGAAAACACGTAAAAAAAACCTAAGACAAATACTGTTTTAACCAGGGTAACCGTTTTAAGATATTAAAAAGCAAAACATATAGCTTGGAATTTTTAGGTTTTATCCTCAAATATAGACTGGCAAGCCTCCCCAAGTTTTGATAAACAAAACGATTTGCGGATATCTGAAGTCCACCGCGTTCGATAGCAACCATCAAGCCTAGAATATCTAACTTTGAGATACATCCATCAGAATGGATACTATGGTCTCCTTGAATTAATAAATATTCTTCTCCTCTGTTTTTACGAATGTTTACTACCCTATGCAAAAGTGTCCTTCCATCGCCAATCGTAAATAAAACAACATCCCCTTTGTGTAATTGTTTTTGTTTTAGAGGAGCAACGATTACAACATCAGCATCTCTGATTAAAGGATGCATACTGGTTCCCTTTGCAGTGAAACGGATTGTGTTTCCAGCCCTCAACAATTCGGAGCTGATAACACCAAATTCTTTTGAATCACAGCTCAAATGTTTTTCTGATACCACAATATTCAAGTTTACTTCGAAAACAAAGGTTCAACAAATAATCGATATAAAACCGATAACCATTTTTTGCCGTTTACAAATTATCACAAAAAAGGTTGCCAGCCTGTAGTCTGGCAACCTCTATATGAACCGAAGAATGTGTTACTTGTTGATCAATGGCAAGTAAAGTAAATAATTTACTCGAATCGTGATTGTTGCAGGTTCGCTATTGATCGAACCGTCATTCACCACAAAGGTGAAGCTGTCCACACCGCTGAATCCCGCATCAGGTGTGTAGGTCAGAACTGGTGCGTCACCGCCCAGGGTGCCATTCAAGGGCTCAGAAAGGATAGAATAGGTCAATGCGTCCCCGTCAACATCTGAACCTGTCAAGATAATAGTCGCAGAGGTATCTACAACTGTAAACACCGACAGTGGATAGGCTACCGGTTTATCATTAATCGAATAGACCGTGATTGTCACCTCTGCTGTTCCAATCAGGGTTGTGCCATCGTACACACTATAAGTAAAACTATCAACGCCATACCAATCCTGGTCTGGTTTATAATTAAATGACCCATCGGTGAAAAATCCAAGTACACCGTTCGATACATCTGTGACTAAACTGGCCGTTAGAATGTTCCCTCGTGCAAGTCCAAAGTCATTCTTCAGAACGCCATCCTCAGAATCAACGGTTAGTTGAAAATCCTCAGCAGTTCCATAAAAATCATTTACAGCTGCTGGGATCCGGTTGATGATTAGAGCAGGGTCTCCAAAGAGCTCATACATTTCAAGCAGGTAGAGACTGCTTCCACTAAACCAGAGCCGGGTCAGACCACTTGTAATTGCTTCTCCCAAGAAGCTAGCACCATTCTCAAAAACAGCCTCAAAAAAGCCTCGATTCAAGTAATCATGCCCGCTTGAAACCCCCTGTCCGGTAGGTGACCAACTGGCAATAGCACCTTTATTTCCAGCACGTGTGATCACTTCCCCAAATGCTTCGACAGCAGGATCAATGAAATAACCTTCACTGCAGGTCATTGCTAAAAATATTGGGTATTTGTTCTGGTTCGTCAATCCAGACACATTCGTCGTTTGGATAAAGATTTCCGGTGGGTTCTTTTGGGCAGACCAACCTTTTGCAAAGCCGTGCCCGATGAAGTTCACAATCAACTTCCCACTATTAATTCCAGCTTTTAAGGCTGCAACGGCTTCAGCGATATCCGTATGCGTGACACCGTAATACACCCTCTCTGCCTGGTAAGGGTCAGGAAGAGTGTCAGCAATCAAACCGTCAGAATAAACAGCAAAATCACCCGCGCTATCCGCTGCGCCCGCGACTGCAAGGACTTGTGTTGTCCAATCACCTTCAATAGGAGCTTGTTCGTAAGACATAATCTTCGCAATAAAGCTATTTGCTTCCACAGAGCTGTTAACTGACAACCGCCCAAGAATCATATCCGGTAAAGATTCTGGACCAGAGAAGGTGACATAGCGGTTATCAGCTGCAGTTTCTCCGATCCATGGATCTGCCATTGCCAGGAATGGCGGTATGTAGCTGGTTCGATTTTTTCCAAGATAATTCTTAGGATCATAATTGCCATCGCCGACCAGCACAACATAGGACGGCGCGGGTGCTTGCCAGTTGACCGTAGCATAGGCAAGAAATTCGCGGATAGCTGCCGCGCTCACGACTCCAAAGCCAAACTCGTCATAAACATCCTGCACATCCACCAGCATTGTGCTCATCCCTTGGGAAGCGCGATAGGCTGATAAAGTCGCTGCTTCCTCTATGAATGCCTGGTGGGTGATCAGGATATAATCCGCTTGATGAGCTGTTAATTGCAAATTAGATGGGGTATCCTCTGAAATCTCACTTGCCAACACAGTTGTTATCGATGAGTCAGTTGCAACCCAATAAGCTTTTTCAGAAACAATCTCATCCTCAAAAGAGACGCGGTAATCAGAACCTGTGTTCTCAATAATCAAGCTGTCTCTGTCAAATACGGCAACCTCCCATGGATTGCTCACATCGTAAGCGTCGAGCGCGTCCGAATTGAACCCCGACACCTGGAACTTCCAGGTTCCGCTGTTCTCATAAGAAAAAGCAAGCGCATCATCGCCTGTGTTTACCGAAAATGTGTTCAGGTAATTGATTTTTGCCCAATCTACGAAGATAAAATCGGATATATGGCCAGTATCATTCGGAAGAAATACGGTCAGTGTATTCAGACCAGGTGCGAGTAGACCCTCTGGGATTTCAGCCTCAACGAATCCACCCCCAGCCCAGGTAAACCCGTCCCATTCCACGTCCGCAACCTGGGTTCCATTAATACTTACAATAGCATGGTGGTCTGGGTTGATAGCGGCTACTTGCAAACTGCCAAAAAGGGCGATCTGAAGCGACCCTGCACCAACATAAGGTTCCTCTAAATAAAAATCATGGGACCATGTTGGATCAATACTGGTATGGATTATGTCCCAATAAAAGCGTTCAAGTTCATCATCACCAGGCAGATTGCTCCTATAATTAATATTTTCTTCCAGTTCCAAGCCCGCCTGATAATAAGGAGGAACATTTTCTCCAAGCGGTGTACCATCGCGGATTTCCATCCTAAGTCCCACGGTATTCCCATAGGTCAGCCAATATACATTTTCCTCTGTATATTTACTGTCGATCCCTTGCCCATAAAAAATGATAGCGTCACCTTCATCGAATGACGTGTCATCCTCCCCAATCACCTGGATGGCGATTTCATCCCCCAAGTAATACATCTGGAAGGTTTGGGGGTCGATTAAATCCACCGGAAAACCAGCTATCTGCAGTTCCGTATAAGTCAGTTTGTATAGTCCATCCTCATCGATCGAAACCCGCCAGCCAGGTTCAGGAGGCTGCCATGGAAGCGTCCCAGCGTCTGAGAGGACTTGTATACTGCCAGCCGCACTCTCAAGATACTTAACTTTTTCAGAAAGACTACGCCAGCTCCTCGCCTCCTCATAATTCATCAGTGTTGATTGGAACAAGGATTCATAAACATCTGATTCAACCTGTGCCGTACCCCGTGTGATTGTCGGCTTGCCTTCAAAGATAACTTCCACAAGTAGACTTTCATATATAACCAGCATATTTGATTGAGGTTGGTATTGCACCGGGTAAACCCCAATCCCAGCTATGCGCTGCTGGCGCACCACACCATCATTGGCAATTTCAGCCAGGGTTCCTGGATAGGTATCGTCACTATCATAAATTTCCGGGATAGGTTTGATAACATATGTATAAGCATTTGTTTCAAGGCCCACCCCAGCAGGATCGTTCACCATTTCCTGGGTGGCAGAAGGTAACACTGGGGCGGTCAATTCAATCGTATGCGACTTTCCAGGAACGACCTTGACAGATAGGCTGACGCCAAAAGGTACACCTATCGCTTGAGTCATAAATGGGAGCGCAGGGGCACCTTCCTGGCTCAGATTTGACCATTCCGGAAGATGTATGTTTGAATAAGAACAGCCGTCTTCTGTTACACTTTCCTGGAGAAGAGCTTTCCAGGGCACAACAACCTCGAATTTCAGCCCTGATTCAGAAGACGAAAGCATAATAATCTCATCGTGGAGTGTTGTTTCTGCTTTGACGGGTGGAACTAAGAAGCTTAAGAACATCGCAGCTATTATAAGTACCATCATAATTTTTCGAAATATCCGCTTCATTTTAAAAAAACTCCTGTGCGTGGTTTATCATTAAGCTTCTTGGTAAGATAATCTTTCCAGCAATCTTATTATGATTTTCTAAACAGAATTCTAATCAAGAATTAGAGGCAGGATGTCAGATCCTAATTTGTATTTAAGCCTGAAGAATGGGATTACTTCCCCCAACAAAGCTAAGCGTTCCATAATCATTTGGACTTTATCTGGCAAGTAATAAGGCACGAAAGCAGTCTGCAGGATGCTTGTCAACCCTTCAGAGGGGGAAACAGGCTTGGTTTCCTGTTCCATCTCTCGGTCCAGGAAAAAAACTTTCTTCAGTGGTATGCCCCTCGGTGAGCACATTTCAATTCGCTCATGCCAGGGCGTGCCGAAAATCCAAAACTGACCTTCTAAATAACGCAAGATGACCTGGTCTTCTCCTAAAACTGTAACCGGTTCATTCTTTGCGAGCGCAGACGCTAATGTAGATTTACCTTTGCCGGCTTCGCCAATAAAGCAATAACCCTGACCATTGAGGCTCACACCAGCAGCATGCAGGATAAGATCCCCAAAACAGGCTAACCAGCTGACCATAATCCGGATGTCAATACTGCTTAATGGGTATATAGCCTTATCTTTAACCGATGAGAAATCGCCAACGATATCGCCAGTTCTAAAAACAGGATCAATTTTGACCCTTCTTGGGGGAGATTGTCTTGGGGAAACAAAAATATAATGTCCATTTTCATCAAGCCATAATTCCCAAATTTTAGTAAGGCATATAGGTGTTCCCCAGCTTTTTTTAATCCATTGCCGATCCCATTGAACTGAAAGTGACAAGGTCTCTTTAGCAGGTAATGCTGTTGAAATGAAAGGAAGATTGCCTTTCAAGAATTTTTCATAAATAAAAGGGACAGCTAATTCCAGACCGCTGTCCCTCGCGTCGAGTTCCAGATTAAGCCCTGCAATCTGCAAAGCTAAATTATTTTTTGTTTCCATCCAAGAATCAACAGATTCATTATCCTATAAACTCATTATTTAAAACACGTCATCACATGAAAATATCTTAACATGTCTAAGGGCAAACAAAACCGATGATTATCAAGGAAGGTAGCAACCCGTCTCAGCACTGCAAGGAACAGGTCCAATTTTTGGATCCATAATGGTTGGGCTCGCGTTGCAGACCGCAAGAATTGAGTTTTTTATCTTCAAATCGACTCTTTTGACAACAGGTTTAACATAAGTTTTTTTATTCATAATTAATTACCTCCGACAATCTAATTAATTGAGTATTCAGCGCGCTCATACTTCTTAACTCGCCATGATTACAAACAAATTCTACCACAGTTTCCATGTTCCCATGGATGGCTTGTGACCAACCCGGGCATTGGCTGCAGAACATATTTTTTTTACATGACAAACACGGACTCAGCATGGTTCTTTTCAGATTGCGTAATTCGCCAATTTGCTGCCACGCCTCCATTAACGGCACTTCAAGCAAACTGTAAGATGGCTGCCTGACCATGATGCAAATACTCATCCGTCCTTCACTGTCCACATGGAAGTTTCTCAGACCAGCGCCACAACTGAACACGCGTTCGTCGCGAGTTTTAAGATCCTTCAGCCGTTCAATTTCCTTCCCGACAGATTCCTGACGTTCAGAATCATTGGAATCAAATGCAACCAGAGTTTCTAAAGGCAATTGAACTTTCCTCGGGAACTCACTGGTTCCATCCAGGCGAGGCCACAGCAACCCATCGTATCTAAAATTAACATTCATCTGCTCGGCAAGCGCTTTCATAGCTGGCAGTTCATGGTAATTGAGGGTCATCAATTCTGACTTAAGTGTCAATGGTATACCGCGCTCCAGGAGTAGATTAATCCCTCTCATGCATTTGGCATAGGAACCTGGGATGCGTGTGACAGCTTCATAGACTTGCTGGGTGGCGCCATACAAAGAAATTTCAACATTGAAAGGCCGAATATCTTTGAGCAAATCCGCAATTTCTTCAGTGATCATTGTGCCATTGGTAAATAAGATAACCAGCAACCCTTTACGGCGGGCATAGGTGTAGATCTCCACAAAATCCCGGCGTAAGAGCGGTTCACCGCCCGTTAGGGTCAGGAATAATACGCCTGCATCGACCATCTGGTCAATGATGGATTTAATCTGCTCCGTGGATAATTCACGTTGCCTGGCTGCCTGATCTTTTGGCGGTTTATTGATGTAGCAATGCACACAATTCATGTTGCATCGCGCCGTCGGTTCAAAGGTAGCGCTCAGCGGATAACGCCCACCCTCCAAGGGGGCAGATAATATCCTCCCCCACTCTTCCAGATCGATGGTTTGAAAGCTGTCACAATCCATGTTTATGCCTCATTAACGGCACCAATTTCAGCCATTTCATGCAAAAAAACCTCAAGATCCCGTTGAATTGTCTGAATATCCGCGTCATATTCAGCGGAAATAGCGTCTTCGAGTTCTGCAATCTTGCTGGGATTTTCAAGTTTTTCCCATAGGAAAGCGCCCATCTCATTCAAAGTGAAGATGGCATTCAGATCAGCCACATTTTGCTTTATTGGGATCAGCACCATTTCATCGACGATTTTGCGGAAGATGAAGTTTGGATTGCGGATCATTCTTTTTTCTTCGTTGTTCAAACAACCTCCTGATCGGTTATTTACATGAAATAGTTACTTACCCGTGTACAATAAAATATCATAAAATTGCGGGTGAGTCTCAAAGCTTAATTCAGCTTCTCAACAACGACCCGCAATTCAATTTATCACTGGTTAATTATTTCTCCCCGATCAAATCCACGCCATTATTCAGCGCTGATTGGACCGTATAACGTGGTTGTCAAGGCAAAGTCCACAGCTTCGAGCCAATAGAAGGTCGTCATCCCGGCCGCGACATCTTCATCAAGGTATTCATAGAAAGCGCCTGAAGTGCCTCCCATGGCCTTACTGGGAATTAACTCAGAATTGATTTGAACCTTAGGCCCATCCTCAGTTTCGGCTCGATACAAATTGAAGCCCAAGTTATCTACCTCGCTTGCCGTCTCCCAGCTGAGCAACACACCTTCCGGTTTGTTTTCGGCATCAAAGGAAATCAAAGTTACTCCAGTAATGCTACAAGTCGCTGTAGAAGAATTGTTTGTCATGTTGGGGTCTGCTGTTATGGACGAAACTGTTGCTGTATTAGTAATACTGCCCGCTGCTAAGTTTACATTTATCCTTACTACCCACTTTGCCAGGGGGTCGGTTGTATAGTCAAGTAAGGGAGTGCCCAGGCTACAGTTAATCGTTTTCCCAGAAACTGTACAGCTACCCTGATTAATTGTGCCGGATGAAGTGATTAATTGAGAGGTATGGCTTACATAATTTACCCCAGCAGGCAAGGTGTCTGTGAGGGTGACCGATCGTGCAAAACCTGGTCCTAGATTTGAGGCTGTGATGATGTAGTAAGGATTCTGTCCATCAAACCCCGAGCATGTTTTTGCTGCGCTGATATCCGCCAGAGGTTGTTCAATCCGCGCCCATAAGCAAGCCTGATTGTTCTGGTCTTCCTGGGTGACAAACGCTGCAGAAACAGAATCTTCGTTAAATGATTGCCAGCATGCATCCGTACCATTACCCGTCTCCGTAAAGCCCAGGATATTAACTGTGTAGGTGCCGTCTGGGCATACAAAGGTGGGGTTAGCCGTAGTTAGATACTCAATCGTGACCTTATCAGGACAGTCTGTATCACCGCTTTCGCCATAAGCACAAGGTGCAGTGTTACCTGTCTCATCAAGCGTAAAACGCGGGACGATCGTAATGCTGCTCGGGACAGGCGTTGATCCATCATTGCACGTAACCGGCACAGTGACTGTGAGATCAACAGAACCAAATGGATTGGGATTATTATAACTGTCATCTGAATTGAAAACCTGGTTGTTGTAGTGCGTAAAACTGCCCAAGTAGAAGGGGGTCAACGCTGCTGGGGATATTGGAGCATCCCGACCGTCAAACCCAAAGCCACTCTGCTGGGAAAAGTCCGTTATCTGACAACTATAGGATTGCCATTCTGTACCAGGGAGATAGGCATCTCTTCCATAACGAACCTGGTTTTCATCGGTCGTAGGTCCGGTTTGCACTGCTGGATTCCAATCGCTGTAAACAGTAGGGTTGTTGCCGGGCCCGGTAGCCCAACGATCACAGCGCGCGCCTTCAGTGGCAGTGCCGGTATCTTTGACCAGGACAACTGTGCGATAGTTGTCATTGTTATAAGTAAACACCTGATCTTCCTGTGTAGTTGCGCCTGTTGCATCATCGCTTACAAGAACGTAAACATCTCCGTTTGCAAGAAACACATTATTAAGATTGACAGTAGTATGTGATAAATTATCTGTAAAAAAATACACATCGTAGTCACCCAAACTTACTGCAGCACCCGTTCTGTTAGCAATCTCAATACCGATATAGTCATCCCGATCAAACAAATTATCGCGTTCGTCATAGATATACTCCGAGAAGAATAAATCGGGCGCATTCGTACA
>WOYI011499630.1_pt1 | contig 16759 bp, 13 predicted proteins | sample 6423411 | NCBI WGS metagenome assembly WOYI01 (sample SAMN13441803, study PRJNA592873) | oil field metagenome | biome: oil field; feature: oil-well bore; material: oil-contaminated soil; isolation source: oil-contaminated soil from oil-well borehole | place: Germany: Wietze | collected 2016-10-18 ...
GAGGCAACGCCTCCTCTCTCCAGGGCTTGCCCTGGGGTATTGATACCTTTCATTTCAGGGTGGAGTTACCTGATGTTTCTGCCAAACCAATCTTTACCCATAATCCTAATCTCCTATCCTTTTGACTTCCCCCCAAGCCTAGAGTATCTTATACCTATGGATCTTACTCCGTGTTGAAAAGATCCGGAGGTTTTTGTATATGCAAAACAGAGGAGAATCATATGGACAAAAAGAAATTGGCCGATGCTATACGCATTTTAAGTATGGACGGGGTGCAAAAGGCTAACTCAGGACACCCTGGAGCGCCTATGGGGATGGCAGATATTGCAGAAGTGCTTTTTCGCCATACTATGCGCTACAACCCGAAAAATCCCTCTTGGGAGAACCGTGATAGGTTTGTCCTTTCCAACGGGCATGCCTCCATGCTCCTGTACTCCCTTTTGCATCTGACTGGGTATGATGTGACCCTTGATGACTTGAAGCAGTTCCGTCAGTTGGGCTCCAAAACCCCAGGACATCCTGAAAGGGAGCGTACCCCAGGGGTCGAGACTACCACAGGACCTCTTGGACAGGGGCTTGCCAATGCTGTAGGTATGGCCTTGGCAGAGAAGAAGCTTGCGGCAACCTTCAACAAGAAGGGCCTTCCTATTATTGACCATTACACCTATGTCTTCGTAGGTGATGGATGTCTGATGGAAGGCATCTCCCATGAGGCAGCCTCCCTTGCAGGGACCTGGAAGCTGAGCAAGCTCATAGTCTTGTATGACAGTAACGGCATCTCCATAGATGGGGAGATTACTGGCTGGTTTACCGATGATACCGCGCAGAGGTTCTCCTCCTATGGCTGGCAGGTCATAGCCGATGTCAATGGGCATGATCCCTATGCGATAGGCAAGGCAATTACCAAGGCTAAAGCCAATACAGACCAACCCACCTTGATTATCTGCAATACGATCATTGGCTTTGGCTCGCCCAATAAGCAGGGTAAGGCTTCAAGCCATGGGGCGGCTCTTGGAGATGAGGAAGTCTCCTTGGCTAGGAAACAACTCGGATGGAAGTATGAAGAACGATTCTATGTTCCCGAGGAGATGTATGAGGATTGGGACTTTACAAAACAGGGTGCAGAGTTGGAAAGAGAGTGGAATGATCTCTTCTCAGAATACAAGAAGCAGTACCCCAGTGAAGCCGCTGAGTTTGAACGTAGGATACAGGGTGTGTATCCTGATGGATGGGAAGACAAACTTGACGAGATGATTGTCACGTGGCAAAAGGACAAGCTCAATGTGGCTTCACGCAAGGCCTCCCAGCTTATATTGGACCAGATAAGCGCCTTTATGCCTGAACTGATAGGAGGATCTGCTGACCTGACCCCTTCCAATCTGACTCAAGGCAAAGCCTCAGAGAGTTACGACGTTGATGAGAGTAAAGGCAATTACCTACACTTTGGAGTTAGGGAGTTTGGCATGATGGCCATTCTTAACGGCATAGCCTTGCATGGTGGCTTTGTCCCCTATGGCGGGACCTTCCTGATATTTATGGAGTATGCCCGCAATGCGATCAGGATGTCAGCTATCATGAAGTTGCCTGTTATCCAGGTATTCACCCATGACTCGATCGGCCTAGGGGAAGACGGTCCCACCCACCAGGCAGTCGAACAGGCTGCAACCTTGCGCATGACTCCCAATATGGTCGTATGGAGACCCGCTGATGCTGTGGAGACTGCTGTTGCCTGGAAGTCTGCCCTCAAGCGTAAGGATGGGCCTACCTCCTTGCTTCTGAGTCGCCAGAACTTGGTGCCTCAGGATCGTACGGATGAGCAGGTCCAGGCGATCAGTAAGGGTGGCTATGTCATTTGGGAGTCCAAGGGCAAGCCTGAAATTATCCTGATCGGTACGGGATCTGAATTGGATCTTGCCATGCAGGCGGCTAGGCGCTTGGGCAAGGATGGCAAGAAAGTGCGAGTCGTATCGATGCCCTCATGTGAGGTCTTTGAGGCGCAGGATGAAGCATACCGTGAAAGCGTGCTACCATTTTCTGTTCGGAAGAGAGTCGCAGTTGAGGCCGCTTGGACCGACTTCTGGTTCAAGTATGTGGGTCTCGATGGCACGATCATCGGCATGCACAGCTTTGGGGAGTCTGCTCCTGCTGACAAGCTGTATGAGCATTTCCACATTACTGCCAATGCTGTGTATGAGGCTGCTCTCTCCCTGAAGTAGGGGGGTGGGACGTTCTATAGGGTATGTTGGATTCATTTTTTTACAGAGGTATTGTAGTGATATGCCCGCTTCTACATAGATGCGGGCATATTTGGTTTGCCCAGCATGGGGCAATACCTAGGTAGTGAAAGTCCGCTGTGGGTGCCGAACACCACGCTTTGAGAGAAGGTCGGCTCCAACGATGGGGAACCGGGAATCGACGGCATGAACCGAAGACGCCTTGGTGTACCTGTTGAAGAACAAGGACAGTTGTCAGCGAGATCACCACGAGGCCAATTTTCGTATTTCTCGGGGAGTGTATGGCGAGGGATATGATTCTTCCAATTTGGTAATGGCGTTCTTCTGTCCCTACGACTCGATCGCCCCTTTCTTATTTGCATAGATAGATGAGCCTATCATTGCCAGGAGGGTGAATATATAGGGTATGGCTAGGATGAAGTCAGAGGGTATGTTCAAAGCCCCTTGTGCATAGTTGGAGAAGGCATCAGCAAGGCCAAAGATGAAGGCTGCAATAAGCAGGCCGATAGGTTTCTTGTTTCCTAAGAAGATTACCACAAGGGCTATCCACCCTTTTCCTGCAGTGATGTTAGGAACAAAAGCCCCTAGGTTTAGGGTCAGTAGGGCCCCTCCAAGACCACAGGTGAACCCTGAGATGAGGAAGGAGGCGAATCGGTACCGGTTTGGACGCATGCCCAATGAGGAGAGTGCCTCCGGGTGCAACCCCGTCGCACGAATCCGAAAGCCAAAGGGGGTCCTGTAGAGGACGAAATAACAGAGGGCAAGCAATAGCCAACTGAGGTAGACAAAGGCAGAGTGTCCGATAAAGATATCACCGAGTATTGGGATCTTTGCCAACTCTGGTGTCCCCAAGAGGGGGAGGGGGGGGATGTTGTCAAAGACAACAACCCCTTTATTGGCAAACAAGGCAAACGAGAGTACAACCGTCATGCCTGAGGCGAATAGGTTTACGGCAAGGCCTGTGATGAAAACGTTGGCCTTTAGGTTCAAGGTAACAGAGGCCAGTATGGCTGACAGGATCATGGTGCACACGATACCAAGCAAGGTTCCCAGTATCATGCTCGCTGTGTAATAGGAGAATATGATCGAACAGAAAGCTCCCATGAGCAGCAACCCCTCCAAGGCAATGTTCAGCATGCCTGAGAGCTCGGTGAAGAGGCCTCCCATTGAGGCAAGCAGCAAAGGGGTCATGATGGTTATCGCACTATGGAGCATGGGGATGGTGAATTGCATCAGGAGTACCTCCTCTTCTTTTCAAACAGGGTGAACAAGACTTCACTGCTGATAAGGAAGAATACGATTGACTGCACTATGGCTGCTATTTCGAAGGTGACATCGGAATGTAACATGGCACTTCGTGCCCCAGCTTCTATGTAGGAAAAGAACAGGGCAGCAGGTATCACCATTGATGGCTTGTTTTTTGCAATCAGGGCGACAGCCAGACCATTCCACCCCATGCCGGCCGAAAATTCCTTAATGCTGGAGAAATAGGTCCCGTAGATGGCAAAACCGCCACCGAGGCCATACAGGAACCCACTGAGAAACATGGGTAGTACGATAAATTTCCTAGTATTGATCCCCCCATACTTGGCAAAGCGGCTGTTGAGTCCTGTCATCCGTAGCTGATACCCGCTTTTTGTCTTGTAGAGGTAAATATGAACTATAATGACAGCAACCAGTGCAAAGAACAGGGCAGTACTGAGGCTTGAAGGGGGAAGCAATACCGGAAGCCTGAAAGATTCTGGGATTTTCCTAGTTGCTATCAGACTGGTGGAAGGGTCCATGAAAGGCCCGGCTATTAGATAGTTCACCACCAACACCACAGCATTGGAAATCAGAAATGAGGTTATGAGTTCGCTGGTATCCCATTTCATGCGCAGGTATCCCGAAAGGCCTGCAAGGCCTCCTGCTACAAATGCCCCTATGAAGAGGGCAAGGATGGCTCCAACCACACCAAGGGGCGCAAGGTAGAGTGCAAAAAGGGTGGTTGCCAGGGCCCCACTGTAAATCTGGCCTTCCCCTCCTAGGTTGAAGTTGCCCGACCTCATGGCAAGGGATATCCCCAAGCCTCCAAATATCAGTGGGATGGCCCCATTGAGCATATTGCCAAAATAGTAGGCGTTCTGCAGAGGACCTAGAAAAAAGTACCTAAGGGTCTTGGACGGGGTCTTGCTGAGTAGGAAGGATAGGATTATCACCCCGGAGAGTGCTATCAGGACAATCAGGAGACTTCCGATACTTTCTTTTAGGGTGGGGAATGCATTTTTGCTTGTTGGATTTCTTTTCTCAGACATGCGAAGCCCCTTGCTTTCTGATGCCCAGCATGTATTCCCCAATCTCTTCCTTGGAAAGGTTCCTTGCCTCATCACCGACAAAAGAGGCAACCCTTGTTCCCCTGTACAGTACGATAATCCTATCAGAGATTGTAAGGATCTCATCGAGATTGGAAGAAATGAGGATTACCGCTGCCCCTTTGTCCCGAAGAGATGCCATCTGCTCGTATACAAACTGGCTGCTGGCAATATCGAGACCCCAGGTGGGTTCTGAGAAAACGATGTAGTCCTGGTAGCGTTCTATCTCCCTGGCCAGAATCACTTTCTGGATGTTCCCCCCTGACATGGTACCGATAGGCATCTGGGCCGTACCCTTGGTGGAGTATTTCTCCAATAGGTCGTTGGTGTGTTTAGTGACCTGTCTCTGATCGATAAATCCATTTTTTCGGAAGGATCTGCTCTCTCCTACAATAATGTTCTCCTGTACACTCGCCTTGAGGGAACTGCCTATCTGTAGTCTGTCGGAAGGAACGTAGGCAAGGCCTTGCCTACGAAGTTGGGCGGTTCCAATATTGGTAATGTCATTTCCGTCATGCAGGATTTTCCCATCGAAGACAGGGATGAACCCTCCTAGCACTGCTTCAAGGACTCCCAATCCGTTACCGCTGACTCCCGCAAAGCCTAATATTTCCCCAGAGTAGGCTGTGAAATTGAGGTCTTTGAGTAAGGGTCTCTCTTGGCCTTGTCTGAGAACGGTTATTTTCTTGCATTCTATAACAGGTTGACTCTCATCGGTTCGCTTTGCATGCTTGATGGAGAGCGATATGCTCTTACCCATCATCAAAGCTGAGATCTGCTGTTCATTTACATCCTTTGTCTCATAGGTGCCAAGCATCTTTCCTTGTCGCATGACAACCACACGGTCACTTATGGCTATGATCTCCTTGAGCTTGTGGGTAATGAGAATCAGTGACTTGCCCCTTTTTGCAAGTTGTTTGAGGGATGAGAACAGGGCTTCAATCTCTAGTTCGGTGAGAACGGTCGTCGGTTCGTCTAGGATGAGGATATCAACATCCCTATAGAGCATCTTGATGATTTCAACCTGTTGCTTTTGCCCGACGGTAAGGTTCCGTACCAACATGTCTGCCTCAATGGAGAAATGGTGGTGGGCAATCGCCTCATTGACTAGGGAGACTGCTTTTTTCAGGTCATAGGCAATGCCATACTTTCGTGGCTCGATGCCCATGACAACATTCTGGGCAACGGTAAAATCCTCCACAAGCATAAAGTGCTGGTGGACCATACCAATTCCCAGACGGTTGGCAACCAAGGGAGAGCTTATGTTCTCTTGGTTGCCCCGTATCCTAATAGTGCCTTTCTCATGGCTCTCGAGGCCATACAGCACTTTCATCAGGGTTGTCTTTCCAGCTCCGTTCTCACCTGCAAGACAGAGAATCTCTCCCTTTCGTAATGAAAAATCTATCCCATCATTGGCACGGAGGTTATTTTCTGGATATGTCTTAGTGATATTGCGCATCTCAACAGCAAGTTCCAATAGCATCACTCCTTGGAAAACACGTATTTCTTACAGGGCAGGCAGAGTATAGGCAATCTTGCCCTTATAGATGTCGTCCATGAATGCATTGAACTGAACCCTGATGGTTTCGGGAAGGTTGTTGGTATATGCAGGATCATCAGCAAAGAAACCCAGATACCCGTCTTGTGCGCCGACAATGGAGGCAGCCCCATATTCTATGGTTCCACTGAGTGCATTTTTCAGAATTTCCTTGGTCAGCTTTTTCTGTTCCATTGAACCACAGCCTACCACATAACCCGGTGCATTTTTGTACTCATTGCTATTGTGGAAGACAATATAGGCACCCTGTTCCTTGGCTACCTTGAACAGCCCTTGGGCAGCACCACCGGCGATGGCTGCAAAGACATCAACGCCTGCATTTTTCATACTGGTAGCAAGATCGGCAGTCTTATTGGCATCGAACCAGTTGCCAATGACCCGGAAATCCAGTTCAATGTTTGGATTTACCATCCTTGCACCATCGAGGAAGCCTGGTAGCATATGCTTGTTCAGCAAAGGATACTCTTGGGCAACAATGAATCCGATTTTTAAATCCTTGTTTGCATGGCTCATGTTGCTGGTGGTCACCAAACCTGCAAGATAGCCCAGGTAGAGGGACTGTTCATACTGGTTGAAGAGATAGGTCCGTATCTGTGGATTCCCTTCCATAAAGGCATCGGTGATAACAAACTTCTGTTTGGGAAATTTCTTACCGATGGATGCACAGATTTCCGGCAAGGAGGGGTTGGACGTCAATACCAGATCATATTCCCCGGTAGCTACCAAGGAAGTGAGCTGCTCTTCCCACTGTGCCTGGTTGAAGCCAGCCTCATATACCTTCACTGTAATATTTTGGTTTTCAGAGGCGAACTCTGTAGCTCCTTCAGCTAGGGCTTCGTAGGGAGGGCTTCCTGCAGTCACTCCGGCAATATATACCAAGACTGAGAGAGAAGGTGTATTTGGTATCTCCTTCTCCATATTTCCTGCAGCTACAGCAAGAGAGAGAACTATGCCAAAGAGTAGTGACATACTGATTATTTTTTTCATTATATGCTCCTTAGTGCCAGGTAAAAAATTGCAGTGGCCTGCACCTCTAAGCTTCTACCTTTGCCAGAGCCTTGTCTACACCCCAATGGCCATGAACTAGCCCATTAACTGCATTTATCATGGCTTCTACATTTCCAAAAGACCAGATATTTCTTCCCATAGCGATTCCGCTTCCTCCAGCCTGCAATGAGTCATAGATAGTCTGGAACACGACTCGAACCGAATCGTTCTTGGATCCCCCAAGAATGACAATGGGCACAGGGCATCCCTCAACAACACGGGCGAAGGATTCAACGCTTCCTGTATAGTAGGTCTTGATGAGATCTGCTCCGATCTCGGCTCCCATGCGAGCTACCATCCTGATTGCCTCACTCTCATGGGGGGCAAACTCCTTCCCCCCTATGGTTCCCTTTGCCATAGCTTCCAGCATGACAGGCAATCCAAGGCGGTGACAGCGGTCTATGGCAAGGGAGGCTTGCCTGATGAAGTAGCCTTCCCGCTCATGGCCGAATTTGACTGTGATGGCAGCACATGATGAGCCGTAGGCGATTGCTGTCTCGGGCTCGACAATCATCTCCTCTTCAAACCTTCCACCCAGAACAGTGAAGCCACCGGTTAGGCGCAAGACCAATGAGGTCTGTCTATCCCATTCTCCTAACGATGCATCGACAATGCCTTTGGTGGTAAGGATGCCATCGACCTTTGCATCAACACACGCTTTGACAATTGAGCGTGGGTTTGTAATCCCCGGCATGGGTCCTGCGATGGAGCCATGGTCCAGGGCAATGATGACGGCCCTGCCATCCTGTTTGTCAAAAATTGCCTGTTTGCGTAGGGTGAGTCCTGATAGCATTTGCTTACTCCTTCTTTGGTTTGAGGCTTCTGTAGGTTGCGAACAATTCGTCATAGACCTTTTGGAGTTTTGGCTCTGGTATGAAGAGGTGTTTTGTCTGTACCACAGCATGCGAAGCTTCCCTGTAGGAAGCAAAGTGCCCAAGGGCTTTCAGGGCAATGATGAGACAGCCCACAAGCTCGGCATCCTGCATGGCAGGGATCAGCACTTCTCTCCCTGTTATGTCCGCCTTGAGCTGGTTCATGAAATCACTTTCGCTTGGGCCTCCGGTGATTCGCAGCTGTCCGACTTCGGATCCCAACTCCTCCATAACGGTAATGACATCCCGCATAGCAAAGCAGGTCCCTTCAGCAACTGAACGCAACAGCTCCCTCTTGCCTGTCTCCAGATTCAGTCCGGAGAAAACTGCCCGTGCATCGGGATCCCAGATAGGGGCACGTTCTCCACTGAGGTAAGGTAGGAACACTACTCCTCCGGACCCTGGCTCTGCCTCCGCCATGGTTGAATAGAGCTTACTAAAGGATACATCGCCGTCACCTACAAGGTTTTTGGCCCATTCTATCGCTTTACCAGAGGTGGAGATGATGCCTGATACATTGTAGAGGGGCGAAACAGGATGGTGGTAGGTCATCAGACGAGGGTCTGCTAAGGGCTTTCGCGTACAGAGATTGATTCCTTCTGACGTTCCTGATCTGTTGCAAACCTGTCCAACCTCCACGGTTCCAGTCCCTAGGATTGAGACATAGAAATCTGGGGCACCTGCAAAAACCGGGGTGCCGACAGGAAGAGCCAATGTGTTACTGGCGAGGGCAGTGACAGTGCCTATCAATTCCCCGGGGTTACAGAAGGGAGGGAATTTGTCTTTGTCCATTCCGAGTTTGGTTACCAGACTTTCTGTCCAGTACCATTGTTGGGAATCATCAGAGTGTATAATTGCCTTGGCTACCCCTGTAAGCAAATAGTCAAGATACTCGTGTGAGGAGAGAAGCCACCGGCTCTCCTCATAGGTCTGTTTTTCATTGCGGAAAAGGTAGAGGGCTTTTGGCAGGAAGAAGCCTGCGTCGACAAAAGTACCCAGTACCTCACTAATTTCTGCACTCTCTGCAACAGGACGCCGGTCAAGCCAGGTTCTTGCCATGCCTGTCTTAGCAAACAACACCCCTTCCTTGCTTTCAGGATTTCCTAATACTGGTACCAGGGTAGGGCCATTGCCACTGATGACAACCGCCTTGACCAGAGAAAGATTGCCGAGTGCATTGCAGACAGTACTTAGGGCTTTGCTCCAAAGGATGGGGTTGATCTCATGGTAGTTTGGTTGTGTACCTATCGTAGCGTGGCTGGTCGAACAAAGGATTCCGGCTTCACTGAACAAAGCTGCTTTGAGGGTTGTTGTACCGAGATCTATTGTCAGAATCATTGTCTAGTCCGCCTTTATCAGTACACGATAGGTTGTTTTATCCAGAGCTGCTTCCATCGCTTCGCTGATGGAAGCCAAGGGGAAGGTTTTGCTGATGAGGTCTGCAACCTCTATTGTCTTGTTTGATAATACCCTTACAGCTTGGGTGAAATCAATCTCGCTTCGTCCTTCAGAGCCTGTAATCTGGTATTCGTTTCTGTGTACAGTGTCCATATCTATGGGAAACTCGGGCCTGTCATCATAGGAAGTGAACACATTTACCCTACCAGCAGGGGCTAGGACTTGGAAGGCCAGATTCGCAGCATCCTTCGATGGTGAGGTTATGATACAGCAATCAACTCCCCTTCCCCCAGAGAGATTTTTCACTTGCCCAATTAGGTATTCACTATCAGAGGCATCAAGGGCTGCAAAGCAGCCCATTCTTTGGGCATCCTGTAATCTGTTTTTGTCTATGTCACACATGATTACCTTAGCTCCCATTGCCATACCTAACTTCATATGGAGCAGGCCCATGGTTCCTGCTCCACAGATAAGCAGGGTATCCCCGAGCTGCAGGCTGACTTTCTTCAATGATCGTATGGCGCAGGCAAGGGGTTCTGTAAGAGCTGCTGTGGCAAGGGGGAACTCCTTGGGCAGGATATGTGCCTGTTCAGCACGAACGGTCATGTATTCGGAGAAGGCCCCCAAAATATGCTGTCCTTTGCTGAATCTGTTTTCGCAAAGGTTGGAGTTGCCTGAAAGGCACTCTGGGCAGATATGACAACGATTGACCAGATCGAGGGCCACATGGTCTCCGATGGTATGCTTTGAAACTACTTCACTCCCGATTGCAACAACAGTTGCCGAGGCTTCATGGCCAGCGACAATAGGGAAGTATATGGTTCGCTCTCCTGTAAAGAGCCTTTGTTCCAAGGTACAGATCCCGCAAAATGCAATCTTTACCAACAGTTCAGTGTGGCGAGGAACAGGACGTTCAGTCTGTCGTATCTCAACATGGTTTGCTTCTGTGATATATGCACTTTTCATGGCTTTCCTCGATTTTTAAACTTGACGTAAAACGTTAGCTTTGTCCTACTCATAGTTTGGGCCTACCTTGGTGGACTGTCAAGAAAAATACCATACCACCCATTTGTTCCAAAAAAGCCTTACTGCCCCCATTCTGAGAGTGTTACATCGCATTCAAAGAAGAGATGCTTGACCCAATTCACTTGATGAGGGGGTATTGCACTTGCAATGACATCGCTTCCATGATAGTTGTTATAGCAGTATTTGATCTTGAAAAAGCAACAGAGAGGAAGCCGTGGCAGAGAGAAGGTATAGGATAGGGGAACTCGCCCGTAAGGCAGGGGTCACCGCTAGGACAGTGCGATACTATGAGGCCCTTGGCCTGCTGAAAACCCAGGATCGGCAGGATGGGGGACAGCGGTACTATAGTGATGAGGATTTGGTCTACTTGAACCGAATCCTTCAGCTGAAGAGGTATGGCCTCTGCCTTGATGAGATTGCTGAGATTATCCGATTGGGAAATGAGGATTCCACCGGTCAGAAGCGTCGTCTTGAGCTTCTCAAGCAGTACCGAAAATTATTGAGCCGGGAACTGCAGCATCTGAAGGATGTCAAAGCTCTGATAGATGACCTAAGCTGGCATGTTGAGCAGCTGGAGTCTGTGGAACTTGATTTTCAGCAGTGCCCGGGTACCGCTTGTGAGAAGTGTGAATTCAAGGGACGCTGTGAGTTCTACCAGGGGCAAGAAGCATGAACGTACTATCCCATCCTCCTGATGGCAATCGACAACAGGATATCTCTTCCTTGCATCTTCACTTCAGGTAGTAAGTTAATGAGAAAGACACTATCTAGAGAATGAGTACTGTCATCCAAAGACTCTAGTACTCATCTTCATACAGCCAGCAGGAACATCAATAATCCTCACGCTTTCCGAACTCGGCATTCTCAACCCATCTCTGAGGACGGCTTACCAATTTTACCAGTTCATCCATGGTCTCATAGTGCTTCTTCTCTTCTGCCAATATTCTCTTGACTGCCTTTTGCTCCTCAGCGTCCTCCAGGTCAGCAAGATGGGAGGTATAGAGCTCAATGCTCTTCTGCTCAATCTCCAATGCCTTTTCATACATGCTGACTTGAGGAGCCTCTTTGAGGTAGTCATCCTGTTTGAATTGCTTGAAAATTGCCTGTGCTTCTTCAGCAACACTGCTGGGAACCATAGCAGGCACAGACTTGTTTTTGAGCGAGGTGAAGACCTTTATGTGATTGTTTTCATCTTTAGCCAACATGGTAAAGATAGATTTGAAGCCATTGGTTGTAGCCTGAGAAGCAAGATCCTCATAAAAAGCAACTCCTTCCTGTTCCAACTGAATCGCAATAGTAAAAATATCCATAGTGGTATCTCCTCCTCGCTTCTTATTTGCATTGTACCAAGCCTTCCCTTGCCTTGGCAAGGAAATACTATAGGGAAAAAGAATAAAATTGAATTGTTTTACGGTATTGGAATTCCTCCGTTGGTTACCATTACCTTAATTTCGGGGGTATGGACTATCTGTTGTGGGTAGTCTGACCAGTCACCTTTTAGGCGTCGTAGTACCAGTGTTGCTACTGATTTTCCTATCTCTTCCAAGGGTTGGCAGACAGCATAATGGCAAAACTGCAACAGGGGGGAGTAGAATAGGTAGTCGAAGCTAGCAAAGACAATAGTAGGACGGTCTTCTGGTCTGAATGTCTCCATAAGGTATGTAGTGGCTCCGAGATGCAGCATGTCATTGGCAATAAAAAATGCTTGGGGATGATTTGGGTTTTGCAATATTGTGTGCATGAGGGAGAAACCCTTCTTCTGGTCCATATGCCCCTCTACAAAGACAAACTCGTTTTCGACTTCTAGATTTGCTTCCTGCATGGCTTGTCTGTAGCCAAGGTAGCGCTCCTTTGCAGTGGGGATATGGAGGCTTCCCCCTATGAACCCAATGCGTTGGAAACCTTCCCTGATGAGGCCCTTGATTCCTTGTCGTACTCCATAGAGGTTGTCTGTCAGTACTGTATCAAAGTTGAGGCTAGGTATCTGTCTATCAAGGATAATAGTGGGTATTTGCTCTAGGGCCTTGTGCTGAAGGTGAGCCCCCTCATCACTAACGGGGATGATGACCAAGGCATCTACTGTGCGTTCTATCATGACTTGGAGTTTTTTCCGTTCTTCCTCTATCGAGTTGTTTGAGGAGCAAAGCACCATGGTATAGCCATGCAGGGCGAGACTCTTTTCCATGGACTCCAGGACCTCCATGAAGAATGTGTTGGAAAGCTCGGGGGCGATGATTCCGATGGTCTTTGTTGATCTGACCTTCAGGGACCTGGCAACCGCGTTGCGATTATATCCCAATTGGGACATTGCTTGGGTTACTTTCTCTCGGGTTTTTTGTGTGACGGATTCGGAGTTGTTGAGGACTCTCGATACAGTAGCAATGGACACACCAGATATCTGGGCAACTTCCCTGATGGTGATGGGACTCTGTTCATCACTGTGCATATCCACTCTCCTTACCCTTCAAAAAAAGGGTAGGGGGCTATATGTTCACACACGGCCCCCTACCTCTGAAATTAACCAAAAGAACTATGATTAGTCGTAGAGAAGACCCTTGATGTCAGCGTCGTTCATGTTGCTCTTATCATAGAACTTGGCACCGGTATCTACATCGGAGACTTTCTCTCCCTTGTAGGCCTTGTAGGCAAGCTCAACAGCCTTGTAACCGATTGAATATGGATCTTGGGTGATGGAACCATAGAAGTAGCCTTCACGGACAGCGTTCTTCTGGGCTGCTCCAGAGTCAAACCCAAATACAACAAGATTCTTATAGGAAGCATTTGACTTTAGTGCTGCACCATCATTGGTTGCTGCAAGCAGACCCTTGACAGTAGCTTCGTTGGAGCAGAAAATTCCGAGGACGTTGTCAGAGACAACCTTGTTTAAGACAGCCTGTGAAGCATTGGTAGCATCAGTCATAGCGGCAGAAGCTGGAACAACCATCTCGATGATGACTTTCTTTCCAGTTGTTGGGCTATCCGCAGCGATGTACCCTACGTTTCCGGTTACCTTGATGTCATTCTTGGTGAGCTTTGTCTGGGAAACAATGAGGTCAATCATGGTGTCGCGGAAACCCTTTCCACGGCTCAACAATGATTCACCGGATGCATCCTGGTTCATGACAATAATCTTCACGGGTTTTGCATCAGTTGCGCTTTCAATCTTGGTTTTGATGACGTCAAACATCTTCTTTGCTGCTACACCGGCTGCATTGAAGTTGTCTGTAGAAGCATTTGCCCAAATTGACCCGGCAGGAGCTTCTGGTACACCAGAGTCAAAACCGATTACAGGGATACCCTTTGCTTTGGTCTCCTGCAACTGGTCGAGTACGCTGCTTGTGTTGAGTGCTGCCAAGGCAATGGCTACTGGATTCTTGGCCATTGCGTTGTTCAGCATCTCTACCTGAATCTGGACATCACTTTCAGAAGGGGGGCCTTCGAAGGTGATATCAACAGCATACTTCTCAGCTGCTGCGTTTGCGCCTAACTTTACCTGCTGCCAGAAATCGTGCTGCTCACCTTTAGAGACAACTGCGATGTAAGGTTTCCCTTCTGCTGCGGCCTGGGCAAAAATTGGGGCAAAAGAAGCGAGAACGATCAAAGCCAGTAGAATTACCAAACTTTTTTTCATGTGAACCTCCTATATACTACCGAGGGCATACGCCTTCGGATATAACCACTGCGAACAACTTAGGACTGTTTATCCTGCATTGTCATTGCAAACTCTTGTTCTTGCAACGCTAGGCGAGCCTGCTCCGCCTTTTCTTCCTTCTTCATCTTCTTAAAGGTAGCGTTCATCTCTCGCTTACCTTTTCTGATTGCATCCTGGAGGTCGTTTCTTTTCTTGGAATCCCCTTCATTTGCAAGCTCTTGTTTCAGCTTTTCAAGGGTTCCAAGCATCTCTTCACGGAATTGGTCTGCCGGGGTAAGCATCTTTACTTCTGTTGCCTTCTTGGTCCGATAGATGTCCAGCATCACAGCCCCGATGACGACTATTCCTGTAAAGAAGGTCTGGTACTGCGATTGCAGGTTCATCGAAGGGAGACCAGATCGAAGCACACTCATGATATAGACACCTATCATGGTGCCAAACACCGAACCTGCACCACCGGAGAGGGAGGTGCCTCCGATAACAGCCCCTGCGATGGCATAGAGCTCAAATCCGGCTCCCTGTGCAGGCATTACGGTGGTATAGACTGCAGCAAAGGCAATTCCTCCCATACCTGCTGTAAAGCCAGCTATTACGTAGGCCATCATCTCCCATTTCTCTACATCCACTCCGGAAAGCCTTGCTGCATCCTTGTTAGAGCCAATGGCGAAGATGTATCGTCCCATCTTGGTCTTGTTCAAGATAATGTATGCAATGAATGCGGTGAAAAAGAGTACTAAGGCCCCCGTGGGGAAGGAACTGTTCCCCTCTGTGATAAACTTGAAGATGCTCTTGAACCAGCTGTCTGCGGCCCCACGGGCTGGGAAGGTGGCGCTACGCACGTTGGATACTATGGAGCCTGTTCCAAGGCTTATCATCTGGGTCCCGAGTGTTGCGATGAATGGGGGAAGCTTGAGCTTCGATATGAGGATTCCATTTATGAAGCCAAATGAGGTTCCTACAAACAGGATTAGCAGCAGGGAGAGCCACATCGGCCAGCCCCATGTCTTGTAGGCGGTCCCTCCGATAATGGCGGAAGCCATCATCACGGTTCCCAGACTCAGGTCAATGCCACCGGTTATGATGACAAAGGTAACTCCAATGGCAATGAATCCTATGTAGTAGGAGGAGTCAAGGATATTGACCAGAGTGGTGAATGAGAAGAAGTTTCTCCCAAAGATTGCGAAAAAAGCATAAATGATAACCAGCGCCAAGGGCGCAAGAAGTTTCTGCATATTGATGCCGATTTTCTTTTCCTGCAAGTCTATATTCTCGTTAGTAGCCATACCTGCCAACTCCTATTTGTGAAGTGTTGCCAAACCCATGATCTTCTCTTGGGTCGCATCTTTTATGTCTAGGATTCCAGTGATCCTTCCTTCGTTCATTACCACAACCCGGTCGCTCATTCTCAATATTTCTGTCAGCTCGGAGCTGATCATGATGATAGACTTACCTTCCTTGACCAACTCATTCATCAGGGAATAGATCTCACTCTTTGCACCCACATCGATACCTCGTGTAGGTTCATCAAATATAAGAATTGAGCTGTTTTTGATCAGCCATTTTGCAATGACCACCTTCTGTTGGTTTCCTCCAGAGAGGTTAAGGACAAACTGGTCTATGGAGGGGGTCTTGATTGATAGCTTTTCCACATACTCTTTTGTCGAACTGACCAGAGCTTTGTTCCTTACCAGAAAAGAGGGTGAAAGCTCCTCATGGGAGGCCATCACAGCATTATCGATCACCGATAATTTCGTTGCAAGCCCATAGCGCTTTCTGTCCTCAGACAGATACCCGATACCAAGTCTGACTGCATCCATGGGATTGCTTATCGATGCTCTTTTCCCATTGACTTCAATGGCTCCTGTAGCCTTGTCGGCACCATACAGGGCCCTCGCTGTTTCAGTCCTTCCAGCACCCATCAGGCCTGCAAACCCCAAAATCTCACCCTTGTGCAGATCGAAGCTGACACCATTGACCATGTCACCTGAATTGAGGTTTTCAATTTTAAGGACGACTGGGGCATCAGGGGCAACATTGCTCTTACTCTTGGGTTGCTCGTAGATGACACGCCCGACCATCATGTTGATCATCTCGTCCTTGGTCAGGGAACTTGTCTCTTTGGTCCCGACAAGTTCGCCATCACGGAGAACGGTAACCCGGTCTGAAATCTCCCCAATCTCATCAAGACGGTGGGAGATGTAGATCATGCTGACACCTTTTGAGGCAAGGTCCTTCATAATGGTGAACAGGTCTTCAATCTCAGTATCGGTTAGTGCAGCTGTAGGTTCGTCGAGAACGAGCACCTTAAGGTTGTAGCTAACGGCCTTTGCTATCTCGATCATCTGTTGTTTCCCAACTGTGAGATTCCCAAGCTTGAGCTCAACATCAATATCCATGTGAAGTTTTTTCAGAAGGTCTCTGGCTCGTTGGTTCTGCTTTTTTTGATCAAGCATCAAGCCTTTGAACTTGGTGGATTCACGCCCTATGAAAAGGTTTTGTGCGACAGTGAGATGATCCATCATGTTCAGTTCCTGGTGGACTATAGCTATTCCTGCGTTGAGTGCTTGCTTGGGGCTGTGTGGATTGAACAGTTTTCCCCGGTAATAAATCTCTCCTGAATC
>WOYI010870493.1_pt1 | contig 16755 bp, 20 predicted proteins | sample 6423411 | NCBI WGS metagenome assembly WOYI01 (sample SAMN13441803, study PRJNA592873) | oil field metagenome | biome: oil field; feature: oil-well bore; material: oil-contaminated soil; isolation source: oil-contaminated soil from oil-well borehole | place: Germany: Wietze | collected 2016-10-18 ...
CATTGACAAATTTGCCTTTATGATACGCGGGCGCCGTGAAGTCCGGCGCCTTCTTTCCTACAGTAACCATGTTTCTAGTGTCATGTCAATCTTGTAATGTCGTAAAAAATGTGGTAAGTAATCTTCATAATCAACCTGGGAGGATTGGATATGAAGAAATACATTGTGACGCTCACCGAAGAGGAGCGTAAAATGCTCGGCGAGCTCACTTCCAAGGGTGAGCACAAATCGCAGAAAATTCTGGACGCATTGACTCTGCTTGGGTGCGATGAGGGAGAGTTCCAGAAAAAACGTTCGACTAACGAAGAAATATCCCGCGTACTGAAAACAAGCATGAGAAAAATTGACCGTGTCAAGAAGCGATTTGTCGAGGAAGGTCTTGATGTTGCCCTCAATAGGAGAAAGGGAAGCCGCGTCTATGTGAAAAAGGCAGACGGAGACTTCGAAGCCCACCTGGTTGCCTTGAGTTGCAGCGCGCCACCCGAGGGTTTTGCACGTTGGTCTTTGCGGTTATTGGCCGATAAGGTTGTAGAGCTTGATTATATTGATAGCATTTCTCATGAAGCAGTACGTCGCGTTTTAAAAAAAACGAAATTAAGCCTTGGCAACGCAAAGGGTGGGTGATTCCACCGGAGCAAAATGGCAGCTTTGTGGCAAATATGGAAATGGTGTTGGATGTTTACAAGCGTCCATTCGATCCACTTCATCCGGTTGTATGCATGGACGAGTCCCCAAAGCAGCTGATTGCTGAAACAAAGGTTCCCATTCCTGCATCGCCAGGGGTGCCAGCCAAGCATGACTATGAATACAAGCGTTGCGGCGTTTGTAATGTTTTCATTTCTTGCGAGCCACTGGCAGGGAAGCGAACGGTAAAAGTCACCGAAAGAAAAACCAAGCGGGACTGGGCTTGTTTTATTGAAGAAATCGCTGGTCAATACGAAAGCGCAGAAAAGATAACCTTGGTGATGGATAATCTGAACACGCATAACCCGGGGGCTCTTTATGAATCTTTTCCTCCAGATAAGGCAAAAGCGCTTTGGGACAGATTTCAGTTTGTGTATACTCCAAAGCACGGAAGCTGGTTAAATATGGCCGAGATAGAGCTGAATGTACTTACGGGACAGTGCCTAAAAAGAAGGATTGATGACATCGAGTTTGTAAAAAAAGAAGTTGCGGCATGGCAGATAGCCAGAGACAACAAAGGCGCTAAGGTAAACTGGCAATTCACTGCCGAGGATGCCAGGATAAAACTACGCCGCCTCTATCCGACACTCGATAGTTGACGAGACACTAGGAGGCTGTCCGAGAATAGCTTTTTAGGCCTTTTTTGCACTCGTACTACTTGATATTACAGAAGCCGAATTTAGTAAAATTGAGTTCTCGGACAGCCTCCTAGTGAAGGGGACCGATTGAAAAGAACGAAACGGAACGGTTTATTATTTTTGCTTTTATGGGTTTTACTGCTGTCGTCGTGCAGCGCGGCCCAGACATCGGTGGCGCCCTCCTCTCCGCTGCGTCCGGTCATTCTCACGGGAACGCTCTGGCAGGCAAGTTATCTGGCTTTTGAAACGGCAAAGAAAACATTCCCCGGCGACAAATGCGAAAAGGACGATGAGGAAGGCGTGATCAGAATCCATCGGGATTCTTTTTTTCACGGCAACACGTTAATCACCATCCGGTTCCAGCGGATCAACGACAACAACTGGTTCGTAAACGTTTCCTCGGAAGGTGTCGGACTGAATCAGCCGCTGGTCAATCGATCGGTTGCGGAAACGGAATACTACCTGAAAGCGCTGGAGGACGCGGCCGCGGGGCCCGTCAAACATTGAAGCGAAAGGTGATAATTATTCGATTCTATGATTGCCAGGGGCCGCCGGGCCGCCATTTTTTTTCAAACCTCAGCTGTTTTTCACTTGCTTCGGCGACGGGATGCAGGAATTTTCTCATGCCCTCCATGATCACCGGGAAATCTTCCGGTATGCCTGTAATCTGAGTTTTCCGGAGGAAGGTCGTCCACTGGGTTTGCTTGTCGGATCTGTCGGCAAATTCTATGGAAAAGACCAGCCCCCTGGAGTTCAAAGGCGTTGACCTCCTTGCGCAGGTGGCGATAATCGCTTCCTGAAGCACCGCTCCTTGAAACGGATATTCGTGGCTCAATATCCAGATGTCATAGAAGTCCTTCATGCGACTGTTGAGCTCCGCCAAATCCAGAGATGCAATTTTTCTTTCAGGGGCGACTGGGAAAGGCGAAAGAGAAAGCGTTCCAGCGCGTAATGGGTCAGCAATGACTGGAAAGGTTTTCCACCTTCACGCGCAGCGGCCAGAAGCCGGTTTTTAACAGATGAAGCAATATTTTTAACCTGGTTTGCGCTCATGGCACCATCGCCTCCAGGTAAGGCGTCACCAGCTTTTCCACCTTGCAGAGTTTGGCATAGTCCATCAACCGGGACGGGCTTGCGTCGCGCCGCTTTAGATACACCCGGGCTGCGTCCAGGGCGACATCGGTTCCCACGGCGTTTCGCCAACGGAAACAATCGATTACCGTCTTGGGGGCATTGTAAATGCGGACATCCTGTTCCATGATCCGATGAACTTCAATGCCCTCATTGAAACAGGCGCCCGTAAAGAACATGGCCCGGACCGGCGGATATTTAACCCTGGGTTTGTGGGCCTTCCTCTCCACGGCAATCCAGATTTCATGCGGAATTTCGGTTGTCAGTTCGTGAAAGGAAAGGGCGGAGATGAGGCAGATGACCCCGTGGGGAACGAGTTTGGTCACGTTGACCAGGTCGATTTCGGTAGGCAGGCTGTCCGGACTGTCTGCCAGGTGAAAGAGACCCCGCGCAACAGGAAAAAGCGCGCCCTCATCGCGGAGACCGTACAGGGTTCTCCTGTGGATTCCCAACTGAAAGGCTTCCTGGGTGCGGATAATCCCGCCCTGCTTATGGATAATCTCGATGGCTTTTTCTTTTGCAGTATTCATGGGATGGTATGGTACAAAAACATCGGCAAAATGTCAAGTCTGCCGATACTATTTGACCATAAAATATTACATGGCCGCAGCATTTTTTCGGTGTCCGTCGACCGCACCCCCCAAGACGTATCTGGCTTTTGAAACGGCAAAGAAAACATTCCCCGGCGACAAATGCGAAAAGGACGATGAGGAAGGCGTGATCAGAATCCATCGGGATTCTTTTTTTCACGGCAACACGTTAATCACCATCCGGTTCCAGCGGATCAACGACAACAACTGGTTCGTAAACGTTTCCTCGGAAGGTGTCGGACTGAATCAGCCGCTGGTCAATCGATCGGTTGCGGAAACGGAATACTACCTGAAAGCGCTGGAGGACGCGGCCGCGGGGCCCGTCAAACATTGAAGCGAAAGGTGATAATGTCACCGTCGGCAACGATGTATTCCTTCCCTTCCAGGCGCAGGCGGCCGGCTGATTTAACTTGGGCTTGTGATCCGTCATGGGCCATAAAATCATCAAAGGACATGACCTCGGCTTTGATAAAACCTCTTTCGAAATCGTTGTGAATGGCGCCCGCGGCTTTGGGCGCTTTGGTCCCGGCGGGTATCACCCAGGCCTTGACCTCATCTTCGCCGACCGTAAAGAAAGAAATGCGGCCTAAAAGCGAAAACGCCCCGCGGATAATCCTTCCGAATGCGGGTTCCGCAATGCCCATGGATGACAGAAATTCTTTCTGATCGGCGGCGTCCAGCCCGGCCAGTTCCGCCTCAATCTTGCAGCAGATTCCCATCACCGGCTCCGCAAGGTTGGCGGCTTTGGCAAAATCATCGGCAAAGGAAAGATTGTCTTCAGCTACATTAATCACGACCAGTTCCGGTTTGATCGTCCAGAAGGAAAAGCTTCTCAGCGTAAAAACTTCGACCGGTGTGAGCCCGGCCGTGCGCAGAGGCTTACCCGCCTCCAGACAATCCTTCAGCCTGGGCAGCAGTTCGTTTTGAGCCGCCTCCTGCGGTGAGATCGCCTTTTTGGACATCTTGGTCAGTCGCTCGAGTTTCTTTTCGATGATGATCAGGTCGGAGAGCACCAGCTCGTCTTCCAGTTTGCGATAGGCGTCCAGGGCAAGGGAAGTGTCCGGCAGGGAAAAACCATCAACCACATGCAGAATGGCGTCCGCGCCGCTCAGGTTCTGACGGATGGCTTCCCACGGATGCTCGCCCACGGCGTGCACATCGGAAAACGGAACCTTGGCCGGTGAAACTTTGACCGGTTTGTAGATTTCGACCAGTTTGTCGAAACGTTCGTCCGGCACGGATGCCTGGCCGCGCACGACCGTTTCGTTATGCGACTGGCCGCTTTTCACGCCGGTCATGATTTCAAACAATGTGCTCTTCCCGCTTTGGGGAAGCCCCAATATACCCATTTCCATTATTTGAACTCTTTCTCAATCCGTTGCATCGCTTCCTTCAACCGCTCATCCGGAACGGTCAGCGAGATGCGGACAAATCCTTCGCCATACTGGCCGTAAGCCGTGCCGGACGCAACCACAACGGCGGTTTTATCAAACAGGCGGTTGGTGAATTCCAGCGACGTCATGCCTTTGGGCGCCGGCACCCACAGATAAAACGTGCCGCGCGGCGGGGAAAAATCGATGCCGATCTTTTTGAGCGTTTTCAAAACCAGTTCTCTGCGTCGCCCGTAAATGGAAAGCATTTCTTCGATAAAGCCCGCCTCGTTATGCAGGGCGGCAATGCCGGCGTACTGCACGGCGTTGAAAATGCCGGAATCCGTATTTTCCTTGACCTTGCTGATTCCCGCGATCAGAGCGGGATTGCCGCACGCCATTCCCAGACGCCAGCCGCACATATTAAACGGCTTGGAAAGTGAATTCAGTTCAATCCCCACATCTTTTGCCCCCGGCGCCATCAGGAAACTGATGCGCTCCTGCCCGGCAAAGACAATTTCACTGTAAGGATTGTCGTAACAGACGGCAATGTCATATTCGCCGGCGAAGGCGACCAGCTTGTTCAGAAAATCCAGCGTGGCGCAGGCGCCCGTCGGATTGTTCGGATAATTCAAAAACATCGCCGTGGCTTTTTTGGCCACATCCGACGGAATGTCTTCCAGCACCGGCAGATAATGGTTTTGCGGGAGAATGGGAACATTGCAGGGAACGCCGCCGCCCATCAGGATGCTGGCGCGGTAAGCCGGATAGCCGGGATCCGTCATCAGCACGATGTCGCCGGGATTGACGCGCGCCAGGATAAAGTGATGGCAGCCTTCCTTGGAACCGATGAGCCCGAGAATTTCATGATCGGGATTGAGCGTCACCCCGTAGCGTTCCAGATACCAGCGGGCGATTTCCCTGCGATAAGACAGCATGCCTTTTTCTTCATCGGTGGGATACCGGTGATTTTGGGGATCGCGGGCCGTCCGGCACAGTTCGTCGATGATGGAGCCGGGCGTGGCTTCCACCGGGTCGCCGATCGCCAGAGAAATCACATCCACGCCGTCGGCTTTGGCTTGATTGATTTTTTTCCTGAGCTCCATAAACAAGTATGGAGGAATTTTCTTTAATCGTTCGGCTGTCTCCACAGTGATTCTTCCTTCCTGAACCGGTTTTATCGATAGGCTTCTTCAAAAAGCATTCCCTGATAGACCATTTTCACTTTCCCTTCAAGATAAATTTCCCTGAAAACATCGCCTGCGCGGGAAAAGTAAACACACAGGATTTCGCCGCTTTGCACGGTCACATCCACCGGCGAATCCACAAAATTGCGTCCGGCGGCGGCCAGCACCGATGCGACAACCCCCGTGCCGCAGGCCAGCGTTTCGTCTTCAACCCCGCGCTCGTAAGTTCTGACCCGCATCTTATGCCGGTCCAAGACCAGGGCAAAGTTTGCGTTCGTGCCTTTGGGCTGAAAGACCTCATGCCGGCGAATCTGCCTTCCCGTGCCGGCAACATCACACGCTTCGACGGATGCGACAAAACAAACGGCATGGGGCACACCGGTATCGATGCAATCCAGCCCGCATTCGCCGCCCTCCAGAAAAACGGGGATATTTTGTTTAAGCGGCGACGGTTCTGTAAGCCGAACCTTAACCATATCATCCCGGACCTCGGCGTCAATGACGCCGGCCAGCGTTTCAATCGACAGTTTTGCGGCGGTGACGCCGGTTTGACAAGCCCATCGCGCCACGCAGCGGCTGCCGTTGCCGCACATTTCCGCCATGGAACCGTCGGAATTAAAAAATTGCCATTTGAAATCGGCAACTAACGACGGTTCGATCAGAAAAAGACCGTCCGCGCCGACGGAGATTTTACGCGCACAAAGCCGGCGCGCAAAAGCCGGCAAATCACCGACATCCAGCGACAGGTCTCGGTTGTCGATGATGATAAAATCATTGCCGCTGCCGCTCATTTTCCAAAAGCTGATTAAACGCGATTCTTTCATATTTTTCCCGATCATTTATTTCATTTTCCGGATGCGCACGTCAATGTCCTTTTCATCTTTCATCAGTGCGAGCAGCTTCGCCGTATCCGTCTCGCCCTGATGATAGGGGTAGAGCACTTTCGGTCGAAACATTCCGGCGGCATCGGCAACCATTTCCGGCGTCATGGTATAAGGCAGATTCATCGGCAGAAAGGCGATGTCGATGTTTTGAAGCTTTTTCATCTCGGGAATGTTTTCCGTATCGCCGGCAATATAAAGGCGCAGGTCACCGAAGGTGACCACATAACCGTTGCCGACACCTTTCGGGTGAAAAGGCTTTCCCGGGGCCCTCATGTGTTTGATGTTATACGCAGGCACCGCTTCAATCGTGAGGCCGTCAACGCTCCGCGTATCGCCGTTTTTCATGACAATCGTTTCCGGAATCTGTTTTCCCACCTCCGCAGAACCGACGATGAGAGTAGCCGCGGTTTTGATATGATCCACGGCCTTCAGATCCAGATGATCAAAATGCTCGTGGGTGATTATAATCATATCCGCCCTGGGCAATGTCGTGTAATCCGCCTCCACCGACACGGGATCCACATGAATGGTCTTACCGCCCCACAATATAATCAACGAACTGTGTCCCAGAAAATGGATGACCAGATCACCCCGGGACGTTTTAATCGTATCGGATTCCATAGCCCCTCCTTTTTTAGTTAAGTTCCTTCCGCCTTCCGACTTTGCGACAAGCGCGCGACAGTTTCCATATAACGGGCGGCCAGTTCGTCTGCCGGCTCCAGACACAAATATTTCAAATAGGATTTGACAAAACCTTTCAGAAAGATGGCTGCCGGCAGGAGCGCCACGCGATCTTCTTCAATGTTGCGCAGATGGTCATGCCGGATTTTCGTCTCCTCGGAAATTTGTTCAACCGTCACCCCCAGCTCCATACGGATTTGCTTCAGGTCCGCACCGCATAATTCATTCCGGGCCAGGATATCACTGATGCATTGACTTTCCTTGACCTTGTTTTTACAGCTTTCGTTGTCCGTCAAAACAATCCGGGCCGCCGGGCTGTGACTGACATTAAAAAGACTCACCGGCTTCCTGATGGCCGGCGTGTCTTCCTTTCCGGCTTCAAGCTCCCCTTTGCCGATTAATGCTTCATCGTAATCTTTTCTGGCCTGATCGCTGCTCAGCGTCCGATACGCTGTCTGGATGCAGGACAGGATTTCCCGCCTTTCGTCCTCCGAGAAGAAAGAATAACTCACAAGCGAACCGGGCTGATAGACCTGCAGAGCGGCGTTATAGGCCTGTCGGATTTCAAACGCCACCGCATCCGGCTTGACGTCCAGCATTTCATAATAATTTAACCGGGCAAAATCTTTGAGCATATCAAAACGTCCTGTGCTGCGCTTTACGCTTGAGGCTGCGGACCTGCCTTACATATATTGGAACATCAATTGTTTCCCCGGCGACTGAACCATCTGCCGGCCCACGTCACGCAGATCACCGGCTGTTTTCGTGTAAGGATAACGCTCCAGGAAACATACCCGCTGGCAAATCGCATCGTGAACATGATCATCATAGGCCACATTACCTGCAAACTCAATATGCAGGCCCATGTGCTTTTCAATCATTCTGCACATCTGCGTTCCGAGCGCGGCGTTGTCATGCTTGCGCACCTGATTGATGATGAGCTTGAAGCGAAAGGCGTTAAACTCATCCTGCAGTTGGCGGTATTGCTCCGGATAGCCCGCCGCAATAACTTTGATCATGCAATCAGGCTTGTTGAAGGCGCCCTCGCCGAACCGGGTGACGGTCTCGTCTTCCAGTGCTTTGAATTGCGATACGCTGAAGCAGTATCGGATCCGGCGGAAGTAAACGGACCGGATCAACCGGTACACATTTTCAATGGATGTCGGTTCCGGGGTGGTGATAAAAATGCCATTTTGGGATACCAGAAAAAAATCAAGCGTGTTGAAAGACGTTCCGGCGCCCAGATCCAGCAGAATGCAGTCGTAATTTAATTTCATGATGGCGCGTAATGTTTTGGCTTTCTGTTCGTGGGGCAGATTGGCGATATCGAAATGATCATGAGCGCCGCTGATAAGAAAGAGGTTTTCAAAAGGTGTTTCCACCACGGTGTCTTCCAGTTGAGCAATTCTCCTGCGGATAAAATCGGAAAAGCTTTTTTGAGGGTGGGGAACGCCGACCAGTGTATGCAGATTGGCCGCTCCCAGGTCCAGATCGATCACCAGTGTTTTTTTGCCCAGCCCCGCCGATATTCGTCCCAACGAACTGGTTAAAAAACTTTTGCCGGAACCGCCCTTCCCCCCGCCAATCGGCCAAATCTGAGCCATAAGCAATCCGCCTTATTATTTTAATGGTTTTTCTACATGATAAATAAGGAAGATTCAAGCAAAAAGTTCAATATTGCTCATGATTTCGCCCTTTGGCGGCAAACGGAAGAAGAAACCCTGTTTACATGAAAATGCCGGTAAGTGTCCGGATATTTTCATCCTTCGTTGTGCCCGTGCCGGGCATGGAAGTTATTGAGAGGACGCTTTTCAAAAAAAGTGGACAGGTCTGCGGCGATAACTTTCTTGACTTATCAGACTGTTGCCTCTAAAAAAACCCATGACTTTTTTGCATCGCGCAGATAACAATGGCGAACCGAACATACAAGCGGCCCTTCTGCAGAATGTTCCTGAAGCCCATCTGAAGCTGGAACGCTCCTATTTCATTCCCGACGGGCGCGCCGTTGCCGGCGAGCTTGACGTCCGCACCGTAAACGGGCAGGTTGTTCTTAGCGATGCTGAAGGCAAGGAAATTTTGCGGCAGAAGGAAATTTTGCTTTCGCCCGCCGCATCAACCGAAGCTTTTTTTACCGTCCTCGATGTAAAAATCGGCATTCATTTTCACTGGCAGCGGTTTCAGGAACAATCTTTCCGGGGCGCGCTGTTGCTTGCGGGACAAAGCGACACGACCTTCCATCTTATCAACATCATCCCGCTCGAAGAATACCTGGCCTCGGTGATTTCGTCGGAAATGGCGGCAAGCGCCCCTCTGGAATTTCTTAAAGCACAGGCCGTTACGGCGCGAAGCTGGCTTATGGCGATGCTGGCGAAAAAAAAATCCGTCCCGATACGCCATCAAAAAACAGAAGATGAAATCATCGTCTGGCAGGATGTGAACGATCATCAGGGCTTCGATGTCTGCGCCGACGACCACTGCCAGCGGTATCAGGGCATCACCCGAATCATCTCCGGCAACGTCACCCGGGCCATCGACGCCACGCGCGGCATATTTCTGACCAGCGCGGGTGATATCTGCGACGCACGCTACTACAAATGCTGCGGCGGACAGACGGATGTTTTTGCGACGGCCTGGGAGGACGCCTCATTCCCCTATCTGGCAAGCATCACAGACGGCGAAGAACAACGCGTGCCGATCCATACGGAAAAAGACGCGGTCGCATGGCTGCGCGCAAAACCCGACGCATACTGCAATACCACCGATCCGGAAATTCTGCGGAAGATCTTGCCGTCATTTGATCTGGAGACCTTGAATTTCTATCGTTGGCGGGTTGAATATCCGCCCGAAGAGCTGGAGGAAATTATAAGATCGAAATCCGGCATCGACTTCGGCAGGCTGAAAAATATCGAGGCGTTGAAACGCGGCCCGTCCGGAAGAATTTATCGGCTGAAAATCGAAGGCTCGCTGCGCACGGCGGTGGTCGGCAAGGAACTGGAAATCCGCCGCTGGCTTGCGCCCACGCATTTACTCTCCAGCGCGTTTGTCATCTCGACAGCACGGGATGCGGACAAAACGGCTTTGCGTTTTATCTTCGACGGCGGCGGCTGGGGGCACGGCGTGGGCCTGTGCCAGATTGGAGCGGCCGTGATGGCGGTTAAAGGACACTCGGCGGAGGAAATCCTGGCGCATTATTTTACCGGCGCGGTATTGAGAAAACTGTATTGACGTCATCAATGATGACCTGGAAAACGGGTGTAAGAACCAACTAAAGGAACTTCATGTCTGATCCAAATCAAAATGCAAACGATGGTTGCGCTTCGCAGTCAAAAGCATGCCGAGGCGGCGAGGAAGAGGCGACGCAGGCGTATAGTTCCATACGTCGGGGAGACGATGACGAAGCCAACAAAGGCAGGCGCATGAATGCGAAGCGCAACCCCTGGCTTTGGGTGCCGTCCATCTACATCGCCGAAGGCATTCCCTATATGATCGTCATGACCGTCAGCGTCGTGATGTATAAAAATCTGGGGCTTTCCAATACCGACATTGCTCTTTACACCAGCTGGCTTTATCTGCCCTGGGTGATCAAACCGCTGTGGAGTCCCTTTGTCGATCTTTTCCGCACCAAGCGCTTCTGGATCATCGCCATGCAATTGGCCATCGGCGGATCGTTTGCCTGCGTTGCTTTAACTCTGCCGGCAACGGATTTTGTGCGCTATACGCTCGCGATGTTCTGGATTATGGCTTTTTCTTCCGCCACGCATGACATCGCCGCCGACGGCTTTTATATGCTGGGGCTTACGACGCCCGAGCAGGCCGCCTTTGTCGGTGTGCGCACTGTTTTTTACCGCGTCGCCACCATTGCGTCCAAGGGCGGTCTGGTGATTCTGGCCGGCACGCTGCAAAAATACGGTTATCCGGTGGCTTGCGCCTGGTCGATCACATTTGTGGTTGTCGGCGCGTTTTTTCTGGCTCTCTGTCTGTATCATTTGTTTGTTCTACCCTATCCCGAAAGCGACCACAGCGCGCCGCTGGACAAAGGCCGGGGCGTTGTCGCCGAATATTTCCGGATCATCACCCTGTTTTTCCGGCGCAAAGATATTATCGTCATCATCTGCTTTTTTTTGTTTTTCCGCTTTGCCGAAGCGCAGCTGGTGAAAATGGTCGCACCGTTTCTCCTGGACTCCCGCGCCGAAGGCGGCCTGGGGCTTTCCACCGCCGAAGTCGGATGGATCTACGGTACCGTGGGCGTTGTAGCGCTTATGCTGGGCGGACTTTTGGGCGGCTATGTCATTTATCGCAACGGCTTGAAATTCTGGCTCTGGCCGATGGTAATCATCATGCATGTGCCCGATGTCATTTTCGTGTATCTGTCGCATGCGCAGCCGGATAATATCTGGCTGATCGGTTCCGCCGTCGCAGCCGAGCAATTCGGCTATGGATTCGGATTTACGGCCTATACGATGTATATGATCATGGTTTCGCAGGGCGAATACAAAACCGTCTTTTACGCCATCGGCACGGGCATCATGGCCCTGGGCATGATGCTGCCCGCGATGTCCAGCGGCTGGATTCAGGAAAAACTCGGATATATTAATTTCTACTACTGGATTTTACTCACGACAATCCCGGGATTCATCGTCACGGCGCTGGTGAAGATCGATCCGGAGTACGGGAAGAAGTCATAGGGGATTAGGCTGAAGGAATAAGGTTCACGGCTCAATGATTCACGATTTAAAGCGTAGGGAATGGTTTTTAACCGTTCCGGTTCAAAGGTGTAGGTGGAACAAGCGAAGCGCAGCCACCATTTCTGACCATTTTTACATCAATGTCGTTGACTTAAGCGCTAAAGCTCCCCTCTTTGGTAAAGAGGGGCTAGGGGAGATTTTATTCGGGATTGCACTGCTAAAAATCCCCCTCAATCCCCCTTTAGAAAAGGGGGAAGAAGAAACCGTGGTCATATGGCTCAATTTCTTCCATTAATAACCCGGTGCGTCGCTCCGGGTTATTGCTCGCAGTGACAAATGAAAATATGAAGCAGAAAGGAGTTATATGCCTAGCAAATATGACAAGAATTTTACGAAACAAGGTTACGCCATGCATTACCGGAAAGGAATTGATGGTTTTCCCTTCAAAAATTGCGTCCTTCAATTCAAGATAGAGCTTACGGAAATATCACCGTTGATCTGGAGACGTATACTGGTGCCTTCCAATTACAATTTTTGGGATTTGCATGTCGCCATTCAAGATTCCTTGGGATGGCTTGATTATCATCTTCACCATTTCGCCATCAAGAAAAAAGGGGGAAGGGCAATAGACAATATTGGCATACCTGATTTCGACCGGTTTGATGACACACAGGAGATTTTTCCAGGCTGGGAGATTCCCGTCCTTTCTTATTTCTATGATTTGGGTGCGACCGCCACATATACCTACGACTATGGTGATTCATGGGAGCACAGCCTTCAACTGGAAGGATACCTGTTCAAAGAGAAGAACATTAAATACCCGATTTGTATTGATGGCGAAAGAGCTTGTCCGCCGGAGGATTGTGGCGGCGTGGGTGGTTATCTTGAGTTGTTGAAAACATTATCCGACCCTGAAGATGAAGATCATGAAGCAATGAAAGAATGGGTCGGCACAGATTGGACCCCGGAAAAGTTCGACAAGAATTCCATCAGGTTTGATAACCCGTACAATCGGTGGAAAAAAGCCTTCTTGAAAAAATGAATGAACGTCGGCCAGACAAGCGCAGCAATGCGACTATCGTGCAACGGTTTGCATAATAGTCTTGACTTTTATGCAAAGTCCTGCTAAATAGTCGGCCATGAAACGCTATCTTTACGATTCGATCAAAAAAGATTTACAAAAAAAAATGGTCATCCTGACGGGACCGCGGCAGGTCGGTAAAACTTGGCTTGCCAAGGCTGTCATGGAAGAATTTCAATCACCTCAGTATCTAAACTTTGATAATATGGCCGACGCCGGAATCATCAATAATCAGGCGTGGCCGGTCAAAAGCGATCTGCTCGTCCTGGATGAAATCCACAAAAAATCTCAATGGAAAAAATTCATCAAAGGCGTTTTTGATACGCGGGCCAAAAATCAGGCTTTGCTGATTACCGGAAGCGCCAAGCTCGATACCTTCCGTCAGGCCGGCGAATCGCTGGCCGGCCGCTATTTTCCCATGCGCCTCAATCCGATTTCAGTGCGTGAACTGAAGGATTCTGTTTCACCCGATGAAGCGCTTGCTCTCTTGAACCGATTGGGCGGCTTTCCGGAACCCTTGTTGTCCGGTTCGGATACGGAAGCGGCGCGCTGGCGTAATCAATACTACACCGATCTGATTCGCGAAGATATTCTTGAATTCGGCAGACTTCAGGAGGTCCGATCCATGCGGCTTTTGCTGGAATTGTTGCGTTCACGGGTCGGTTTCCCCCTTTCTTATACGTCCATTGCGCAGGACCTGCAGATCGCGCCTAATACGGTGCGCCGGTATGTCGATATTCTGGAAAGTCTTTGCATCGTGTTTACCGTGCGCCCCTTTCATGCCAACGTGGCTCGCGCCATTTTGAAAGAGCCCAAGCTGTATTTCTACGACAGTGGCTTTGTTCTGGGGGGAGAGGGACGCCCACTGGAAAATACCTGCGCGGTTTGCCTGTTGAAGCATGTTCAGTATTTGCAGGATATTACCGGCGAAGACATTGAACTGAATTATATCAAAACCAAAGACGGCAAAGAGGTTGACTTTTCACTGAGCCGTAAAGGCCAGGCAACTCACCTCATTGAAGTGAAGGTCTCCGATGATTCGCCTTCAGCGTCACTGGCCATGATGGCCAGGAAACTACCAGGAGCGTCTGCACTGCAACTGGTTCAAAATCTTCGGCGCGAAAAGCAGCAGGACAACATCGTCATCACCGGCGCGGGCAGATGGCTGGCGCAGTTATCCGCCTGAAGCTTCCATGAGGCAAACGGCAAGAAAAAAAACAGTTATGCAAAACAAGAAAATTCAAACCGCTTTTATTTTAGGCGCGGGACTGGGGACAAGGCTCCGGCCGCTCACCGAAAACATGCCCAAACCGCTTCTACCGATCGGCGGGCGTCCAATGATTACGTATGCGATGGATCACCTGCGGGCCGCCGGCGTGAGGAGGTTCATCGTCAACACGCATCACCGCCCCGAAAAATACCGGGAGGCGTTTCCGGAAGCCAACTGGCGGGACATTCCGATCACGTTCCGGCACGAGCCGGTGCTTCTGGACACGGCGGGCGGCATTAAAAATATCGAGGACTTAATCGCCGGGGAAAAGCGCATCCTTGTTTACAACGGCGACATCATCACCAATCTTCCGCTTGAGCCGCTTCTGGAAAGACATTTTAAATTAAAAACAGACGCCACGCTCGCGCTGCGCAGCGACGGCCCGCTTCTCAACGTCCATATTGACTCTGCGGGCTTTATCTGCGATATGAGAAACACGTTGCACAACCCGGGCGTTCAGAGCTGTCTTTTTGCGGGCATCTATGTTCTGGAAACAACCTTTCTCTCACGGTTGACGGCGGGGAAGATTGAATCCATTGTGCCGCCGCTGGTCGGGCGCATCAGGCAAAATCCCCGTTCGATAGGGGGGGCGATCATCGATGAAGGTTTCTGGTACGATCTGGGCACGATTGAAGAGTACCATAAATTACGCGAACAGGTTTTATGAACAAGGACATCCGAAAATTTTTGAACGATCATCTCAGCATGGTGGATATTCAGTACGATCCGATCAAAAAAGGCGGATCCGACCGCAATTTTTACCGTGTGCGCCTGCCTTCCGGTTCAACCTTCATCTTTATGGAATACGGAACCGAAGTGGAAGAAAACGCCTACTGGACGGGAATCAACCGCTTTATGACCGACATCGGCATGCCGACGCCACGGATTGTCGCTTATGACCCAAAAAAGCGTTTTTTGCTGCTCGAAGATCTCGGAGACATTGATTTGTATTCACTGCGAACGCTTCCCTGGCGCAAGCGCCGGCACTATTATTTAACGGCCCTCTCCGAAATACGCAGGCTGCATCAGATCCCCCTTTCCGATTTGCCGCCTTCCCTGAAGCTGACCGAAGGCTACGATCAATCTCTTTACGCCTGGGAACACAACTACTTTAAGGAAAATTTTGTCGAGGCGGTCTGCGGGCTTTCATTTTCCGGCTCATGGATGCGCGGCTGGACGGCGGAATTGAATGCGCTGATCGACCGTCTGCGGAAAATATCACCGTGCCTGATCCACCGGGATTTTCAGTCTCAAAACCTCATGATCAAGAATGACCGGCCTGTTTTCATCGATTTTCAGGGCATGAGGACGGGCAATCTTTTTTACGATCTGGGTTCGCTGATTTGCGATCCCTACGTGACTTTTTCACCCGCGGAAAAAAACGAACTCATCGCTTTTTATTACCGGATCATGGAACCGAATTACAGTCTGGATCAATTCACCGACTATTTCTGGGAGGGCGCCGCCCAACGATTGATGCAGGCGCTGGGCGCTTACGGATTTCTGGGCCTCAAGAAAAACAAGCCGGATTTTCTCCGGCATACGGCAACCGGCATCAAGAACCTGATGACGGCCGCCTCCAATGCGGGAACACTGCCGGTTTTAAACGAACTGGCCGCAAACTGCATGAACAAACTCGCCTCAAAGCCGATGTGAGGCGTGAAGCGCGGAGCACGACGGTAATTGCCGGTCACACCTCGACGGGTTGTTGCCCAAATCATATCCGTTTGAGATATTAAAAAATGAACATAAGCCGTAAAATCTGAAATACCTCCATTCCCTGTGACCACGCGCCTCTATAAAGGAATTGCACTCACCCCTCCAATATGTTAAGCAAATCGCCGATTATTTAACTCTTTTGGGAGCACAACCTATTTATGAAGTACGAACCGATCGCCATTGAAGAAAAATGGCAAAAGAAGTGGGAAGAAGAAAAAGCCTTTAAAGTCACCGAAGACCCGCAAACGAAAAAATACTATCTACTGGAGATGTTTCCCTACCCGTCCGGCAAAATCCATATCGGCCATGTCCGCAATTACACGATCGGCGATGTGGTCGCGCGCTACAAGCACATGAAAGGATTCAACGTTTTGCATCCGATCGGCTGGGACGCCTTCGGCATGCCCGCGGAAAACGCCGCCATCGAACACAAAATTCATCCGACCAAATGGACGCATGAAAATATCGACCACATGAAGAAGCAACTCAAGCGCATGGGCTTCAGCTATGACTGGGATCGGGAAATCGCCACCTGCGAACCGAAGTACTACCGATGGGAACAGCTTTTCTTTATCTGGATGGTTGAAAAAGGTTTGGCTTATAAGAAGCGGTCCAGCGTTAATTTCTGCGTCAAGTGCGATACGGTGCTGGCCAACGAACAGGTTGAAGCGGGACTGTGCTGGCGCTGCGGCACGGAGGTGACGGAAAAAGTCCTCGATCAATGGTTTTTCAAAATCACCGCCTACACCGAAGAGCTTTTGGAATACTGTGACAAGCTGCCCGGCTGGCCGGAACGCGTCATGACGATGCAGAAAAACTGGATCGGCAAAAGCTA
>WOYI011235549.1_pt1 | contig 16750 bp, 9 predicted proteins | sample 6423411 | NCBI WGS metagenome assembly WOYI01 (sample SAMN13441803, study PRJNA592873) | oil field metagenome | biome: oil field; feature: oil-well bore; material: oil-contaminated soil; isolation source: oil-contaminated soil from oil-well borehole | place: Germany: Wietze | collected 2016-10-18 ...
CATCAGATCCGGCCCCGCAGCGGGCACGGAAAAAAGGTAGGGGTGTCCGGCATGAGTAGTGAACTTTATCCTCTCCTTATGTTCGCGGCCCTCTTCGTCCTGCTTGCCATGGGTGTGCCGATAGCCTTCTCACTCGGGGCCGTAGCCGTGGTATTCTCCTACTTCCTTTGGGGGCCGGGAGCCCTGAACATCCTTGTATCGGCTGCCTGGGGAACGATGAACAACTTCGTCATAATAGCCGTACCCCTTTTCATCTTCATGGCCTATATCCTTCAGAAGACCAACGTTGTTGAAGATCTTTATTCCGCATTCTACAAGTGGTCCGGAGGTCTGAGGGGCGGTCTGGCTATTGCCACGGTAATAGTCGGCGCCTTCCTTGGGGCCGTATCCGGTGTAGTCGCAGCCGGCGTTATCGGTCTTGGGCTCATTGGGCTTCCCCAGATGCTTAAGCACGGCTATGACAGAAAGATGTCCCTCGGAACAATTATGGCTTCGGGTACCCTGGGACAGCTGATACCCCCCAGCACCTACATGGTCCTTTACGGAGCTGTCACCGGCGTATCCATAGGAGGCCTTTTCGCCGGTGGGATCACCGCCGGAATATTCCTGGCCATTCTGTACATTGGATATGTCCTGATCCGGGGCCTGTTAAACCCGTCGATGTGCCCTGCCCTTCCCCCGGATGAACGTGCTACGCGAAGGGAGAAAATTTCGGCTTTGGGAAATGTGTTCTTTCCTTCAGTACTTGTTATCGTTGTCCTGGGCACGATACTCACGGGAATGGCATCCCCCACGGAGGCTGCAGGATTCGGGGCTGCCGGGGCACTGCTGATAGGTTTTCTCAAGAAGCGCCTCTCCTGGGATGTCGTTTACTCGACCTGCTATGAAACACTTTCCATAACGGCCATGGTCGGATGGATGATGATCTGCGCTACCGCTTTCGGTTCGGTCTTTTCCGGCGTCGGAGGGAACAGGCTTATCGCACAGATGGCCATGAACATGCCTGGCGGCCCCACGGCGGTCCTCGCTGTTGCCGCTATCTTTTTCTTCATCCTTGGGATGTTCCTTGAACCGGGGGCGATCATTTTCTTCGCCGTCCCCATAGTTGCGCCGATCCTTACGCGCCTCGGTTACGACCCCCTGTGGGTGGGTCTGGCCTTCAACGTGCTCCTTCAGTGCGGGTATCTTTCTCCGCCGTTCGGCTTCAGCCTTTTCTATCTGAAGGGGGTCACGCCACCCGATGTGGATCTCACCGAGATCTACAGGTCAAGCCTGCCGTTTTTGGCAATACAGGGGGTATGCGTAGTTGCCATATTTGTTTTCCCCCAGATAGTTCTTTGGTTACCGAGAGTCGTCCTGGGTTATTAGAGTCCGGCAGACATGATCATCTTCAATGAACTCCTGCCGCAAGAGGGGAGGGATAGCTCAACAAGGTTGCAGCGTTGGATCGAATGCCAAAGTGCCTGGTACTATCCAAACGGGTAAAACACCGCAGTTACTCCAGAAAGGGAGGTTTTGGGAATATGAAGAGAATTTTAGTGCTTACCCTCATGATAGCGGTTGTTATTGCTGGAGCCAACGTGGCTTTTGCTGAGAAAGTGAACTGGAGACTTGTCACTCACGCTATGCCCGGAACAGAGCAGCAGAGGATAGCGGAGGATTTCTGCGAGACCGTCAAGACTCTCTCCAACGGCGAGTTTGTCATCGAGGCTTTCCCGGCGGGGGTCCTGTTCCCCGTTTTCGAGACATTTGACAACCTCGCGACAGGCGTCGTGCAGGCTTCCATGGTCTATGGGGCCTACTGGCCCGGGAAGGACCCGCTTTTCATTCTCACCACCCGCCCCGGCGACCCCATCGGGACCTATGCAGAGGGAGTCTACGTGACCGAAAAGCTCTTCAAGTGGACCGAAAAGCTTTACGCCAAGCATAACATCAAGTACCTTGGCCACCTTATGAACAGCCCGCTCTATGAGCAGCTTATGTCGACGAAGCCGATCCGTTCGCTCGCGGACATTAAGGGGGTCAGGATCCGCACCTCCGGTTTCGGTGCCAGATACTACGATGCCCTTGGGGCAACGACCGTCTCCCTTGCCTCCAACGAAATATACACGGCACTGCAGACAAAGAACCTCGATGCAGCGGAGTGGACCTTCTGGGATGAGAACATGAAAATGGGCTTCCACGAAGTCGTAAACTACGTGGTGGATCCCGCCTTCCAGAACGGCACCTGCGAGTACTTCCCGATCACCGTGAACCCTGCCGCCTGGGACAAACTTTCCCAGGATCAGAAAAACATCTTCATGGCCGCTATTGACAGGGCAAGGTTCCTTTCCGCCATGGTCTACGTGGAAGAGGTAAAGGCCAGGGAAAAGTGGAAGGCCATGCCCAACATGGAGGTCATCAGGTGGAGCCCCGAAGACGAGAAGAAAGCACGGGAGATCGGCATGAAACTCGTATACGATGAGTGCATGAAGACCCCTGAAGGCCAGGAATACCTGGAGATCTACCGCACTGCCCTCTGGGACCTGGGCTACAAGGAAGAAGCCAAGTCCATGGGGTACAAAGAATAAGATACCCGGTCTAATGCGGGGAGTATCGGGGGAGGCGGGGAACCGCCTCCCTTTTTTTGGTGCGGTTCACGGCTTTCTGCTTCTCAGGCCTGCCTCTTCTCCGGCCACATAGCCGGTTGTCCAACAGGCCTGAAGATTGAACCCACCGGTTGGAGCGTCCAGGTCAAGCACCTCTCCAGCGAAAAACAGGTTGTCCAACTTTTTCGAAGCCATCGTTTTAGGATCTACGTCCTTGAGAGAAACTCCCCCGGCGGTCACGACGGCCCAGCGGTAGCCCAGAAGACTTACTGGAGTAATGGAGATGGACTTCAGAGATTCTATCAGGCTCTGGCGTTCCTCCCTGGTGATGTCATCGATCCGTTTCTCTTCCGGGATACCCGCAAGTTTCAGAACAACAGGGATCATGGCCCGGGGCACAAGCCCCAGAACGCATGATCTGATCTCCTTGCCGTGGAGTTCCTGGAAATCTCTCAGCAGGCGGGCATCCAGTTTCGCAACGTCAAGGGCGGGTTTCATGTCCAGGAAGAGAGTGGCAGGCCCCTTTTTAAGCAAACTGGCTATTGTCCTGGAGAGATCCATGACTATGGGACCGCTGATCCCGAAGTGAGTGAAGAGCATCTCTCCGAAACGTTCATCCACTTTTTTCCCATTTTGCCAGACTGAGAGTGATACGTTTCGCAGGCTGAGTCCCTGTAATTCCCGGCAGAAGGCCTCTTTGGCCTCGACAGGGCAGATGGATGGTTCCGTGGATGTGACGTTGTGCCCGGTCCTCCGGGCCCACTCCAGGCCGTCTCCTGTGGAGCCTGTAGCGGGATATGAGAGGCCTCCGGTGGTGACGATGAACTGCCTGCCCGCCACCGAACGCGATCCGGGGGTAACGGCACTGACGACATGCCCGTCCTTTTCTTCAAGAGAAACAACAGGGGTCGAGGTCATTAAGGAAACGTTGGTTTCAGCCAGATAGCCCATGAGGGCTTTGCGAACGCTATAGGCGTTCTGTCCAGGCGCCGGGAATATCCTTTTGCCGCGTTCAGTGAGTAGATCCACGCCCCTTTTCCGGAAGAATTCAAGCGTTTGGGATAGACCGAAGCGATTCAGGCCTGAAAGCAGAAAACGGCCGTTCTTGCCGAATGCTTCAGCAAGTTTGAGGGGATCCTCCTCATCGTGGGCCAGGTTGCATCGTCCCTTCCCCGTGATGAGGAGCTTCTTGCCAGGTTCGGTGTTCTTTTCCAGCAGAACGACCCTGGCTCCGACCTCTGCGGCTCTGCCTGCTGCGATCATGCCCGAAGGGCCTCCGCCTATCACAACGACGTCAAAAAGATCCATCATTTATTCTCTCCCCGGGTTCCACATTTCCGTCATGATAACAGGAAAGGAGAGTCAGCGGGATCCGGTGTTGACAGAGAACCTGCATCAGGCAACAATGAAGAAAAATATTCAGGGGAGTGGGTTCTTGAATACAAATAAACAGACTCCGGTTCTTGAACGCATTGCTAGTTTTTCAGATTCTCTCAGCGGGCAGCAGATGGTTCTGGCACGGTATATAGTCCAGAATTCCAGCACTGCCGCCTTCATGAACTCGGTCCAGCTTTCCGAAGCCGCAAGGGTAAGCAACCCCACTGTGATCCGGCTTGCGGCAAAACTCGGGTTCTCCGGATTCCCAGAGTTTCAGAAAGCCCTTCAGGAGACGGTTCGTGAACAGATCCGTTCCCTTGATCGTTACCAGGAAGAGCAGGGCGACAGGGAAGAAACACTCTCCCAGCGAGTGCTTTCACTTGAATTCCACGTACTTAACGAGATGAAGCGCCGCCTGGACGAAAAAGCTCTTCAAAAGGCGGTAGATCTGCTTTCTCAAAAAAAACGGGTCTATGTCGTCGGCTTCCTTGCCAACGCCTGTCTCGCGGAATATCTTGCCTATTTTCTCGGCACTTTGAGGGAAGATGTTCATCTGGTGATCAACCAGGGACAAAATTTCTTCAGCCAGCTTCGCAATGCAGGAAAAGATGACGCCGCTGTCATCTACAGTTTTCCGAGGTACCCCACTGCAACCCAGTCGCTGGCACTTTACCTGAGAGAAAGAGGCGTCTCCATTATCGGAGTTACCGACAGCTCGATCTCTCCGCTGGCTGTCTGTTCCGATATTATTCTGGAGGCGCCCATGAAATTTCTTTCGTTCATCGATCCCTGCGCCGGAGCATTCGCCCTCAATCACTGCCTGCTAACTTCTTTTTACTTCAGGCACATGGGGAAAATGCGGGAGCAACTTCTGGCCTTTGAGGAATATTCCCGCATGCAGGATCTTTTTCTTATGGAAGATATCGACATTGTCGATCTCTTATAAAAACAATTTCAGGGGGTTGATCTGTAATGGAAGTCATGGTTCTTTCGCTTAAGGAGATCGAGGGGCTCAACATTCCGGTATCAGAGGTCATGGAGGTCGTGGAGAAGGGGCTGGTCCTCAAAGGGGAAGAGAAAACCGAGATGCCGGCCAAGATCGGGATCCATCCCCGCAAGGACTGCTTCATTCATGCCATGCCCTGCTATGCAGGCGGTAATTCCGATGTCGCCGGCATCAAATGGGTAGCTGGATACCCCATCAACCAGGCCAAAGGGCTTCCCTACATCACGGGTGTCATGTGCCTTAACGATTCCGAGACCGGTTTTGCCAAGGCGATAATGGACGCCAACTGGATCACCGCCTGGCGCACCGGAGCGGCGACCGGGGTGTGTGCCAGGTACATGGCGGACCCGGATTCCGAGACCATATCAATTATAGGTCTTGGTGTCCAGGGGAGGACCAATACCATGGCCCTGGCAGAGGTGCTTCCCAAATTGAAGAGAGTTAAAACTTACGACCCGTTCGAGTCCCAGGTAGCCAAATTCACAAGCCTCGTCAAGCCGGATCTTAAGGGTGTGGATATCGTTGCCTGCAAAACGGTAGAAGAGGCAGTGAAAGACGCCGATGTAGTTGTAACCTGCACGCCGATCGTTGCCGACCCCGAGAGGTTCGTCCGTTCCGAATGGCTCAAGAAAGAGATGCTGGCCGTAGCTGTCGACTACGATTCGGCCTTCGATGCCGATGTTATGTCAGACGCGACCGCGTTTGTATGCGACGACATGCATCAGTACCTCTGGACACAGGAGCATGGGATCTATTTCCAGAAGGGCTATCCGACCGAATCCCAGATCCTGGGCGACATGGGACATCTTTGTGCCGGGAAGAAGAAGGTCGAACTTAAGGGGCGACGCGCTGCTGTGCTGATGGGCATCGCCAGCCACGATGTAATGACCGCCAGCCTCATATTCGACAAGGCAAAGGCAATGGGCGTTGGCAGGATGGTCGAGATCTAGGTTCCGGTCAAAACGTCAATGAAATGACGATCAGTGGTCCTGCCGGAGAACCGGCAGGACCACTGGCAAAAAACGTCCCTCAACAGTGCAGCGTTCAGGATCACTGCCGGACAGTCCCGGAACCGACCCGTAACGCTGCAAGCTCGGCTAATACAATTGCTGCGCTGGCCAAAAAGACCGCCTGGTAACCGAAAGCTCCTCCGAGCCTGGTCAGCAGCGGGGGAACAAGGAAGAATCCTATGCCCCAGAGAACGTAGAAAACCCCGGAGATCGATCCTTTCAGGGAGACGGGTACAGACTCGTTGAGCATTACCATCGCTGAGACGCAGAACATTCCCAGGCCGAAACTGGCAAGGAACAAAAGAGCGAATACCATCCACCCAGTGAACCACATGAACGGGGCAACGCCTGCCGCGACCAGCAGCAGGCCGCAGTACATGGTGAAATTGGGGCCTCTCCTGTCCGATATTCTTCCTGCAACAACCTGGGAGATGCTTATCGCAATATAGAACAGGGCGAAGAACAACCCGACCTGGCTCTGGCCGAATCCCTTCTCTCCGAGCAGCAATCCGGGGATCACTGTCAGGAACACCCCGTAGGCTGCGCCGTACAGGGAGATTCCTGCGTGTATTGCGGGTCTGCGGATCTTTTTGAGTGCGCGGAACACCTCCCCGTAACCGGCAGTTCCTTGATCAGTTCCGGTATTTATTATGGCAGGGTCCTCTACGAAAAAGAATACGATCAGTGCCCCGATCAGTCCGGAAGCAGCATACAGCAGGAAGGCTTCGTTACCTCTCCAGACGGTGTAGACAAAGACACTCATCAGGCTGCCAGCGGTCAGGCCCAGGTGCATTGAAGCATTGTATTTTCCTATGGCCTCTCCCTTGGATCTGGCGAAAAGGAGCGAGAGCATGGCGGGAGCAAGAGCCCAGACAGGTATCTCTCCGATCCCCTGCAATATCCTGCCTGCAAGGATGCCCCATACGCTCCCGGTCTTGAAGTACAGCAATCCGGTCAGGCAGGAAATTACGTATCCGGCGACAATGAATCTTCTGTGTCCGTAACGATCGCCAAGCTGCCCTACAGGGAGTTGAAAAAGTACAAAGGGGACAGCAAATGCCGAGGCAAGGAAACCTACATAATTCATAGAGTGAGAGAGAGCGATAACACGGCTCGGGAGGAGCGCAACGATAAGTCCCACTCCCACCATCTGAAAAAACACGGCAACGCAGAGCGCCACCGACGACGTTCTTTTTTCCACGATAAAACCACCTTTCTTAATGTGGCACCAGATCATGGTCTCCTGGAAAAAGGAGGCACGATCCACCAGCCTTGCTGAACAGTCGGCAGCAGGCTCAGACAAGCTTCCCGGATGGATCTGGAAGGGGGGTGCCCCTTATGATCTGGCTGGCGGAGGTGGGCACAGAAAGAAAAGTTTCATCGCTTTTTCTCCTTTAGACAGTGCTTTCAAAACATCTCCTGTGAATGATATCATTTCTGGAACGCGGGAGCGATCAACAGGCGGATACAGGACAGGATCCTGCCGGTTCTGACACAAGCCCGGACAAAATGAGTAGAATAAGGGGAACATGCTTGAATACCCCAACTCAAGGAGGCATAAAGATGCCAAAAATACTGGAGGGAGTACAAGAGGCGATAGGCAATACTCCCATGGTCCATCTCTCGCGAATTGCTGCGCATTACGGGGTTGAGGGGAACATTTTCGCGAAAATGGAGTATTTGAACCCCGGATTCAGCAAGAAGGATCGAGTCGCCCTGCAGATGATCGAAGAAGCCGAATCAACGGGATCACTCAAAAAAGGCCAGCCCGTAGTAGAGCTGACAAGCGGGAACACCGGCACCGGGCTTGCCATTGTCTGCGCAGTGAAGGGTTACCAGTTTATAGCCTGCATGTCGAAGGGCAATTCCACAGAACGGGCGCGGATGATGAAAGCGCTTGGCGCGGAGGTCGTACTTGTGGACCAGGCACCTGGCTCGGTCAAAGGGCAGGTTTCCGGTGAAGACCTGGCTCTGGTTGAGGAAGCGGCGAAAAAGATCACGCGGGCGCGCGGGGCATTCCGTGCCGATCAGTTCAGACTGGAAGCCACTGTCCATGCCCACGAACTGCATACCGCGGCAGAGATGTGGGAGCAGAGTTCCGGAAACATAGACGTATTTGTCGATTTTCTCGGAAGCGGCAGCACATTTCAGGGATGTGCCATGGCGCTGAAAAAACTTGATAGATCCATCCGCTGCTACGTGGTTGAGCCTTCCAACGCTGCGGTCTACGCGGGAATGCCCGTCACCGGTGGTTCCCATAAAATTCAGGGAGGCGGCTACAGCATGAACCTTCCGCTGGTGGACAGGGCGCTTATCGACGGATTCATCCAGATCTCCGATGAGGAAGCAACAGAAACAGCGAGGGACCTCGCGAAAACAGAAGGGGTGTTTGCGGGTTTCTCATCCGGCGCCAACGTGCGCGCCGCCCTGAAACTGCTCAAGGGGGCAGAACGCGGAAAGAACATCGCCTTGACTCTCAACGACAGCGGTCTGAAATATCTCAGCACAGACCTTTACGAGGATCTTTGATCAGCGATAGTTAACCGTAGCGCGCTGCCCCTTTAAAACATGGAAATCTCACCTCCGGGATGATCCAAAGCTGCGATATCTATCAAAAAAGGTGAACGGCATACTGCCCTTAACGGCAGATGACGTTCACCCGTGAGTCGCCGACGCTCGAAAAGCCCCTGCATTTCATACTCCACTCGATCATTTTCTGACGGTCGACCACCAGAGCACTTGCAGTCTCAGATCCCAAGGGCCCGCTGCAGGTCCTTTATCTCCATTGCATGCGCCTCGGCTGTTTCGAATCTTATCATTCCGTCCCTGACAAGCCCGGCAAGGTTTTGTTCGAAAGTGTACATCCCGTCAGCGAAACCGGTCTGCATTATGGTCCGCAGATGCTGCGTTCCGCCCAGGCGGATCCTGTTCCTGACGGCACTTGTTCCTAAAAGCATTTCCGTGGCAAGGATCCTGCCCCCTCCAATTTTTGGCAGCAACTGCTGGGAACATATCCCGAGCAGAGCATTGGAAAGTTGCGCCTTTATCTGGTCTTGCTGTGCCGCCGGGAATACATCGACGATACGGTCGACAGTACCGGGAGCATCCCTGGTGTGCAGTGTCGCCAGCACAAAGTGTCCGGTCTCCGCGGCCGTTACAGCAAGAGAGATGGTTTCGAGATCTCTCATCTCTCCGATCATAATGATATCCGGATCCTGGCGAAGCACTTTTGAAAGGGCATGGTGAAAGCTTTGGGAATCCTTACCGATCTGCCTCTGGTTGATAAGCGCCTTTTTGGAATGAAGGGCATACTCCACCGGGTCTTCCAGGGTAACTATATGAACGTTTCTTCTATGATTGATGTATTCAATTATTGAAGCAAGAGTTGTAGATTTGCCGGTCCCGGTAGGGCCTGTCACGAGTAAAAGACCGCTGGTGCTGTCTGCGAGCTTTTTGATGATGCCCGGAAGTCCGAGTTTGCCCATCTCGGGAATGGCCGATTTGATATGTCTTACGCTCAGCGAAGGGGAGTCCATTGAAAGGAACGCATTCATCCGGAACCTTTCTCCGTTGCGTGATGAATAAGCGAAGTCGATCTCCCGGCCTTTAAGGACCTCCTCAAACTGTTCTCTCCCCAGGAGTTGGATAATAAATTGTCCGATATCCTTATCGGTAATCGGGTCCATGTTTTCCGCAACGTGGAGCTTCATATTGTCAAGACGGAAGATCGGGGGGCAGCCAACCTTGAGATGGGCGTCGCTCGCCTTTATATAGCCCATGTTCTGAAGAAAAAGATCCCCATCAAGTCGCGGGAATTGGAGCGCCACTGTCGGGAAATTGAAAAGTAGAGGCTTGTCGGGAGCTTTGGGTGATCCATCAGGTGTCTCCTCGATCTCTTCCCCCCAGGGGAACCCCCCGATTACAACGATGGGTTCATCATTCTTCGGCTTTTCCATCTTGTCCTCCTCTTGCCATATCCCGGCCGACCTGTGAAGCATTGCATTTCCCTCTTCGGCTTTGACAGCTTTTCGGTTAACAGCTGACAATATTTCATCGTAAAATTAACGATAAATGTATTTGTCGATCAGCTTATTTATACCTGAAAACGATCCAGAATTCAACGAGTACTCTGCCGGCCTGACGGGAATGCGGAAGAATGTCAGCCCTGCCGTTTGAAAAACACTACACCCAGCGGCGGCACCACAATGGAAATGGAATTATCATATCCGTGGTATGGTATCGGTCCTGAATCCACCCCGCCCATGTTCCCCTGGCCGCTCCCGCCGTAAGTAACCGCGTCGCTGTTGAGCATCTCCTGCCAGCAGCCGCCTGCCGGAACCCCGACCCTGTAGTTGTGCCTTGGAACGGGAGTGAAGTTGCAGACCACAAGGACCTGGTCCGTCTGCCCGGAGTCAAGCCGTAAAAAACTGATGACGCTGTTTCCCCGGTCCCTGAAATCGACCCATCGGAATCCTTCCTGTCTGGTATCCATCTGGTGAAGGGCTGGTTCATTCCTGTAAATGCCGTTGAGATCCTGCACCCAGCGCTGGAGACCCCTGTGAGCGGGGAATTCCGTCAGATGCCAGTCCAGGCTCGCATCGTGGTTCCATTCACTCCATTGGCCGAATTCATTGCCCATGAAAAGGACCTTCTTTCCGGGGTGTCCGTACATGTACCCGTAAAGAAGGCGGAGATTTGCGAATTTCTGCCAGTCGTCCCCAGGCATCTTTCCTATCAGTGATCCTTTGCCGTGGACAACTTCGTCATGGGACAGAGGAAGGGCGAAGTTCTCCGAAAAGGCGTACCAGATGCTGAATGTCAGTTTGTCGTGGTGATAGCTCCGGTAGACAGGGTCTGTGGACATATAGGCCAGGGTATCGTGCATCCAGCCCATGTTCCACTTGTAGTCGAAACCCAGGCCTCCCACTTCCGCCGGTCTGGTGACCATCGGCCAGGCTGTGGACTCCTCGGCCATGGTCAGGACACCTTCGTTCTGGTCGTGCAGATTCTGGTTCATCTGCTTGATAAGTTCTATTGCCTCGAGGTTCTCTCTTCCTCCGAACCTGTTGGGGAGCCATTCACCGGCTTTCCGGGAGTAGTCCAGGTAGAGCATGGACGCTACGGCGTCAACGCGCAGCCCGTCGGCGTGGTACCTGTCTATCCAGAAGTTGGCGCTGCTTGCAAGGAAGGAGCGGACTTCATTGCGCCCGTAATTGAATATGGAGGTTTTCCAGTCCGGATGGAATCCGAGCCGCGGATCCATGTGTTCATACAGAAAAGTTCCGTCGAAACGCGCAAGACCATGAATGTCCGAGGGGAAATGCGACGGCACCCAGTCAAGCAGAACACCGATGCCGGCCTCGTGGAGTTCGTTGATGAGGTACATGAGATCCTGCGGCTTTCCGTAGCGTCCGGTCGGAGCAAAGTACCCCAGGGTCTGGTACCCCCAGGAACCGTAGAAAGGGTGCTCCATAACGGGTAGAAACTCCACATGGGTGAACCCTGTCTCCCGGATATACTCCACAAGGGGGCCCGCCATGTCACGGTAGTAAAGGAATTCGCCCCCGGCCTCTGGCGGTCTGCGCCACGATCCGAGGTGCATCTCGTAGATGGACATGGGCGCGCCCGGGCTGGCCGTCTCTTTTCGGGCACCTGTCCAGGTGCTGTCGGTCCACTCCCAGGAGATATCCCAGACAATTGAAGCAGTCCTTGGGGGGGCTTCCCAGAAAAAAGCGAACGGGTCTCCCTTGTCCTGTGAAACCTCGGCGGATTCGATATGATATTTATAAACGTCACCGTGGGCGACGCCGGGGATGAACCCCTCCCAGATGCCGGAACCGTCCCAGAACTGCAGGAGCTCGTGGCTTCCCGCCTTCCATCCGTTGAAATTCCCTATGACGGAGACGCTTGATGCGTTCGGCGCCCAGACGGCAAAATGGGTGCCGTTGACTCCTTCTTTTTCAATGACATGAGAGCCCATGTTCTCGTAGAGTCTTGAGTGCGTGCCTTCCCTGAAGAGATAGATATCGTGATCCGTAAGCAGCGAATGCTTCAGAACGGGTCTGTTCATGGTCTTTCACCTCCGGGTGTTTTGGAGCCTTCGGTGTGAGTATCGATCATTTCCACGAGGCTTCTGACAGGGATATCGATCCAGTCCGGCCTGTTGTTAAGCTCGTAACCGAGTTCGTAGAAGGCTTTTTCAAAAAGGAAAGCGTTCAGAAGCGTAGTCGAGGATGAGTCGTCTTGTGGAATGAACCCTGCATCGTTCACAGTTTCCGCGTAACCGGCCAGGAAAGAGGACGAAACGGAAGATAGCCACGGCGCGCGCCAAGGCAGCAGCTGTTCCTCGCCCTGGGGGCGGGAGGCAAGGCTCTTCCTTATGGCCGCGGATATGGCGTAGTCGAAAGAGCGCAGCATCCCGGCAAGATCCCTGAAAGGGGACCGTTTGAGGCGCCGCTCGCTCAGCGGCCGCATGGGTTCGCCTTCGAAATCGATGATCACGAAGTCCTTGCCCGTAAAGAGCACCTGCCCAAGGTGATAATCACCGTGAATGCGGATCTTCTGGGTCATGATCTTTTCCCTGGTTATCCGGTTCATCAGGCTGATGGCGTCCTTCTCCCGCGAAAGAAGTATTTCCGCGATCTCCCTGAGATCTTGCGGAATAGTGCCAAGCATCATCTTCAGGGTCTTGAGCGACCCGGACGCAAGGCTTCGCATGGACTGGAAAACAGCCCTCTGGTAAAGCTTCGAGAAAGGTTCGGGTCTGAAGCCCTCAAGTTCCGGACGGGACGTGAGGGCCAGGTGCATCTCCGCCGTCCGCTGCCCGAGAAGCCTCATCATCCCGAAGAAGAACTCTCCTGCGCTCCCGGGAAATATCGATGTATCGATGTCCACGGGACGGGAGGAAAAAACAAGCCCGGAGGGTTCGGGAGGCGCTTCCTTCACCGTCAGGAGGGTCTCGAAGAACTTGTCCAGGGAAGACTGGACGAAGGACCACGCACTCCCCTGATTAGGGACGAATTCCTGGAAAACGCCGAGCAGCACAGGCGGTTCAGCAGGACGCGCGTATTCCAGGGCCCCGGCAAAGGCCGGGGTGTTCAGGAAACGCGTCTGTTCCGTAAGGAACTGACTTATCTCCCTGTCGGGGTTGGTGCCTTCCTCGACCTTCCGGAGGAGTTTCAGGAACAGGGCATCCCCGTAAAGGACGGAAGTGTTGCTCTGTTCAAGGCTGAGGATCCTGGACGGCGTCAGACGCGGGGTATCGAGTTTTTTCAGCTTTTTCCCCGGGATACCGGATAACACTCCGTCCGCTGTCCGGATCCGTTTCCTCTTCGAGAGGATCTCCAGAAGGCGCGTGTGAAAAGCCGGATCACAGGCGCAATCGAAAAGAATGCCCCCCGTTCCATCCAGCGAGGCCCGGGCAATGACCGAAGATGGGAACTGTTTTCGGATCCGGGACTCATCCTCCCCGGCGGCGAAAGAAAGAGGTACTGCATAGGTTTCGGGCAGCCCATCCGTGTACAGGACCCTGATCAGGACAATGCCTGCACCTTCATGTACAGGTATGTTATCGGTGATCTCCATCTTCCGGAAGGTCCTGGCCTTCCCTCCGAACCAGCGGCTGCGCTTCAGATAATCAGGAAAAACATTCCTCGCGAGTCTTCCGGCGACTGAACCGCTGTAGATATCCTGCCATGATGGAATTTCGATAAAGGGGAGCCTTTGCGGCCCGTCTTCCCCGGATTCGACCGAACCGCGCCCGTCCTTCAGCCGGAACCAGAAATAATCGTGAACACCCATTGTAAGGGTATACGGTGCGGAAGAGATCCTGGGGAAAGCGTTGCCGCTGAAGACCTCCTCCGGAATGAACCCCTCGTACCTCGAGAGTTCCAGTTCAGCCACCTGGGGGAACCTGGACATGTTTGCCACCACCAGGAGTGATTCACCCTCGTACTCCCTCGTGAACACAAGTATCCGCGGATTGGGGCAGGCTATGAAATTCATGTCGCCCCTGCAGAGCGCCCTGATCTGTTTTCGCATGGATATCACCCTCCGTACCCACCAGAGGAAGGAGGAGGGGTTACGTTCGTGATTCTCTACGTTGAAAGCTTCGTAATGGTACTCCGGGTTCATAATGACCGGCAGATACAGCTTTTGCGGGTCGGCCTTTGAAAAACCTCCGTTCCTGTCCGGCGACCACTGCATGGGCGTGCGGACGCCGTTGCGGTCTCCAAGGTAATAGTTGTCGCCCATGCCTATCTCATCCCCGTAATAGAGGCACGGCGTTCCTGGAAGAGAGAAGAGTATGAAATTCAGGAGCTCGGCCTTCCGCCTGTTCTGCTGCAGCAGCGGGAAAAGCCTGCGGCGTATCCCCAGGTTGATGCGGGCCCTCTGGTCCCTGGCGTAGACCCTGTACATATAGTCACGCTCTTCGTCGGTGACCATCTCCAGGGTCAGTTCGTCATGGTTCCTCAGGAACATGACCCACTGGCAGGTATCCGGTATCGGCGGCGTCTGTTCCATGATATCCACGATGGGGAAACGGTCTTCCATCCAGAGCGACATGAATATCCTGGGCATGATGGGGAAGTGGAAGGCCATGTGGCACTCATCGGAGTACCCGAAATAATTCACGGCATCCTCGGGCCACTGGTTGGCTTCTGCCAGGAGCATCCGGTCGCCGTATTTCTCCTCGATATGCCCTCGGAGTTCCTTGAGGAACTGGTGCGTCTCGGGCAGGTTCTCGCAGTTGGTCCCCTCCCGCTCAAAAAGGTAGGGTATGGCATCAAGCCTGAAGCCGTCGACTCCCATATCCAGCCAGTGGTCCAGTACCCTGAACATCTCCTTGCGGACCCTCGGGTTGTCAAAATTGAGGTCCGGCTGATGGGAATAGAAGCGGTGCCAGTAATATGACTTTGCCACGGGGTCGTAGGCCCAGTTGGAAGTCTCGAAGTCCTGGAAAATTATCCTCGCCTCGGAATATTTGCCCGGATCGTCGCTCCAGACATAGAAATCTCTCCACGAAGAGCCGGGGCGTGCGCGGCGTGCGCGCTGGAACCAGGGGTGCTGGTCCGAAGTGTGGTTGATCACAAGTTCCGTGACCACCTTGAACCCCATGGAGTGGGCTTTCTTCAGGAAAAGGCGAAAGTCCCTGAGGGTCCCGTAATCGGGGTGGACATTGTAATAATCCGCAATGTCATACCCGTCGTCCCTCAGCGGGGAGGGGTAGAAGGGGAGCAGCCAGAGGGTATCCACGCCCAGGTCCCTCAGGTAGCCGAGTTTCCGGATAAGGCCCTGGATATCCCCGATCCCGTCGTCGTTGCTGTCAAAAAAGGCCTTTACATGTATCTGGTAGATAACTGCGTCTTTATACCACTGGGGGTCATTCAGCAAAAACGCTCACCGCCCCGTCTATAGGAAGTAGTCAAAATCCTGCTCGTGCCGCATGCGGCGGCGCACGCTGAAGATCCTTGCCGGCAGCACGTTCGGGTCGAAACCCATGGTGTTCCTCGCCCCCTGCCAGATGAACTTTTCGTCGCCCAGCAGGTCATGGAGCAGGTAGGGCTGATCCGGGCTGATCCCGAACTCCTCGAGCGGCAGGTTGACGCTGCACTCCTGGAAGGAGAAGGGGTCGTGACTGACCCCGACGATCACCAGGTTCTCCCCGTCAGCGCTCTCCTTGCTGAAAAAAAGGATTTTGTCGTTGTCCGTCTCCAGGAACCTTACGTTCCGCGTGACCTGTAGCGCCGGGTTCTCCCTGCGGATCCTGTTGACCCGTGCTATGAAATCCCGCAGGTTGCCCTGCTGGTCCCAGTTCCAGTCATGGATCTCGAACTTTTCCGAATCATGATACTCCTCCCTGCCGGGAAGCGCGTCATGGACCCCCAGTTCGAAGGCGGGCCCGTAGATCCCGTAACTGGATGAAAGCGTGGCCGCCAGGACAAGCCGTATCCGGAAGGCCGGGAGCCCGCCGATCTGCAGGAACTCCGGCAGGATGTCAGGGGTGTTCGGCCAGAAGTGGGGCTGGAAATATTCCGCAAGTTCGGTCCCGGTCAACTCTTCCATGTAGTCCGCAAGTTCCTTCTTCGAGTTTCGCCACGTGAAATATGTGTAAGACTGGGCGAAACCGGACCTTGCGAGCCGCCTCATCACCTTGGGGCGCGTGAACGCCTCGGCAAGGAAGATGACATCGGAGAATTCACTGCGCACCTCCGCTATAAGCCATTGCCAGAAGGCCATCGGCTTCGTGTGGGGGTTGTCCACGCGGAATATGCGCACCCCATGTCCGATCCAGAACAGGGCGACATTTTTCAGTTCCTTCCACAGGCCTTTCCAGTCTTCGGTCTCAAAGTTGAAGGGTACGATATCCTGGTACTTTTTCGGGGGGTTCTCCGCGTACTGGATAGTACCGTCCGGGCGGTGCCGGAACCACTCCGGGTGCTGTTTGATGTAGGGGTGGTCCGGGGAGCACTGGAACGCCAGGTCCAACGCCACCTCAAGGCCCAGACCGTTAGCCGCTTTGATGAATGATCTGAGATCTTCGATCGTTCCAAGGCCCGGGTCTACTGTCTTGTGGCCGCCGAGCTCAGAACCGATGGCCCAGGGGCTTCCGGGGTCGTCCGGGCCCGCTGGGAGGGTGTTGTTCGGGCCTTTCCTGTCCGTCCGTCCGATCGGGTGGATGGGGGGCAGGTAGACCACGTCAAAGCCCATCCGGGCGATCTCGGGCAGGCGTTCGCATGCCTTTTTCAGGCTGCCGCCCATCCCTCCGC
>WOYI011392387.1_pt1 | contig 16738 bp, 16 predicted proteins | sample 6423411 | NCBI WGS metagenome assembly WOYI01 (sample SAMN13441803, study PRJNA592873) | oil field metagenome | biome: oil field; feature: oil-well bore; material: oil-contaminated soil; isolation source: oil-contaminated soil from oil-well borehole | place: Germany: Wietze | collected 2016-10-18 ...
AAAAGAAAGGACGACCGAATTTCGGTCGTCCTTTTTTGTTAAATCTAAGTAAAATTATATGGAACGCAGGAGGCAACTATGGATAGACCCATTTTGGAGATGAAAGCAATCACAAAGACCTTTCCAGGAGTGAAAGCCCTTGACAACGTGACGTTTAGTGTCAAGACCGGAGAAATTCATTGTCTTGTGGGGGAGAACGGTGCTGGCAAATCCACGCTGATGAAAGTACTCAGCGGTGTTCACCCTCATGGTACTTATGACGGCCAAATTTTCATTAATGGTGAAGAACAGCGTTTTAATGGCATCCGTGATAGTGAAAAAGCAGGCATCGCCATTATTTACCAGGAATTGGCTTTAATCCCTGAGTTATCTATATATGACAATATATTCCTGGGTAATGAAATCCGCAGCGGTATGGTGATCGATACCAATGAAACGATTATGAAGGCGAAGGTTGTGCTATCAAAGGTGGGTCTGGATGTAAACCCTGAAAGCAAGATTAAAGAGTTGGGTGTTGGTAAACAGCAGCTCATTGAGATTGCCAAAGCTCTCGAAAAGAACGTCCGCATTCTAATTTTAGATGAACCAACCGCGGCCTTGAACGAAATCGATAGTCAGAACTTGCTTAAGGTAATCCAGGGCCTTAAAGCTCAATGCGTGACCTGTATTCTTATCTCACACAAACTGAGGGAAGTATTGGCCATAGCAGATACAGTCACAGTTCTGCGGGATGGTAAAACCATTGTCACACTGGATGCAAGCGTAACAAAATTAACTGAACCGACCTTGATCAAATATATGGTTGGTCGTTCCATTGAAAATGTGTTCCCAAAACGAGAGCTTATTAACATAGGTGAAGAAGTTTTGAGACTTGAAGACTGGAGTGCATATTCGATGGCTTTGGGTCGGGAGATACTGAAAGACATCAACATCTCCGTCAGAAAAGGGGAAATCGTTGGTGTTGCAGGCTTAATGGGCTCTGGGCGAACTGAATTGGCCAAGAGTATTTTCGGTAATCCTGACCATTACCGTGTCAAAGGGAAAATTTTCATCAATGGACAGGAAGCGACGTTCAAGGATCCGGCGAAGGCGATCAAATCCCAACTTGCCTATGTGACTGAAGATCGTAAAGGTAATGGCCTGATTCTGATCCAGGATATAAAAAGAAATATTACGCTGGCAAATCTTAAAGAGATCACAAATAGTGGAATTCTCAACGAGAATGATGAGATCGTCATCGCTAACAGATTCAGGAAAGAACTTAACATCAAAACACCAAGCATTGAGCAGAAAGTAAAAAACTTGAGTGGTGGAAACCAACAAAAAGTTTCACTTGGCAAATGGCTCTTTGTAAAACCCAAGATCATGATCCTGGACGAACCCACCCGAGGTATTGATGTTGGCGCGAAATATGAAATTTACACGATTATGAACTCTCTCGTTGCGCAAGGAATGAGCATTATTATGATCTCGTCGGAACTGCCAGAAGTGCTGGGTATGAGCGATCGGATTTATGTGATGTCTGCAGGCAAGATCAATGGTGAGTTACCTGGGGATCAAGCTACCCAGGAACGCATTATGGAATTGGCAATTGATTATTAAGGAGCAAAAGTATGAGTGACGAAATCAAAGCAGTCGAAAAAAGATCCATAATACAGAATCTGGGTCAGATAGCCAAGGCAAATTTCAGCACTTATTTCATGTTTATTGCTTTGGTGGTCATCATGATTCTGTTTTCGGTGCTGACAAAAGGAATTTTCATTTCCTCGAGAAATATCAGCAACTTGGTTAACCAGATGGGGTATATCGCGGTTCTCGCAGTTGGGATGACGCTTGTGATCATTATCCGACATATCGACCTCTCGGTAGGTTACCTGGCTGGATTTCTTGGAGCGTTTGCGGCCATCGCGATGAGCGTCTGGAAACTCCCCATTTACGCGGTTATTCCTGCTGTGCTTATCCTGGGCATTCTGTCAGGTTTACTCACCTCAACGCCAATTGCCAAATTAGGCGTACCTGCATTTGTTTCAACCATGGCTGCCGGGTTGATATTTCGGGGGGCATTGTTATTGGTGACCATGGGATCGGGCACTATTATTATCAGGGACCGCGCATTTAACGCTATCGGCAACTCCTTTATCCCAGATATCGCACATCCTGGTTTTCTGCCAAAGAACCACCTGGTAACTTTGATTGTCGGTCTCGTGGGAATCCTGCTTTTCATTTATTCATCTTTTCAGGGCAGGAAAAAGAAACAAAGCTATCAATTTGAAGTTTTGCCAACCAATTTATTCGTGCTGCAGCTCATCCTTATTTCAGCTATCATCGGTTACATCTCCTGGGTGCTCTCTGGCTACAATGGCATTTCCTGGAGTCTGGTTATTGTTCTGCTGGTTGTGGCTATCTTCCAGTTTATTATGACCAAGACACCTTTGGGCCGCCATATTTACGCGGTTGGGGGCAATCCCGAAGCAGCGGAATTGAGCGGCATCAGCGTATCAAAAATCACATTTATTGTCTTTGGTGCCATGGGTTTTCTTGCAGCATTATCAGGCGTGATGTATGCTTCGAGGCTTCAGTCAGCCACAACCACAGCCGGTCTGGGCTTTGAGACCGATGCCATTGCGGCCGCATTTGTCGGCGGTGTTTCCGCGGCAGGCGGTGTGGGCACAGTGGCCGGTTCCATTGTGGGAGCGCTGGTAATGATGTCGCTTACCAGCGGCATGAACTTGATGGGCATCGATATCTCAGTGCAATACGTCGTTCGCGGTATCGTCCTCGTCTTTGCGGTTATCGTTGACCGCGCAACCCGACATGGACGTTAGTTCACGCATTAATTTCTATTCTTGAAGGCAACCAAGTTTCACAGATCTATCAATATTTGATAGGTCTGTGTTTTGTTGGCGGGTCTGAGCAAACAGCAATTAAGATTTGGTTCATTCCTGCTCGAATTGTTAATTTGCCTTGAAATGGATATCAAAGCCTTGTGCAATGGAACTCAAGGTAAAATAAAGCCAGCAATATTCGAAAGGAATCCTCACCATGAAAATCCTTGCCCACAAACAGGAGATATGTACAGGCTGCCGCAACTGCGAAGAAGCCTGTGCTGATTTCTACTTTAAACGGACCGACCGTAACTACTCCTCAATCCGCATAACCAATAATGACAATACTTTTCACGCCACAAAGTGTACTCAGTGCGGGGAGTGCATCAACATGTGTACCTCAAACGCCATTTACCGCGACCGTCTGGGTGTTGTGCGAATTGACAAAAATAAGTGCGTAGGCTGCCTTGGCTGTGTAGGGTTTTGTTCTGAACTATCTATGTTCTACGCTGATGACTTACCAGTACCCTTCAAATGTGTGGCCTGCAATGTTTGCGTCAAGGCTTGCCCGGAGGGCGCGCTTGAAATCTTGGTCAGCAAGGTGAAGGAGTAAACATGGCCCGTAAAATCTTAAAATCTTACGAGTACAAGCCCGCGAAACTAAACCGTGGCTATACCCGAAAATCGCTTTACATCAATGTTGGTGATCTGTCTGTGCAAGCAAAAGACATTTCGCAGATGATGATCGATAAGTTTGTAGGCGGCAAAGGCTTTGACCTTTACTATCTCTGGCATGCGACTCTGCCCGAAACAAAATGGGATGACCCGGAGAACGAAATTGTAATGAGTGCGGGACCATTGGGGGGCATGACCCAGTATTCCGGTACAGGTAAGACACTGGTTTGCGGAATCTCGCCCATGACGGGAATCCCAATTGACAGCAATGTTGGGGGATACTATGGACCTTTGCTGAAGTTTTCGGGTTGGGACGCGCTTGAGTTGCAGGGTAAATCGGATAAGGACCTGGTTATCTTTATCGATGGCAATAAGGGTTTGATCCAAATCGAAGAGGACGATGGCTTACCTGAAGATACCCATTTGCTGAACGAAAAACTGACCGAAGAGTACGCAGAAGATGAAGATGATAAAGTAAATATCTCGGTTGTCTGCACCGGTAGTGCTGCACCGCATATTCGCTTTGGCATGTTGAACTTCTCTTTCTATGACCCCCGCCGCAAGACTTGCCGGGTTAAACAAGCCGCCCGCGGTGGATTAGGTACAATCCTGCGGGATAAGAAGATTAAGGCCCTGGTGGTTAAGTTCAAGGGAGTTAAGCCAAACTTAAACGACGTGGCCGACATTTCGACCATCAACAAAATCGGTGTTAAATACGCCAAAGAAATGCATGACCTGGACCAGAAACAGAATGGCATTCGTAAAATTGGCACCGCTAATACAGTGGCGATCATGAATAAGTACGATCTTCTTCCTACCCGCAACTTCCAGGCTGGCGGAGATCCCGAAGCTGTGAAGATTTACCCTCAAGTATTTATCGACAACTTCATTACGCAGGGTATCCACGATGGCTGTTGGTATGGTTGTACCATGTCTTGCGCCAAAACCGCCGACCACTTCAAGCTGCTGACGGGACCTTACAAAGGTCAATGCGTTACAGTAGATGGCCCTGAATATGAGTGCGTTGCCGGGCTGGGAGCCAACCTGGGTGTTTTTGACCCACGGGCGATCCTGGAAGAGAACTTCTACTGTGACACTTATGGCGTGGACCTGATTTCGTTTGCTACCTGCCTGGCTTTTGTGATGGAATGTTTTGAGCGCGGGCAAATTAACCTTGAGAATACAGGCGGCTTGGACTTGCATTTTGGCAATAGCGAATCGGTGCTTGAAATTCTGCATCAAATGTCACGCGGAGAAGGTTTTGGCGTGATCGTTGGCCAGGGCACCAGGCGCTGCAAACAGATATTCGTAGAAAAATTCGGCGCGGATCCGAAACTGTTGCAAGACATCGGCATGGAAGTCAAGGGTCTCGAATATGCTGAGTACTGCCATAAGGAAAGCCTAGCGCAACAAGGCGGCTTTGCTCTGACCAACAAAGGTCCGCAACACGATGAAGCCTGGTTAATTTTTATGGACCAGGTGAACAAGCAAATCCCGAGCTTTGAGGATAAGGCAGATGCCTTGTACTACTACCCAATGTTCCGAACCTGGTTTGGGCTCTGCGGCCTTTGCAAGCTGCCCTGGAATGATATTGTGCCCGCGGATAATGGCAAAACCGATGATCCGGCTAAGGTGCCCGAACACGTGCAGAACTACGTGGATATCTTCAACGCGGTCACTGGTAAAAGTATTGATAAGGATGAATTGATCCGCCAATCCGAACGGGTTTATAACTTCCAGCGTGTCTTCAGTGTGCGCATGGGGCATGGCACCCGGGCAGAAGATTACCCGCCTTATCGCTCATTGGGGCCCGTAAGCAAGGAAGAGTATCTCTCCCGGCAGGAAATGTATGATAAGCAGATTCGGGAAGTGCATGGGAAAGATCCGGAAAGCCTGAGTATCGAAGAAAAGATGCTCATCCAACGTAAACATCGTGAAAACCAATTCGAAAAATTAATGGACGCGGTCTATAAGCGCCGTGGATGGACAAACGAAGGTGTGCCAACAGCTGAGCACCTCGCTTCAATAGGCATGGATTTACCTGAACTTCTTGAGGTCCTCGAAACGCACGAAAATAAGGAAAAATGATTAAGGTCAATACAGAAGACCATCCCTGGAACAAGCCGCTCACCGTTCAGGAACTGCTGGACGAGAAAGGGTACATCTTTCCGCATATCGTGGTGCGTATCAACGGCCAGTATATTGAGGAAGATGACTACGCTACGCAGCTAGTGCAGGACGGTGATGATGTGTTGGTATTGCATTTAATGGCAGGCGGATAATGGAGCCTGGGCAGTATCTGCGCAACCACGAGGCGATAAGCAGGCAGGAACAGCAGATTCTTGCTGATAAACGCGTACTGGTGGCGGGTTGCGGCGGACTGGGTGGTTATGTCATCGAGAATTTGGGCCGTGTTGGGGTTGGGCACCTCAGAATAGTTGATGGCGACTTTTTTGAAGAAAGCAATCTTAACCGGCAGCTCTTGAGCTCTCATATAAATCTTGGCAAACCCAAAGTGCTGGCTGCCAAACAACGCATGCAAGCGGTGAATCCCCAAGTTGAAGTGGAAGGATTTCAGACTCGGATCACCGCAGAAAACGCATCGGAATTAATGCAGGGTTGCGACCTGGTTGTGGACTGCCTGGATAACATTTCCTCCCGAAAAATCCTCCAGGCCGCCTGCGAAGAAGCCGGCTTGGCATTGGTACATGGCGCGGTGGCAGGTTGGCGTGGGCAGGTGTGTGTGATTTTGCCCGGGGAGAAATTGCTGGATAAACTCTATCCCAATCCGATGGCAGAGCGCGGCGAAGAAGCCAGGCAAGGTACGCTCAGTTTTACTGCCGCAACCCTCGGTTCGATACAAGCGTCGCTGGTTATTAACCAACTCTTGCACCCTAAAGATTGGGGGAGCAGGGTTCTTCTGATTGACTTGAAAGAATTGCTGTTCCACACGATTGTTCTGGATTAATCAGAACCTGTCAGCACTCAACCCAAAGCCGAAGCCAGAGTAGGCAGCGAAGTGTAAGCTCTGGGCTTGAAATAATATTCAGCCGATTTAGAATATAAGAAGCGTTAAATCTTTGGCTATTACTGCTTCGACAATTCTTATCTCAGCGTAATTGGGACTGCCCTGCCCAAGAAAGGTATTTCATGAGTGAAAAGATTTTGGAAGTTCTTTCTACCATCAGCTTGCAAGAGAAACATATTAAGAAAATCCGTGAACTTGACTCATCTATTCACCTAAGTTCTTATTCCGGTAAAGATGTAAATTCAATTCCTGCGGAGGTGTGGGAAAAAGCAGAAGTTCTCTTAACCAACGGGAGAAACCTTCCCAAATTGGAAATGATTCCCAATCTTACCTGGGTTCAAATTTCGTTTGCGGGAGTGGAATCCTTATTGAAGTCTGACCTGGCTCATAAGCCTGGATTGGTACTGACCTCAGCCAGCGGCACGATGGTGGAAATGATGGGTGAGTATACTCTTATGGCCATGCTGATGCTGGCTCACAAGATTCCAGAGGTTATCCAACTTCAACGCAAGAAGGAGTGGGGCAATAACATGAGTAAGTCCCTGCAACCACTCGATTTGCGCGGACGAACGGTGGGAATTGTTGGGTACGGATCCATTGGGCGTGAAATTGCCCGGGTGTTGCAGCCATTTGGTATGAAAATTTTGGCGGCTAAGAAGAATGTGATGCAGTTGGAAGACGAAGGCTATACCCCGGAAGGTTTGGGAGACCCGAAGGGCAGGCTCTTTACACGTCTGTATCCGATCGAAGCCCTAAAAGGTATGTTGGGAGAGTGCGACCATGTCGTGATTACCTTACCGCATACTCCTGAAACCCATCATCTTCTTGACAAGGAAATTTTTGATGCAATGAAACCTGGGGCGTACCTTGTGAATGTAGCCCGCGGTGGCGTAATTAAAGATGAGGATTTGGTGGCAGCTCTCAAAAGCGGCCGTGTAGGTGGGGCAGTGCTGGACGTATTTGAGCCTGAACCGCTGCCCGTGGATTCCGCGTATTGGAGTCTACCAAATGTTATTGTGACACCCCATATTTCCGGTGTTTCCGCAGACTTTTTGGATAAGGTTATCGACCTTTTTGCGGTTAATCTAAAGCGCTACCTCGGTGGACAAGCCCTCTACAATCGGGTCAACCTGGATAAAGGTTATTAAACTCCAAAACGTGCCGATGGGGTATTTTCACCATGGGGATTAATTGGACGAGCATCAAATTCTTGCTTAGAACATACGTTCAATGATAAAATCGAGCCATGGACCTTTTTGATTATTCCATGCAGGACCAGCTTGAAAAAGAAGGACCTCTGGCCGCGCGTATGCGCCCGAAAACTCTGGATGAAATTGTCGGTCAGGCGCATATCATTGGGCCGGGAACCTTGCTGCGCAGGGCCATCCAGGCTGACCGTATGTTCGGCTCAATCATTCTCTGCGGTCCGCCTGGCACTGGCAAAACCACCCTGGCGCGGGTCATCGCCAACACCACCCAGGCGCATTTTTCCAGCCTGAGCGCGGTTTTGGCCGGGGTGTCTGATCTGCGCAAAGTAATCGAAGAAGCCATTGAACGTAGAAGGCTGCACCGGCAGCGCACTATCCTATTTGTGGATGAGGTGCATCGCTGGAATAAAGCCCAGCAGGATGCCTTGCTGCCGCATGTGGAAACTGGCTTACTAACGCTCATTGGGGCCACCACCCAGAACCCCTACTTTGACGTGATCAAAGCGCTTGTTTCCCGCTCCCGCATTTTCGAACTGAAGCCTTTAACGGAAGCGGATATCATCCACCTCCTGCAACGCGCTTTGGCCGATAAAGAACATGGTTATGGAACATTAGAAGTAAGCATCGATGCAGAAGCCATGACGCATCTGGCTCGCACGGCAGGTGGGGACGCGCGCAATGCTCTAAATGCGCTTGAGCTGGCAGTTGAAACCACTTCTCCGACTAATGGCGTCATCCACGTTGATCTGGATGTAGCCCAACAATCCATCCAAAAACGGGCAGTGCAATACGATAAAACCGATGACCAGCACTACGATACAATTTCGGCCTTCATCAAAAGTGTGAGAGGTTCAGACCCCGATGCCGCTTTGTATTGGCTGACCAAAATGCTGGTGGCGGGTGAAGACCCGCGCTTTATCCTGCGCCGCTTGATTGTGCTGGCCAGTGAGGATATCGGCCTGGCAGATCCGATGGGAATTGTGGTGGCCACTGCTGCCGCCCAGAATTTTGAATACATTGGCATGCCCGAAGGTTGGTACCCCATTGTGGAAGCTACCTTGTACCTGGCAACCGCACCGAAATCCAATTCCGCGACGGCGTATTTTATAGTACAGGATGAAATTGCCGAAAATGGAGCCAAGCCGGTGCCGATGCACCTGATGGACCCAAGCCGGGATGCCCAGGGCTTTGGGCATGGGCAGGGCTACGATTACCCGCACAGCCACGAAGGACATTGGACACCGCAGCAGTATCTTCCGGATGACCTGGCAGGCAGGCATTTCTACGAACCATCAGACCAGGGGTACGAGAAGGCAGTCCAGGCGCGCCTGAAAGCCTGGCGCGAAGGTCAGGCCGCGAAGGATAAGAAATCCACGAAGAGTAAGTGAACCCTAAACGCCCCAATTCATCATAATGCGAGGGGAGTGGCTTTTAGGTTTCAGCCTTTGAAATTTGGGCTCCCAACATGCCAATTTAAGTTGAATTGGCGGATCAGCGATTTGCGATGCTATCAAGCCCCTCATAGGAGTTTTGAGATTTCAATACTCATCCGGGTCTTCGTCAAAACCTGAAAGGGCAGCCTCTATCCTGGCTAATACCTCATCATTTAACAATGGCACAATATCAATGGCTTTCATATTCTCCACCACCTGTTCGGGGCGGCTGGCGCCGGTAATCACCGAAGAGACGTTCGGATTCTTGAGCAGCCAGGCTAAAGACATTTGTGCCAAAGTAACTCCCAAATCCGCAGCGATGGGGGCAAGTTTCTCCGCCATGGCAATCTTGGCCTTATCAAGCACAGATTCGCGCATCCATTGGTAAGCTGCAAGCGTGGCACGGCTGCCTTCAGGTACAGCTCCGCCATTGTACTTGCCCGTAAGCACACCTGAAGCAAGTGGTGAATAGGTGGTCAGCCCTATACCCGGGTGTTCGTAGAGTGGGGCAAATTCCTTCTCAACGCGAGTGCGGTGCAGCAGGTTGTACTGCGGCTGTTCCATACTTGGGGGCAGCCAGTTGTGCTTCTCAGCAATTGCGGTAGCCTCAGCTATGTCCTGCGCGTTCCAATTGGAGGTTCCCCAATAAAATGCCTTTCCCTGGCGGATGACTTCATTGAAAGCCCAAACCGTTTCTTCGATGGGGCATTCCTTATCCTGGGTATGGGCATAAACCAGGTCAATGTAATCAGTGTGGAAGCGCTTGAGCGAGCGGTTGACACCCTCAATGATATGTTTGCGAGACAAACCTCGCTCGTTGGGCGTATTACCGCCCCAGAAGACCTTTGTGGAAATGAGGAATTGCTCGCGTGGGATACCAAGCTGAAGTAACGCATCGCCCATGATTTCTTCGGATTTGCTCTGCATGTAACCTTCAGCATTGTCAAAAAAGTTGACACCCAGGTCAAAAGCGGTCTTGAGGATGGTTTTTGCCTTTTCAAGATCCACCTGGTTGTGATAGGTTACCCAGGATCCCAGTGATAGTTCAGAAATCTTCAGGCCAGATTTACCAAGATGTCGGTAGTTCATAACTCTCCTAATTATTGGTTTAATTTTTGTTCAAGCCAGGTTTTCAGAACCTGAGCTTGGTTGTGTACTTTATCCCTGGCAGCATAGACCAGGGTTACGTTGCCGGTTTCCAAGGCTTGTTTAACCTCGTCGATAAAAGCGGGTGAAACTGCATTTGCGTTCAGTTCCATGCGGTAGGCATCCACAAACTGGTTAAACTTTTCTGCCATGTGGCCAAAAATTACTCGCAGCTCGTTACTTGGGGCTATTGCCTTGGCCCAGGATTGGAGTTCAAGCGACTCTTTAGTTTTACCCCGCGGCCAGAGGCGATCAACAAGAATGCGGGTACCATCTTGTTCAGACGGGGGCTCATAAGCGCGTTTAAGTTTTATCTCAGGCATATTTCTCCGCTTTCAAGCTATTTTACCTGAAGGAAGGCGTGCAATTGACAAAGGTAGAAGCTATTGTGGTAACTGGAGACTGGCTCAAACACTTTGTAAAAGACTGAGACCACTGGTCAACTGCTCGTGCTCGGTCTGGAGACTAACCGTCCGTTACACGGCGGGCACATGCCGCACGATCACCGGTTTTCTTTCAAGTGCAGATTGCTCCATCGCTGGCGCTTCTAGCAATGACGAGACACTTTGTCATCGAGCTCAGCGTGGCGATCTGGATGGAATAATTATGCTTTGAGAAAACCCCCGGGAGATCTAGAAAAATTCATGGAATGCTTCTCAGTATTCCCTACCAGAGAAAATGCAAAGATCTCTCGCAAGTAAACTTGGGATGAAATATTCGCTGACTGATAACACAATTCTCAAAAATTCGTTGACCACCTGCCACCCTTATGATATGATTCGTGCCTCGACGCCCCCATCGTCTAGTGGCCCAGGACGCGGCCCTCTCAAGGCCAAAACCGGGATTCGAATTCCCGTGGGGGCATCTTTTTTTAAGCCATGACTGCCTTATAATATAAGCCCAGATGCAGAGCGACAGTTACACCATCCCCTATCCCAGGAATTCTATTTTTCGAACCATTGCCAAGTGGCTTGTACGTGGTTTGCTAAAACTTCTGGCGCGCCTTAGTGTGGAAGGTTCAGAAAAAATCCCCAAGACCGGTCCCGCAATTCTGGCGGTCAATCATGTCCACGTTCTTGAAGTTGCCCTCGCAGTGGCCATCCCTGACCGGCAAGTGGAACTGATTGGCAATGGCGACATCCCTTTTGACCCAGCTTATGGTTGGTTGGCAAATGCTTATGGCTTCATCCCCGTCAAGCGCGGCTCACTCGACCGGGACGCGCTATACAAAGGGATGGACGTCTTACGGCAGGGCGGCCTTCTGGGAATCTTCCCGGAAGGGGGTATTTGGGGTCAGGCAAATATGGACTCTCAAATTGGTGTTTCGCTAATTGCCCAACGCACTCAAACACCCGTCATCCCCATTGCCTGCGGCGGCATGAAAGGTGTCATGGGTCTAATATTGAAACTTAAACGCCCCAGCATCAGCATGAAGGTTGGAGAAGCCATTCCGCCTCCACCTGCATCCGCCAGCTACAACAAAGCAGCTCTCAAGGCACATGCAGACCTGGTGCTGAAGGAAATTCAGAATTTACTCCCTGAAAGTGAACGGTGGAATATCAGCGAAGGCGAGGAATTTGCCGTTACTGAATTGGGTCTCGATGGCGGTGACACGCTTGATGAAATTATGCCGGAGGTTGAGGGCATAGTACTGGCAAAACTACTATCCACGCCATCGTTTCTGGACACCTTTGACCGCAACCTGAAGATCCCGGTAGAGCCGATGCAATCCCCTGAGCGGCTTTGGCAAGCCTCCCACTGGTGCAGGAGCATTGATTCACTTCTGAGTTATAACAGTCAGAACCCTGGCTTCTTCCGCTACCGCTTTGGTATTGAAGGCGGCCTGCAGATGGGGCCGGCGCTCAGGCGGCTGCGAAAGTTCATCGAAAGGGCTAATAGCCTGCGCAAAACCTTACGCCTGCGCGTGCAGCGCTCCCGCCGCTTCCGAAACGGGGAAGTGAGCACAACCGTTTTGGAATACGAAATTATTCCTGACAAATAGGAAACAAAAACCGCGCTTCGAGAACGCGGCATTTCATCCTAACAAAGAATCCGCTTCCAAAATTCTTTAAAACCTAATATTTGATATCTCTGACTGAGAGTTGCGTTTCATGCCGGCCCATATATTCATTCTCTGAGAAGGTGTAGGCCAGGTCAACACGGGAGGGCAGGCTGCCAGCTAGATTTCCCATACCAAAGGCGATCGCTGGGAAGTCCACCTGGCCAGCTTTGACGCGGAATCGCAGATGTTTGCCATCTTTTGTGGCGTTCACGTTCGTAATTGGGCAGCCGAAGCTGCAGAAAAGGGCATCAGGGTTACCGCGGCCAGTTGGCTCTAGCAGTTCTGCTGCCTGGAAGATCTCAGGCATGTCCTGGGGGGTCAGGGCTTCCAGGTTGATAGGCATGTCAATTTTGAGGAAGGGGCTAGGCCAGGGTTCGCCGACGACATCCAGGGCGATGCGATTCATTCGTTGAACGAACTCAGGGATATTGGTTTTTTGAATGGTCAGTCCAGCTGCTACAGCGTGGCCGCCATGCTTGACCAGCAGGTCATCACACAGGTCCAGGGCGGCGTTGATGTCAAAGGGCTCAATTGAACGACAGGAAGCCTTAACATAGGCTTCGGATTCGTAGCCGATAATGGTTGGTTTATAGGTGGCGTCCACCACTTTTGAAGCTGCAATGCCAACAACACCCTCATTGAAATCGGGCGAATAAACAAAAATCACATGCGTTTCGGGGTCTTCCAGCAAGGGCGAGGCCAGGGTTTGGGTGATGACTGACTCCATAATATCTTGACGCTGGCTGTTTTGACTGTCTAATTTCTGGGCCAATTCACCGGCTTGGCGTAGGTCGCGCGAAGTGAGCAGGTTAAAAGCTGCCAGGGCAGATTCCAGCCGCCCTGAGGCATTCAGGCGCGGCCCAATCTTAAATCCGATATCCCCGGTATTCAATGTATCCAGTCGGATGCGGCTGACCTGACTGAGTGAAAACAAACCCTGGCGGTTGACCTGTCGGGCTCTTTGCAAGCCTTTAAAGACCAGGGAGCGATTCTCGCCAGATAACGATACGATGTCGGCCACACTACCGATGGCAACCAAATCCAGCCAATCTTCAGCCTGGAGGCCGTCAACCGGGAAGCTCTGCAGATAAGCTTGCACCAACTTATAGGCCACGCCCACGCCCGCAAAATCCTTAAAAGGGTAGGGATCATCAACGCGATGCGCATTGATGACGGCGTTGGCAACGGGAAGCTGTACATCCGGTTTATGATGATCCGTCACAATGACATCCATGCCCAATTCACGGGCACGGGCAACTTCGCGGGCGGAGCGGATGCCGCAATCTACCGTGATGATTAATTGTGTGCCTTCACCGGCCAGCTGTTCCATGGCTTCCACATTCAAGCCGTAACCCTCTTCAAAACGGCTGGGGATGTAAACGCGGGCTGGTACGCCAAGGGCTGCAAAAAACTCAAAAAGCAGGGATGAAGCAGTGACCCCATCCACATCGTAATCCCCATAAATAGTAATATTCCCGCCAGTTTCAAGGGTGCAATGGATCAGGTCAACGGCAGTTTGCATATCCCGCAGTTGGAATGGGTCGGTATTGATAGATACCTCACGCGCAATGTAAGCAAAAGCCGCCTCACGGTCTTTGATGCCGCGGTTATAGAGCAACTGCCTTAGGAAAGGAGAAAAATTTTGCAATCCCTGGCTGATCTCTTCAGGAATCTCAGGGGCAATCTTCCAGTTTTTTTGAATGCGTGGTCTTGGATTCATTGGCTTACTCCTGCCCAATTGTAACTGAAAGAACGGCTTCAAATGTTGTTTTCCTCACCTTCCAGCTGCTGGCCTACACAAGGAAGCGCCTATGCAGAGTTTTAAATCTTGAGAGGCCGGCTGTGGTAAAATGCCGATATAAACACCCGTTCGGAGGCAATTGCATGGCAAAAACAGCAAGTAAAGAAAAAGTAGTTTCCAGCTTTGAGGTCAAGAAGGGCCTCGCTGAGATGCTTAAAGGTGGCGTGATCATGGATGTGGTCACCGCTGAGCACGCACGCATCGCGGAAGATGCGGGAGCCTGCGCGGTCATGGCTTTGGAACGTGTGCCGGCAGACATCCGGGCTACAGGCGGGGTTGCCCGCATGTCAGACCCGGAACTCATTTTGCAAATTATGGATGCCGTCTCCATCCCGGTGATGGCCAAGGCCCGCATCGGTCATTTTGTGGAAGCCCAGATTCTGGAAGCACTTGGCGTTGATTACATTGACGAATCTGAAGTGTTGACCCCGGCAGATGAGTCCTTCCATATCAACAAGCATGACTTTAAGGTGCCCTTTGTGTGCGGTTGTCGCAACCTGGGTGAGGCTTTGCGTCGCATTGGAGAAGGCGCTGCCATGATGCGCACCAAAGGTGAGGCCGGAACCGGCGATGTGGTGGAAGCTGTTAAGCACGCCCGTTCGCTTTTTGGCGATATCCGTGTGCTGCTAAACCTGCCCGAAGAAGAAGTGATGACTTTTGCCAAGAATATCGGCGCGCCTTTCGAGCTTTGCCTGGAAACACGCAAACTCGGCCGCCTGCCTGTCGTGAACTTTGCAGCCGGCGGCATTGCCACCCCGGCAGATGCAGCTTTGATGATGCAATTGGGTGTGGACGGCGTTTTTGTCGGTTCCGGAATTTTCAAATCCGGCGACCCTGCCAAGCGCGCTTCCGCCATCGTGAAAGCCACCACCCATTACAACGAGCCCAAATTGTTGGCCGAGATCAGCCGCAACCTGGGTGAAGCCATGGTTGGACGCACCGTGGATAGCCTTTCGGACGGCGACAAGCTGGCCGGCCGCGGCTGGTAAGTAAAAGCGAGTAATCCCTTGATTATTGGTGTCCTCGCCCTACAAGGCGACTTTCGTGAGCATCGTGCAGCCCTCAAAAAGCTGGGCATTGAAAGCCATGAAGTCAAAGCCAACGATGACCTCCCTGGTTTGGATGGTTTGATCATCCCGGGAGGGGAATCGACCACCATGGGCAAACTAATGGTTGATTACGGCATGATTGAACCTCTCCAGAAATTTGCCAAAACCCATGCTGTTTGGGGTACCTGCGCGGGGGCCATTCTTCTCTCGAAAGATACAGGCCGGCCTCAGCCGTTGCTGGCCTTGATGGATTGCGACACCACCCGCAACGCCTTTGGCAGGCAGGTGGATTCGTTTGAAATTGAAATTCCTGTGCCTTTCCTGGAGCCCGCCAAGCCTGATTACCACCTGACCTTCATCCGCGGGCCGATCTTCAGCCGGATACGCGGTAAGGCGCAAGCCTTGCTTCAGCTGCCAGATGGCAAAGTTGTGGCGGTGTTGGATGGGCATTTGCTTGCTACCTCTTTCCACCCTGAACTGACAAACGACCTGCGCTTCCACCGTTATTTTGTGGAGATGGTAAAACGGACCCGCGCGAACTGAGCCTGACTGATTTACCGCTGCTGCTGAAGGGTGCGGCACGTCTACAAAGCCTGGACACCTTTCGCTATTACACGCGCGGAAACCCCCTTAACACACATAACCTGCTGGCAATTCTCAACCCTTCCTCAACCGTAAAAACTTTGACAATGGAGATGGTTGATCAAAGATCTTACATCCAGGTGCGGGTGGAAGATGGAAAATCGCGAGCGCAGCTGGATTATCTGATCGCTAATAAAGACCCAGAAAGCTTGGATCCGCAATTGTTGGAGGCCGCAATCAAGGTTGCGGGAGAATGGGGCGCCCAGGTTTTATTAGCGGACCTGCCATCAAATTCAGTCTTTCATTCGATTTTCAAGCGACTGGGTTTTATCCATTGGGCAGGGCAAAAAATTTACCGGCTAGAAAAGACGAAAACCAGCCAAAAGCTGCTAAACCATCAATGGCGCATCTGGACCAGCGCGGATATGCCTGCTCTGGAGGCTTTATACCGCAGCCTGGTGCCAGGTTTGTTCCAGCCTATCGAAGAACTGACCCGCAAGGCAAAATTAGGAATGATCCTGCAAGATGATAAGGGTAGATGCCTTGGTTATGTGGATTATGACGAAGGTCCTAAAGGCATCTGGCTGCAGCCTTTCCTGCTGCCTGAACTGAATGATGCCGATGTAATCCGCGACATGATTTCTGCTTTGCATGTGCTTTGGAAGGGGCCGGTTTACCTAAGCGCGCGGTCATACCAACCCTGGGTGGATGCTCTTGCCCAGAGTGGAAGCGCTGAGCTAATCTCTGAGCAAAACCTGTTGGTGAAGTACCTGGCAGCCCATGTTCCCGCGGCTGAAGCGTTGAAGAACTTCCGCCTGGAAAAGGGGAGAGTTGAAAGCAGCTTCCCTTTGTGATGGATGACCTCGGTTAATAATTGCGGATCAACCCATTGTTATAAAAATTCCAATGAAAAATGCAGTCTTGATCTT
>WOYI010357930.1_pt1 | contig 16731 bp, 14 predicted proteins | sample 6423411 | NCBI WGS metagenome assembly WOYI01 (sample SAMN13441803, study PRJNA592873) | oil field metagenome | biome: oil field; feature: oil-well bore; material: oil-contaminated soil; isolation source: oil-contaminated soil from oil-well borehole | place: Germany: Wietze | collected 2016-10-18 ...
CATCTTGAAATGGTGCCCGGGGCCGGACTTGAACCGGCATGGTGTCGCCACCGCAGGATTTTAAGTCCTGTGCGTCTACCTATTTCGCCACCTGGGCAAGCAATGGTCTCCCGTACAAGATTCGAACTTGTGACCCCTTGATTAAAAGTCAAGTGCTCTACCAACTGAGCTAACGGGAGTGGCTGGGGTACCTGGGATCGAACCAGGGAGATGCCAGAGTCAAAGTCTGGTGCCTTACCGCTTGGCTATACCCCAATAGAATGGTGGAGGAAGGTGGATTTGAACCACCGAACCCGAAGGAGCTGATTTACAGTCAGCCGCGTTTGGCCGCTTCGCTATTCCTCCACGAAGAAGGGCTGATTACGGAATGGTGGATGTTGAGGGGCTTGAACCCACGACCTCCGCCGTGTAAAGGCGATGCTCTCCCAACTGAGCTAAACATCCCTTGGTCCCGTAATATGCTAAATTAATATACCAAAGGCAACCACCTAAGTCAATGAAAAAAGCGGTCGCGAATTGCGAATATCGACTCCTTAAAAACCCTTTTTGCCGAGCAAATGGAACATGTTGCGTTTATAAACTTCGACACCAGGTTGATTAAAGGGATTAACCTTTAATAAATAAGCGGACATTGCACATGTTTTCATGAAGAAATATAATAAATATCCAAGATTATAAGCATCGAGTTTATCGAGCTCAATAATTAGGTTGGAGACATTACCAGTGCTTACATGGGCATCAAGCGTCCCAAGAAATGCCTTTTCATTAATAAAGGATAATGGGCGCCCCGCTAAATAATTAAGCTCATCTAAATCGGAGGGCGTAAGGGGAACATTGATGTCCAGAGTGGGGTGTTTAACATAAATTAAGGTTTCAAACAATAATGGGGTTCCATCTTGAATGAATTGTCCAAGACTATGAAGGTCGGTTGAAAACGAAGCCGATGTTGGAAGAAGTCCTTTGCCTTCTTTTCCTTCCGATTCCCCAAATAGCTGTTTGAGCCATTCGCTTAATTGGGCAAATTGTGGTTCATAAGTAACAAACATCTCAACCTTTTTAGATTTTGATAAGGCGTGACGAATAACGGCGTAGCGGTAGGCAATGTTGTGCTCAAGACTTGGATTATCAAAATCGGAAGTAGCTTGAGCTGCCCCGTTAAGGATGGCCTTTATGTCGATGCCCGCACCAGCAATCGGAAGTAGACCAACGGGTGTTAACACTGAAAAGCGGCCACCGATATCGCTTGGTAAGTCAAAGATGGGATAGCCTTCAGCCACTGCCAATTGACGAAGGGCGCCTTTTTCTTTATCGGTGGTGCAGTAGATGGCTTTTTTCAATTTGTCTTTCGACAATTTCTTTTCTAGAAGGGTTTTAAGCAACCGGAATGCAATCGAAGTCTCAGTTGTTGTGCCTGATTTAGAAATGACGTTAATGGCAAAATTTTTATCCTTCAAATAGTCGATGACTTGAGCAGTGTGCGTTGGGGAAAAGGTATGGCCAAGATAGATTATTTCAAGCTTGTCTTTTGAGTAAATGCCATTGATGGCTTCGATAACGGCGCGCGCGCCAAGATAGGAACCCCCAATGCCACAAACGACGAGAATATCAAAATTGGTGCGAATATAGGTGGCAGCTTCTAAAATTTTTTCAATTTCTTCGCGGTTGTAAGTTAATGGTTGTCGTTCCCAACCTAAGAAATCAGACCCAGGTCCCTTTCGATGCTTAATCTGATTATGAATCGAATTGACGCGTTCTTGGTAGGAGGCAAAATCAATCGGTTGTTTTAAGTATTGTTCAATTAATTTCATAGCTATTCCTCGTTTTTTTGGAGCGCCGTCTCAATCCAAATCGGGAGCGCGTTTTTTAAGTTATTAAAGTTAATGTCAGTTTCAGGTATTTTAACGCGAATCGCCTTTTTTTCGTGGCGTTTGATGGGAGGATTGCACTGCTTTAATGAAAGCCGCAAATAAAGATTATTTGGATCGATGGCCAATATTTTAAGTTTTAACAAGTCGCCGATTTTAATGACATCGTTAATATCGGTGACATAGTCATGCGAAACCTCCGAAATGTGGAGGAGCCCTTTTTGCCCATTTTCACATTCAATGAATGCCCCATACGGAGCAATTTCTGTGACTTTTCCGGTGATTATTGTGCCGATTTCAAGTATTTGCATGAATTGGTCCTTGATTTAGTATTGCTTTTAGCATTGACAAATCATTGGCGGTCGTTACTTTAAAGTTTAATTCCGACCCAAGAAAATAACCGATATTTCCACTGTCCATCACTAGTGAAATATCATCGGTTGCCTCTTTTGTAATTGGGTTCAGATGTGCGCTTAAGATGGTTTGATAGCGGAATACTTGTGGCGTTTGAAGAATGATGGTCGTCTTACGGTCGATTACTTCGCCTAATTTACCATCATGTAAGATTTTTCGAAGCGAATCCTTAACTTCAACGGCTGCGGTTGCCGCCTTAAATTGAGACATCATCGAAATGCCACGAGTAATAATACTTTGATCAACAAGAATGCGAGCAGCATCATGAATGAGGACAATATCATCATCCATGGCAAAAGATTGCAAATGAAGCAAGCCCAGTTTAGAAGATTCCTGCCTTGAAGCCCCGCCTGAAATGATAGAAATATGTTTTTGATGCTGTGCGAATAACTTTTTGGTAAGGTCAATGTAATCGCTTGGGACAACAATCGTGATCGTATTGATTAGTTCGTGCGTAAAGAAAACATCGACGACCCGCTCTAGAAGGGTAACGCCATCAATTTTGATGAATTGTTTTGGTAGTTTCGCATCGCCCAATCGCGTTCCGGAACCGCCCGCTAAAATAATGGCATGAACCAAGTGAAAACCTCTTTATTATCTTACCAATTAATAAGGCAAAACGAACAATTATTTGTTCGTTAAAGTGATTTCTTTTTTTGTTAACTCTTCGGTGATCGAAATTTGCTGGATGATAAGCTTGATGACTTTGTCTAACTCGCTACCGGATCGATAATCGGCTTGGCAAATATAATTGACGCGCGAATCCTCGATTAAAGGCATCACATGTTCTTTGTTTCCTTTTGAATAAACGGCGATTGATTTGCCACCATTTTCTTTAACCAAAATCATGGGAGGCACGTCGGTCAGCCCATCGCCAATATAAACGATATTGCGGTAGGGGATACGTTTTTCCCTTGACCGTTCATTAACTAGATGATCATCGATTTGGCGGAAGACGCCTTTGGCGATTCGAAAGAAATATTGCGTTTTCATCGTATAGTTAATCGCAAGTTTGGGCCATAATGGTTCGCCGGTTTCTTCGTCAAAATAAAATTCACAACCATAAATTGCTTTGAATTCAGAGGCAATGGCCGAGCCATCGATGATTTCTTTAGTGCCACTGGAAACGATGTAATGTTCAATATTTATGCCACGTTCGGCGCCATATTCATTAATGCGTTTAAACCAATTTGGGACACCTTCAAAAAAGTGGATATCTTTTCCAAGGCTATTGAGGAATTCTTTCGTTAATTTAATGCCACGTTCTTTGGCAAGTTTAACCATCATGTACATGTAGGATAAAATGCGTTCGACGCCCTCTTTGTTGGTGAAGTCGTTGGTGGCCCCCCAAAATTCCGCGGGTGTCATTCCTAAAGCGGGAATCAGGGAATAATTTTGCATATCTTCGCTACAAAGCGTTTTGTCAAAATCATACAGGATAGCCATGATTGGACGATTTGGCATGTCAGTTACCTCGTCAAAATACTAGCAAAATAGCATCAATTAGTCAATTTATAGTAATTATTACATATTAAATATATGTTATAATTTCTTTTTTAAGAGGAAGACGTAGTATGGATTGGTGGGAAGTATTAATTATAATCGTCTTTATATTCGTCGGTTTCTATGTGGCCGGCGTTTGTGTTTATGCCTTCAAAATGGGCGAATACGATAAACGAATCGCTAAAAATTTAGAAGCCATTGACGTTCTCATCGTTCAAAAATACGACTTGCTGCGGCGCATCAGCAAAATATTCGTCGCCTTAGAAATAAAAGTGCCGAAAGAATTTATTCTTGATGTACGTCCAAAGTTTGAGGAAACACTCAAAGATATTAACATTCAAGAGCGGGCTGTCGTTAAGGCTTTTTTAATGCGGACAGCTCAGGCGTTATTTTATTATGGCGAGACGAATCCCGAATTAGCCAAAAATGCTGATTATTTGGCCATAAAAGAAAATTATTCAGAGATTGACCATCAATATCGCATCACCGTCAATTTATACAATGCCGATGTGATTGGCTATAACTACTGGACCCGCCTATTTTGGTTCCGGTGGGTAGCCATTGTCCGGAAAATGAAACAAAAAGACATCATTTCATAGCATATCTTCTCAGATTTGCTATGGTAATGACTATAATAAGCATTGGAGCAATTATATGAAAAAACCTTTAATTCTTTGCATTATGGATGGTTATGGCTTGCGTGATGATTCCTATGGCAATTGCGTGGCCAAAGCTAATAAACCTAATTTAGACAGATTTTTTGCTACATATCCGTTCACAAAAATCGAGGCCAGCGGTGAAGCAGTCGGCCTACCTGAAGGGCAAATGGGCAACTCGGAAGTCGGCCATCTAAATATTGGGGCTGGGCGGATTGTCTATCAATCATTAACTCTAATCAATAAAGCGGTTAAGGATGGTTCTATTTGCGACAATAAAGCTTATAAAGGCGCGATAGATCATGTGTCGAAGAACCATTCGCGCTTACATATCATGGGCCTAGTAAGCGATGGCGGTGTTCATAGCCATATTACTCACATTTTGGCGGCAATCCGTATGGCGCATAAAGCTGGTCTTAGTGATGTGTTTGTGCACGCGTTCATGGATGGCCGAGATGTTGATCCACAACTTGGCGCTACTTATATTAAGCAAATCGTCGATTTGATGGATGAACTGAAGTTTGGACATTTAGCGACGATTGGGGGCCGCTACTACGGGATGGACCGCGATAAAAACATGAATCGCGTCGATCTCCACTATCGCGTCATGGTTGATCAAGACGGACCGAGTTTTACGGATTATCAACAATTCTTTAAAGACCAATACGCTTATTTGCCGACCACAGGCAAAGATGCGAGCGATGAATTTTTAATTCCACATTTTCAAGCTGGTGTCGATGGTCGTATTCGGGATCATGATGGCATTATCTTCATGAACTTCCGACCTGATCGGGCGATTCAACTTGCCACATTATTTACTAATCCGATGTTCTACGCTAATCCCCCCCTAAGGGCGGATGGCACGCCAATGTATAAAGCTTATACTCCTGCGCATATTCTTACAGACATTCATCTTGTTCAGACGATGAAATACGCCGATTCTGTCAAAGGACCAATCGCCTTTGAACTTCCTTCTTTAACAAACACATTTGGGGAATATATTGCCTCCAGGGGATTAAAACAGTTGCGGATTGCCGAAACGGAAAAGTACGCCCACGTGACTTTTTTCTTTGATGGGACCGTTAATTATGATGGGATTTCGCGCCCTGAATTGCCGGGATCCAGACGCGTGCTCGTCAATAGTCCCAAAGTTTCCACCTATGATCTACTACCGGAAATGTCAGCCTACGAAGTCAGGGACAACATCATTAAGGAATTGAATAAAGGTGATCTTGACGTCGTCGTTATTAACTTTGCTAATTGTGACATGGTCGGGCATACCGCGATTGAGAGCGCCGTGATTAAAGCGGTGGAAACCGTTGATGCGTGTGTCGGGTCGATCATCGATTGGGTCGCGACCAATGGTGGTATTTTAATGATTACGGCGGACCATGGTAATGCCGAGATGATCCTCGACGAAAATGGACGGCCGTTTACGGCTCACACAACTTCGCTTGTCCCATTTGGCATCAATTTAAAGGGCGTGAAACTCATGGAACAAGGCGGAAAATTAAGCAATATTGCCCCGACGATGCTGCAGTTGCTTAATATTGAAAAACCCAAAGAAATGGATGAGGAAAGCCTCATTCTAAAATAAAAGGAGCAAGATATGAAATTAGAACAATTCCCATTAATTATTCCCGACATTAAAAAGATTGAAGCTGACTTTAAAATACGGCTTAGCGATTTTCATAGCGCCACTTCAGCGATTGAACAAAAGAAAGTAATTGATTCAATTATCAAATTAGTCGATGAAGTGATCAATCAATTCACCGTCATCAGCGTCCGCTATAGCCAAGACACGCGTGTCGAAGCCTATCAAAAAGCCCAAGACGCGATTGACGAAATGGGACCGTTATTCCAATCGCTTTATAACGAATATCAACGGGCGCTAGTTTCTTCTAAATTTAGGCCGGAACTAGAAAAGATGCTTGGTAGCTTCCTATTCGAAAAGATTGAACTTAGCATAAAAACGTTTGATCCCAAAATCATCGAAGAGCTGCAAAAAGAGAATCGTTTGACGAGCCAATATTCAAAATTATTGGCCTCAGCCCAAATCCCGTTTGATGGACAAGTTTATAACTTATCGCAAATGGGCAAATTTGCTGATTCGCTTGACCGAAAAGTGCGACGTAAGGCCTCGGAAGCGACTGCAAAATGGTTTGCCGACAATGAAACGGAACTAGCCCGTATTTACGATGACTTAGTGGCTTTACGCCATTCGATGTCCCTCAAACTTGGATTTGAAAACTTCATTCCATTAGCCTACGCCAGAATGGGAAGAACCGATTACACCGCGAAAGACGTAGCGGGTTACCGCGACCAAATCCGTCGCTCGATTGTTCCTTTATCAAAGAAATTAGTGAAGCGCCAGGCCGAACGCATCAATATCAAGCAGCCATTATTCTATGATTTATCGCTTAACTTCTTAACGGGAAATCCCACTCCTAAAGGAGATAAGGATTTTCTTGTTAATGCTGCTAAGGAGATGTATCACGAAATGGGCGAAGAAATCGGATCTTTCTTTGATATGATGGTCGCTTTACATATGCTTGACCTTGAAGCACGTCCTGGAAAACAGGGTGGCGGTTACATGACCTATTTCCCGAAGTATAAAATGCCATTTGTATTCTCTAATTTCAATGGAACTGCTGGCGATGTCGATGTGTTAACTCATGAAATTGGACATGCTTTCCAAAGCTATAGTTCGCGTGGTATCAAAATACCCGAATATCGTGATCCGACGATGGAAGAAGCGGAAATCCATTCGATGAGTATGGAATTCTTTGCTGGGAGATGGATGGAAAAGTTTTTTAAAGAAGACAAGGATAAATATATATATGCGCACCTTGTCGACGCCTTAAACTTCCTACCCTATGGCGTGAGCGTCGATGAATTCCAGCACTTTGTCTACGAAAATCCAACAGTGAGTCACGCTGAGCGGTGCGCGAAATGGCGCGAAATCGAAAAAAAATATACGCCCTATAAGAAATACACCGGTTTCCCGATTTATGAAAAAGGGACCAGATGGATGCGCCAAAGCCATATTTACACGAGTCCCTTCTATTATATCGATTACACCCTTGCGCAAGTGGTCGCTTTCCAATTCTTGACGTTGATGGAAGAAGACCGCGATTTAGCGTGGGCGCGCTATGTCAAGCTTTGTAAGCTCGGTGGCCGTTATCCATTTACGCAATTATTAAAGAAAGCGAAAATGAAAAATCCCTTTAAGCAAGGGACAATCGCGCGCACAGTTAAGAAACTTGATGAGATTTTAGAGCGGTTTGATGATAAAAAAATGTAACTACGCTAGTTCGGGGGCAATCGTTTCATCACGTGGCGTTAAATCGTTGAATACTTGGCGGGTGAATAGCACGATTAAAACAGCATAGCCCACGGCCACATATTCATGCGGGACCGGCTCCATTCCAAATAAGAATGGGAAATAGGCAAATAACGATATTAGGTTAACAAGAAGGGGCACCCACATGTGCCTCTTTTTTGTAATGTAATAAGCAAGGCTTAATCCATCCGCCATGTATAAATACCGTTCATGCATCGCTGGAAGGAAAAAGTTTGCCATTAATACCGACCACAGGGCGATATCGATAATTGAATCTTTGGATATTCTAAGTTTTTTGATGACTAGATAAAAGAAGGCAATCGCCATTAGTAGAGCAAATAACGCCACCCCATATGGAGCGAGCATGTCATAGCGATACGTGTCCGCGGGGAACCATTGGTACATGTTGGGCATGTTTAGCGTTAAAAGTTGATAAGTGTTCGTTTGATGGACATATATCGTTAATAAGTCACCGAGTGGACGACCACCAATAAGAGCGGGTATGCAAAAGAGGAAATATATTATGGGTATCAAGACGATATGCCATAGTTGCTTGGGACGATTAAGTAGATACATCATCACTAATAACGGCACAATAAAAATCGCTTGCAGTTTAAAACTAAAAGCAATGGCAAACATGACCATGCCCCACAAGTGTTTTTTAGTAACATAGAAATAGAGCGCCCACACGATAAACGCCGTGTAAATGGAATCGGCTTGTCCCCAAATTGCGGAGTTGAGGAAGATCGTCGGTAGATATAAGGTGACCACTCCTGCAAGCGTTGCTTTTGGAAAACGTTCTTCGTCTTTTTTGAGAAGCGATGCCACGAGGAAGAAGATACCAATCGCTAAAACCAAATCGAATATAACCGATACTTGTTTGATCGGAATGAGAAATGGCGTGGTGGAATCAGGTGTTGGGAAATAGGAAAGAATCGTGAGAATAATGACATAGGGAGGACTATAATCTCCAATCGCAGTGCCAAGCGAAGCAAAGCCGCCAAGATTGACAATCTCATCCATCCAATGACGAAGGAATTGATTATAATCGCCCGAAACATGATCGAGGTTTGTTAAGCGCAAATACATGGCTAGAAACACGAAAAAGGCAGCCACCAAAACATAGGAATACTTTTTAATAAAGTTCCAAACAGCAATAATATCGTCTTGTTTTAGTGTCGTTTTCATGCTAGTTAAATTTAGCACATTAGGATTGCGCAATCAATCAAGATTGGATAATTAATAGGGTAATTAACCCGCTAAACCATAATGGAGACGTAGTAATCCGCCATTGACATAACTATCGTTAATGACGATGTTAGAGCCTTCAAACATCTCATTGACTTTTTCTTCAGGAATGACGAGGGTGTCACCAACCATTAGATTGGGATCGAGAGTGCCAATCAAGGCCGTCAGGGTTTCGTTATCGATGTCGATGGTCCCTAAATTTGAGTCAATTACTGTTAACACGATGTCTCCATTCGCGTTCATGCTGACATTGGTATTCAAATTGAATTGCATATCAAAGGAACCCACAAGGTCAGTCTTAGTAAGTGACATCTTTAAGTGGGCCGATAATTCATCATCATTCAGTCGTAGAAACAGGTTAGTGGAGGCAAACGAATATTCTTTTTGGACGCCATTAAGCATGAATTCGATGGGAAGTTCAAATTGAACATCTTCGCCCAAAGTGTAATCAAGAATGGCGTTAATATCGGCTTCTTCTAAATCAATATAGGGATCAAGAGGATTTAATAAGGCATTCGTAACGGCCTGGAGGGCAAAATCCGCCATAAAGGCGACTTTGTCGGATTCGCTATCCCATTTGGTGAATGATGGAGCATCAAGATCGGTAATTAAACGACGAAGGGCATTCATGGAAAGTTGAATATCAAACCCGCCATTTGAGATATCGAGCACTAATAAGGATTCTCTATAAATTAGTTTAAGCAAGGCTGATAAAGTAGGGTCGATGGTATATAGGTATTCAGTCAGCCCAACTTCTCCAATGACGAGGCTTAATTCTTCTTCCTCAAATGTTCCAAAACTAAGCTGCTCGGCAATCATGTCGTTGAGGCTTTTGCTCGTTAACATATTGACGATGGAACTAGTTAAAGCGAATGCTTGTTTTTTGGGCAAATTAATGTTACCAATTTGGATTTTGTCGATCTGGAGGAAATATTGGTCATTTTCAGACAATACGATATTAAACCTCATTTCTAGACCGGTTTGATAAAAAACGGTTCCATTAATCAAAATATCAGCGCCCGCTGTAAGCGTTAATGCATCATCAGTTAATGTCGTCCACACGCCTTTGACGCCCACGACATCTTGGACAAAAACCATGTAGTCATACGCTAGTTCGCCTTCATAAGCGGCTACTTGGTATTTATCGTTGCCCGCGGAAAGTTGCTTTTGAATCACACGGTTAATAAAAGTGTCAGTGACGCGTATGCTCATCGTGTCCTCTTCAGAATCAACCACTAGTGAAGTTAGGTTATCATCAAGGGCTTGGTAAAAAGCATTTTCAGTCGCGTCGTTATATTGGTTAATGGGCGCTTCCGTTTTCATATGAAATAAAATTAATGGTAAACCAATCAATATAAAAACAATAACTAAGAAGATGATTAATAATCTAATTAATCGTTTTAAGCCACGTCCCATAATCTTAACTCCCCGATCGATTAATTAATGAGGTTTATGACCTCTTATCTCGATACTTAAATAATACAAAAACGTTATCAAACACTGCTGGAATGGTCAAAAATAATATATGTTAGGCAAGGGTTGAAAAGCGAACTTCAACATTTCCCTTAATAGCTTTTGAGAAAGGACAAAACGCCTTCGCTTTTTCGATATAAGGGCTAAGAATTGCTTCTTCAATTCCGACAACTTTGAGGGCTACATCAAGTTCAAAATGGAAACCGGTGGCTTCGTTGTTAATTAGTGAAGTTTTGGCCACTACTTTAATCTCTTTGTAGCGGAGTCGCTCACTTTTCAGCAAATATTCAAGCGAGCTACTAAAACAAGCGGCATATCCAAGGGCGAATAATTCTTCGGGATTGGTGGCTCCAGGCACCACTTTTCCACCCATTTCAACAGGCATGGCCATTTTAAGTTCGAGACCAGAGGTCTCCGTTTTTAGACTACCATTTCTACCTCCAGTTAAAGTAATCGTACGTTCTAATATTTTCATAAGTAACACCTCATTTCTCTTTAATAATAACAAAATCTAGGGGATAAGTGGGCCAATCTACTTCACGAGAAAATACTTTGATTAAAATAAAAAAAGCTTTCATTAATAGTTAAAATCGTTCTTTAGCAACTTTGATGAATCAAAAAGCCAAAGACTAACGTTTTGGGGAAAGATCACTTTCGATGGATTGAGTAACCTCTTTTAATACAATTACGTATCCCTTACAGCATTTCACGTATCCTTATCAAAATCTGCGCACCATAGACCTATTTTTACGCACTTTTATTTTTGATGGCTCGATCATGTTATTTGCGTTTTTTAGTTTTTGCTGAAAAAATATAAGTAATCAGAAAAATTATTTAAGTCGCTTGTTTTCGATAAGTTCCATATAATTGACTTTTATTTTTTCCACAATTTGATCCCAAGTCAAATACAGTTCCCTAAATGCATTATTAGATATCCGTTCATGGTCATCTCCATTCTCAAAAATAGCGATGATTTTCTCGGCATATTTTTGAGAAGATTCTTGCGACAAATATCCATTGACACCATCTTTTACCGTGCTTGCAGTAACGGCTTTTTCAATGAAGAGTGTTGGAGTTTTTTGACTAGCCGCTTCAATTTGGACCAGTGACGATGAATCATATAACGATGGGAGTAAAAAAAGATCAGCTAGTTTGTAGTGTGCGGATAAATCTTTTCGATCTACAATTTTTCCTGTAAATACTATAATATCTTGTAAATTATTCTTAATGATTTTCTTCTTCATCACATCTTCATATGGTCCGGTTCCTACAAAAATCATCTTAAATTTAAAATCATATTTTCTTAGAAGAATCAGTGAATCAATTAGGAAATCAAGATTTTTGATAGCATCCAATCTACCCACAAAAAGTAAAACTTTTTGTTCTGTATTAATTTGATACTTTTCCTTTAGTTCATTTATATAACCACTATTCAAAAATGGTAATAGATCAGTTGCATTATTTGTAACCATTGGCATAATATTTGCACCATACTCATAAAACACTTTTGCCACTGCTTCATTTACGGCAAGGAGTCGATCGCATTTATTAAATCTTCTCATCAGTTCTTTCGTTGCCAAATTAGTTATATAATGATTTTTAATTCTCTCATAAAAATCCCTTTTATATTGACTGTGTAATGTAGCGATAACGGGAATATTGTGCTTTTTTGCATAATTAATACCATACATACCAATAGCAAAGGGACTATGTATATGCACTATATCTAGTTTTATCTCATTTACATCACCCCTAAAAATAGTGTCGAAAGTCGGAATGGTTAACCTGTAATCAAATTTTGGAATCTGAATAGATTTAGCTCTTATTATTTTATATGGTAATTCGTCAAGATTTGTTATTTCGCCATAATCTGGTGCAAAAACATATACTTCAAAATCGCGTGATAGTTCTTTTGCGTAATTATCAACAACGTTAACCACACCATCGATCATTGGGAAAAATACATCAGTAAAAAACCCGATCGCTAATCTTTTTTTCATGTAAAGCACCTCCAGTTACAAGTCTTATCCGCAAAAATTTTGATTCTAAACGAATTGAACTAAAAACATTAATTTTGTTACGATTTTATCAATTGTATAAGTCCATCAAAAAACCTTATGTCTTTTTATCATCAAACAATGCATGATTAAGGCTATTTTGAATGCCTTCCTCTTCGATTAGAATATCATTTAACATCTTGAAACGCTTGATGTTTTCAAATATCCGATTGTCTACAGTAGCGTTTTCAGGAAATGTATGCTTTCTATTTCGCATCGAGAAAACATACTGATCCATCATAACATCCTGTAACTTGTTATCTAGAACAAAGTTTGGTTCACTACTTAAAAGGTGCGTTCCAAAATAAGCGGCATTGTTGGTCTTTAAGCCAAAAAGTTCAATAATACTTCGATAAATGTCCATCTGTCCTCTAACCAAATTTTGTTTTCCCTTAATTAGTCCCTTTTTTAAGACAATTCCGTTCTTGTTGATTTCTTTAGTTCCAGGTACATATAGAAAACAAACCAGTTGTTGCAATAATTTTCGCTCCTCTAAGGCTGAAAGTTTTCTTTGGAATAATTTTGAGATATCGCCATTCTTAATTCCACTGCCATGATCACCATAAAATAGATATACGGTGTTACTATCAATCATTTCGTTATTATTTTCATCAATAAAAAATCGTTTGATAACTTCATCATAGTAATCTGAGAATCTTAAATATTTTTTTGTTAATTCTTTCAAATCACGATTATCGATATAGGGTTTGTTATTGTTGGGATAAAACTCAAATGGAGTATGTGGCATCATAGTAATCGGGAAGAGAAATGTTGGATTTTCTGAAAAATAAATTGTTTTTCTCACTTTATCAGCAAGTTGATAATCGCTAATCCATGGAGCAACATGATATTTTCCATGTGAGTATTCATACGAAAACATTTCGAGTATTCCATCGCGTTTACGCTTGTTTTTGTCTCGAAAATCTTCTAATGCGAAAAATTGTTGGAAACCTAAAATTTCAGGATAGGCAAATTCCCGATTATAAAACTGTTTATTATCTCCATGTATAGCTTCTGTATGGTATCCATGATAGTTAAAGTATTTAGGTAACGATGTCAATTCCATTTTAACCTTATATTTTTTTTCAAAATAATTAAATTTTGACCAATACAAAGAATTATATCCAGTAGCGTAGAGTCCCGTTAATGTCGTAATTTCGGCATCAGAGCTTACTCCTAATCCAACACTAGAATAAAATGCTGTGAAGTCAACGCTTTCTTCAAGCAAAGTACGAAGAAATGGAAATTCATTTTTAAAGCCAGGTATGTCTAATAGAAACCTACTCATCGATTCCATTTGAACCAAGACCAGGTTTTTCCCCGCCAAAATTCCGGAAAGTTTCTGTTTTCCATTCAAAATAGACTGATCGATACTGATGTTATGTGATACCATGCTTAAATTCAAATTATTACTATATACGTTACCATCCAAAAAATTTAGATATTTATTAGTGTTTTTATTGTAAAGTTTGTATTCATCGGAAAGCTCTAAAAAATGCTTCTTTTTGCTTTTTATCAGTAGTTTTGGTATTGCCGTGAATTTAAAAAGACTAGCTAGATAATACGGGTAAACTCCAAAGTTTTGTATTCCGTATGTGGGTTTTACTGCTTTTATTGTTAGATCCTTAAGATACATTTTTTCATAGATTACCCACGTTAAAAATATCATCAATAATGAAATAAAGATTGTAATATATATCGCCAAATTATTGATATTAACAACGACTAAATCCAAGTTCGATTTACCAATTAATGAGATGAACAGCAGGAGAATAATGGTTGGGATAAACATTATGATGCGATAATAACCGAACAGCTCATTAAATATCTCTTTTCCAATTCCTTTTGACATTCCGGTGACAGGATTTTTAAACATATCTAGACTATCTTTTGTAAAAGCATTGCCAAAGTACAAATTGAAAACACTAAGGGCAAATAACATTAAGTTAAGAAGTCCAGTAAAAAATAATAGAGTTAGAAAATACCAGTAAACATTCTTGATAAAAACTAAGACAATAAAACCAATTAAATTAAGTGTGAATATATTACCAATAACGGCATTCAATTCTCCTTTAATGGTATGTTCAAATGGAACGATATACTTGTTCAATGCTTGATGAGTAATAATAAACGTATTCAGCAGATTTAGCACAAGGTATAAGAGATACAATAAAAGCGTGTCTTGATTCATAAAAACTCCTCGAAAATATCCACGTCACAGTTTTATACTCAACAGTTGCACTAACCAGCAATTTTTTGAGAAAAACTAGATGTGCGTTTTGGGGCGCTTACCATTATGGATTGCCGATTAGCACGATATTAATTATTGCCTAGGTTTGTTCTACACTGATTTTAGTAAAATGTCTCATGGCATCATTATACCCATACATATAAATTCTTTTTGAATTTTCAGATGAAAAGTCCAGTATTTTCCCCAATCTTCTTGTGGCCCTCAGTTCATGAAACTTTACATTTTCATACTTCTGTCTAAAGGAACGCATTGACGATAGCATTGAAATTGTAATGCATATGATTTCATCACAACCAAAATCAATCAATGGTTTAAGCGGGGTATTATCAAAATACCCGCCATCGCGATAATTTCTGCTGTTGGCGACAACCGGAGGAAATACAATTGGAATTGAACAGGATGCAACAATGGTGTCAATCTGCAACTCTCTACTCATTTCTTTAAGCGGTATATATTGAACGTGAGAGTCTTTTTGAATATAATGGGCAAATGTTGACTTAAATAAATCCATTAATCCCTTTTCAGCATCGCCAGTATCGGCTACAGCAATAAAAACTTCCTTATTTTTTAGTAATTCGAAATCAATATTATCATTTAATAGCTGCTTCAATTTTTCAATAGAAAACAATCCACTATCAATCACTTTAAGTTTTTGCTCCTTTATTGACTTAATAATTGATGGATTATCACCTAATGGGTTTTCTGGAACATTAAACCATATCTCTTTGGCAACATCCAGTGCCTCTGTAGCGACAAATGTAGCATTTACTGCGCCGATCGAAGCTCCAGAAAATGCTTTTGCCAATTCTAAAATACCTAAATCTTGTAGAGCTTTCAAAGCACCAATCTGGTATGCACCTCTTGCCCCACCACCAGATAAACAAATACCCAATTTACGCATATTTTTTTCCAATCATTAATTGTAATTAAATAACAATTTTTGCTTATTAATTAAACGATCCAAAATATTAGAATACTCTTCCTTTGATACACCTTCTCCACTTCTAACCCATTCAATAATAAGGTTTACAAACGCTCCTTCATAAAATGTTAATAGATATGTATCAGAATCCAGTAGCCCGAACAGTCTTTTAGTTATCATCTTTATTTCGGGGCTAAACGATTGCACTATCAAACCATATAGATTGTTATTAATGATTACATTAAATATCGACCGATAGTTGTCGACCATGCCTAGAAGCATATCTAGAATATCTTTTGATGCACTAATTGTGCCAGTATTCATTTTTCGTACAAATCTGCCTACGATTTCTTTAATTTTAAAAATAATTATGTCTTCTTTTGTATTAAAGTGGCGATAAAATGAGAGTCTTGCTACGTCAGCCTGTTCTGTGATTTCAACAATTGAAATTTCATGAAATGGTTTTATTTGCATTTTTTTAAGTAAAGCATCAAAAATAACGTTCATTGTTCGATTAATTTGACGATTCATCATCAATGCGCCTCCTCTAAATCAATTAGTTTTTTATCTTTTATACATTAAATAACGATATAGATTATTATTGACAGGAACGCTGTTCCTAAATTCTTTTTGCCATATTTCAGTTTTTAAAATATCATAATAAAGTAACATATGCAACATATTAAACACTTGTAACATTTAGATAGGAAAAGGTAAACAAGATACCATGTTAAACTTTCTTCTAGTATTGAAGTTTAATACTTTGTTCGCGTGATGAAATATTTCATTTATGAGAATGTTAATAGAGAGACAGCGAGATTATTAATAAGTTTTTTCGATAAACCTTTTTGATGTCGAGTACATTTTTTGATACTTATTTCATATGTAATAAAGTGTTACAAAGAAAAAATGTATTTGCCAGAATAGTTATGTAGGAAAGGGACTGCGGACAAATAGTTGGACTAGAAATAGAGGAACATGTTGGAATGTACAAACTAA
>WOYI010849634.1_pt1 | contig 16731 bp, 11 predicted proteins | sample 6423411 | NCBI WGS metagenome assembly WOYI01 (sample SAMN13441803, study PRJNA592873) | oil field metagenome | biome: oil field; feature: oil-well bore; material: oil-contaminated soil; isolation source: oil-contaminated soil from oil-well borehole | place: Germany: Wietze | collected 2016-10-18 ...
ATGGTTGATTCGGCACTAAGCCAGGATCCGCCCTGGATCACGGAAATGGTGGAAGAAGCAAGGTTTTCCCGTTCCATGAAGGATATCCTCCCCAGGGAGGAAGAAACCGTCTTCAATGGAATAGAGGTCCGGGCCGACGATCCTCCGAGATGCCCGGAAAGGATACGCGAACTTCCCCCTTCTGCCCCCTGGCCCCCCGGTTACGCTCTGAGGGCCCCGATAAGCGGGATCGACACCTGGGGGGATTGTCCATTCAGGTTCTACGCGGAAAAAACCCTCGGTTTCCGGAAGAGCCGCTCCTTCGGCTTCGATCCTCTTGCGGCCGGCACGATGATCCATGCACTGTGGGACAGGATCTGGGCGGACAGACTCCGTTCTGGAAAGGGACTTTTAGAACTTGCAGAAGGTTGCTGGGATGGGACCGTTCTCCGGCACTACCCCGCCCTGGCAAGACTTCCCCGGCATCTGCGGCGGCTCCGCTCCCAGACTGCAGCAATGGCCCTGCTCCAGCAGAAGATGGAGGATTCCGGTCTTTCAGAAGCAAGAAAAGAACAGCGGCGGGAGAAGGATATCCGGATCACTGTGGGGGGGGTCCTCTTCAGCGGAAGGTACGACCGTCTCGATATACTGAAGGACGGAACAGCCCTTATAGTCGATTACAAGACCGGACTGAGCAACAGCCTCTCGAAGTCGCTGCAGCTCGCCGCCTATGCCATCGCTCTAAGGGAATCGGAATCGCTTGAGGTCTCCGGATACGTCTTTCTCTCCCAGGGGGACTGCAGGGTCACGGGGAAGCTGAAAAAAACAGCAGCAGCCGTTATCGGTGAATTCACCGGGAGATCCAGGACTTCCCTGGAGGATATGATCGCTTCTGCCGAAGGAACCCTCGCAGAAATGGCTGGATCCATATCAGGGGGAAAGTTCCTGCCGAATTACGAAAACGATCAGGTCTGCAGATACTGCGACTTTCAGGGTTTATGTCGAAGAGGCGAGGCGACCGGGACTGGAGGCGACGATGATGACGGACCGGATGAGTGAGGAATTCAGGTCATATCTGGAGAAATCCTCCCTGGAACCCGGGCAGATAGAGGCCGTTATGTCCGACAGTCCCCTTGTCGTCGTCAGCGCCGGTGCGGGAGCCGGAAAGACTCTTACACTTGCCTGGAGATTTGTGCGCCTTGTCGCGGTGAACCAGATACCCGTGGACAGGATCCTCACGATCACATTCACGGAGAAGGCTGCCCTTGAGATGAGAGAGAGGATCCGCCGACTGATGACGGAACTTCCGCGGGAAGTTCCCATATTCGCTCCCTTACTTGCCGAGGCGCTTTCCCGTCTCGACGAAGCTTACATCTCGACGATACACTCTTTTTCCATGAGAGTGCTGAAGGAGTGCGGCCTTTCGGTCGACATGGACCCGGGCGCCAGGGTAATATCACCCCCGGAGGAGAACGCCTTCTGGCAGTTCCTTGAGAGATCAATCGACAGGGATGATGCCATCTACCTTACGAACACCCTGGATACTCTCTGGCAGAAAAGGGCTTCAGCTCTCCTTGCCTCCCGCGAAGCCGCCGATATCGTCAATACCTTCGGGGCGAACAGCCTGTGCCGGACGGCCTCCTCCTCTATTCCTCTCTTTGAGAGCCGTAGCCTCTCTCCGGAATCTCTCTGGGAGTGGGCAGAAGGTATTGAAGAGCGGGACGCCTCGCTTTCATGTGAACTGCTGGATCTCTTCGCCCCTCAATGGGAACAGGCCTGGGAGATATGGCTCCGACGGATACTCCCCGCGGCGGGCGCGCCGGATATCTTCAAAGACGACAAGACGGTCTTCTCATCCAGAGGTCTGGGGTTCATCTCTTCATGGGGATCTTCCCCGCCGGAACGGGAAGATCTCCCGCGATTCATTTTCGACCTTATCGGTAAGGACGGATTGATCGGCAATCTTAGAGGCGCTACAGGCAAGACCATGAAGATGGTCAAGGAGTCCGCCATTTCAGTAACCGGAGAGAGTCTTGCGGATTACCGCGACTCGCGTTCCTCATGGGCTTCGGCGGCGGAATGGCTCGTCCGGGGCTTTTCCCCCGAGGAGACGCTGCTGCGCAATGTAATGCTCCGCTTCATATCCGTCTGCTGGAAGCTCTTCGAATCGGCCAAATCCTCCAGGGGGACTCTCTCGTTCGAGGACATGATAAAAGGAGCGCGCGACGCCCTTTCAAGGGAGTCCTCCTACGCGGACCGCTTCCGGCACATCATCGTCGACGAGTTCCAGGACACCAACTCCCTGCAGGACGAACTCCTCTCTTCGTTCGACCCGCCCCCCGGGGGCACTCTCTTCCTGGTCGGAGATCTGCAGCAGTCGATATACCGCTTTCGCCACGCCGAACCGGAGATTTTCTGGCGGCGTATAAGGGAAGCGGATCGCAGCGGAGCATCGCTCGTGAAGCTTGACGTCACTTTCAGATGCAGACAGGGAGTGATGGATCAGGTCAACAGTATCTTTGAAAAGACATGGGAACAAGGGATCGCAAGGTCTTCGGGAAAACAGTTCACCCCTTTGATGCCTCCCGTTTCAAGGGATTGGTGGGATGCCCGGCAGGCCTCATCAGTAAAACCGTTCGAGATGATCATCTCCGCTGATACTGAAGAAGGACCTTCGATGAAGACTCCGGCCCTCAGGGGTGCCGCTCTGGGTCTCCTGGCCGACAGGATCCGGGAAATGGTAACATCCGGAGCCACTGTCTGGGATTCGGACGATACCGGGGAGTTTGCCCTGCGCCCTGTGAGATTCGGCGATATCGCCGTTCTGGTACCATCAAGAACGTTCTACGACATACTGGAAAAGGTATTCGTAGAGGATAGGGGTATACCCACCTACTTCGAGGGAAACCGCAACTACTTCGAGAGGGGGGAGGTGCGCGACGCGGTAAGGCTGCTGGAGGCGATCTCCGACCCTGAGGATACGCTCGCAATGGCATCATTCCTGGCCTCTCCACTCAGCGGTCTGACGCCGCTGCAGGCATCCGGCCTGATCTCAGGCTCCGTGCGAGGAGGGAAGCGCCTTTCTGAAAACCTGAAAGAAGCATTTCCTGAAACCGCGGCGTGGTTCTACGACTGCAGAAGATCCGGTCTCGCCGCAGGGCCTTCCCGGGCACTTGCATCGCTTCTGGAAACTGAAAGAGTGCTGCTGTCCTACCCCTCGTGGAGACGCGCAAGGGTAGCGGCGAACCTCCGCAGGGGGGTGGACCTCGCCAGGGAGTACGAGGCATCCCTGGGAAGGAGTCTCTCGGGCTGCGCTGGCTACCTGCGCGACGTCACCCGCCGCGAGATGGATTCGAAGGAAGCCGATATCCTTGGAGAGGATGACGACATGGTACGGGTGATGACTGTACACGCGGCTAAGGGGCTTGAATTTCCCGTCGTGGCGGTCACCGGTCTGGAACAGGGAATAAGAACCCGAGGAAAGAGAACGAGAATGACACCCTCCGTCCGGCTTGGAATAGTCTCATCGGCGATCCCCGACGGATGGACCGGCAGCGCCTCGGCAAAGACTCTCTCCGGGGATATCCATGACATCTTCGAGACCCGCGAAGCCCGGGAGGAAAAAGAACGCCTGCTTTACGTTGCCTGTACGAGGGCCAGGGACTCCCTTATCCTCTGCGGAATATGTCCCATGAAGGATGGCGTCCCTGATCCAAAGGAACACTCCTGGCTCAAGACCATATCCAGCTGGCTGGACGGGGCCGAAAATCTGCCGCTCTCTCCGCCACCAGGCGCTCCTGCAGTAGCCAGGACCGGGAAGGATCCTGAAAAAAACAGCCGCGGTAAATTCATCATGCCACCGGAAACATCGGCGAGACCGCTCGAGAGGATCAGCGCCACGGGGTACGCGCTTTTCAGGTTCTGCCCTTTTGCCTTCAGAATGCGCCACAGGCAGGGAATGGACATCTCATGGGAGATATCATCCGACGGCGTCGGGGGCGCAGATCTCGGTAGCCTGGCTCACTGGATCCTCAAGCGCTGGGACATCCGACCTGAAACACTCGACAGATTCCGACCGGACCCGACCAACTCCTCTCTCGGGAGCATACTTCCCTCAGACCTTCACGCAGTATGGACCGACACCTCGAGAAGCGGGCCGCTGATGGAGTGGCTGGAGCGATTCGCCTCCTCCCCCGCTGCCGAAAGGATCCGTAGTGCCGCCGATCCGCAGAGGGAGATCCCCTTCAGGATCCGCCTTGGCAGCGGCAGCATAATGGTGGGAACCATAGACGTTCTATGGCGTGAGGGAGACAGGATCTTCATCAGGGACTACAAGATAGGGCGCACCGATGGAGCCCCTCGCCTGCTCTACGATCTGCAGGTCGTCTTTTATGCCCTGGCTGCCAGGAAGCACTTCGGGGATGTCCCATACGACCTGGCACTTATATCGCTGAAGGATTCGAACGAGATTGGGATCGACATTTCAGATATCTCCTGGTCCGGGATTGAGAACGACATCATCTCCGCCGCGAATGAGGCCGGTTCAGGTTCTTTTCGTCCGAACCTGGAGATGTGCCCTTCGTGCCCGTGGCGGAGGAGTTGCCATTTTTCGCAAACTGCAGGTCCACCGGATGCGGGAGACTGAATTACCCTTTTCATTCTCTCCGCGTTCATATATCATTGGCCCCAAACAGTACAGCCTTACCCAACCAAAAAATGGAAGGGGGACACCTGATGCCATATGTGCCAAGACAACTGCTTTCGCTCATGATCTTTATCCTTGTTTTTTTTATGGCACTTTCCGGGTCCCTTGAGGCCTCCTCTCTTCCCTGGATAGAGCATCGTGTAAATCCGGGCGACACCGTGGAAACGATCGCACTCAGTTATGGGATAGACAGCTTCAGTATCCGGAGAGCTAACGAAATGCCCGAAAACGTAATTCCATCCGAAAGATCAGTTATCCTGGTACCACGCGACAAAAGTCTGTTGATCGAAACACGGGCGGAAGTCCGGGCCAGAAGCTCCGGTGAAACGACAGCAGGCTTGTATTCACATGAAGAAGACAACCGGGGCCCTCTGCCGGAGACAACCGGGACTGATGCAGGTCAGGGGATGACCACTCTTTCCGGGGTCTTTTCACCCCTATGGCCGGTTATCGGAAAGGTCTATTCCCGCTTCGGCCCAAGGAGAGGACGCTTTCACACCGGGATCGACATCTCGGCGCCCAGGGGAACACCGATCAAGGCAGTAGCCGACGGCAGGGTGGTCAGGGCAGCAACGCGCCGGGGCTACGGGCGCAGCATATTGATAGATCACGGCAATGGAACGATGACCCGCTACTCACACTGTGACACCATGCTCTGCAAAGCCGGAGACAAGATAGCTGCGGGACAGAAGATCGGGACCGTTGGCAGGACGGGAAGGGCCACCGGCCCGCATCTGCATTTCGAGGTGATAATTAACGGCAAGCACAAAGACCCTGAAAAATATCTGCCCTCCAAAAAATAGCAGGGAGGTCGAAAAAAATGATGGAGAACGGAATCAAAGCGCCCTCGTTCTGCCTGAAGGACAGCAACAGCAAGGAGAGATGTATTGAAGAATTCTCCGGGAAGTGGGTGGTGCTCTACTTCTACCCTAAAGACAACACGAGCGGATGCACCCTGGAAGCCATCGAGTTCTCGGCCCTGGAGGAGGAATTCCGCGGCCTCGGGGCGGTGGTTATCGGCATAAGCCCGGACACATGCGAAAGCCATGCCCTTTTCATTGGGAAGCACAACCTGACGGTCATTCTTCTCAGCGACCCGGAAAAGAAGGTCCTGGAGCCCTACGGTGCGTGGGGAATGAAGAAAATGTACGGAAGGGAGTCCATGGGGGTGGTCAGGAGCACCGTTCTTTTATCACCCGATGGCAAGGTGGCAAAAACATGGACTAACGTCAAGGCTGAGGGACATGCGGCCAAAGTCCTGGATTCCCTGAAGGAGTTATCAGCTTAGTAGAAGAAACTGTTCAAGCCCCCTCTTTCGAGGGGGCTTTTTTTTGAAGCAAGAAAGGTCAGGCTTGGTTTAGATTTTCAAACTCTTTTCAGGTTCCAACATAGCTCCTTTCAGGCCTGACATGATATCATTTCGGCAGGGAGGTGACCTCCTGTGGACGAATGGACAATGCCTGATCCTTCAAAAATTGCGCTGCTGACAATAGATGCTCAGCAGGAATTCCAGCCCGGGAGCCTCTCGGGGAGACCCGAAAACGCTGCGGCAATACCTGCTGCCGCGGCAGTAGCCCACGCCTTCCGGGAGGCCGGCAGACCTATCGTGCATATTGTGCGCCTGTACCTGCCCGACGCGAGCAACGCCGACCTGTGTCGAAGAAAACGTATCCTTTCCGGCGACCATCTGCTTGCTCCCGGATCGGACTCCAGCCAGATCGCGCCGGAACTGCTCCCCTCTCCATTGATCCGCCTGGACCATAAACTTCTCCTTGGCGGAGGCATACAGAGCATCGGCACGGCGGAGTCAGTCATCTTCAAGCCCCGCTTCGGGGCTTTCTTCAGGACTCCTCTCGAAGAACACCTCGAGAATCTCGGAGTAAACACCGTGGCTGTTGCGGGATCGAACTTCCCCAACTGCCCACGCGCCACGATATACGAAGCCAGCGAGCGTGATTACCGCATAGTCGCCGTGAAGGACGCTATATCCCTTCTTGATGACAGAGGCGTTAGAGAACTTGAGGCAATAGGCGTCCTCTGCATCGATTCCCGTGAGGCCGTATCCTTCATCTTGAAAGAGGTCTAGCCGCCCCCCAATTCGCTTTTGGTATATAATAGTAGGGTTATAACGATGGCCTTTCTGGAGGGACCCCTTGATATTTCTTCTTCTGGAGGAAAGCATGCTTGTGGATATGGGCAGGGTTCTGGCCCTTGTCCGTTTCGGGGGCGAAACTGCCGTGCTCCTGCGGGACGGGTCTGTCATGGCGACAGGGTTCACCCCGCTGACGATAGCTAAAAGATCGAACCGTTATATGGAAGATGGCAAAGAAAGAGCGCGCGCCTTGCGCCAGGAGGGAAAGATTTTATGACATCCGCTTCCAGCCAGTACACCGCAAAGGACATCCAGATACTAGAAGGTCTCGAGGCCGTCCGGCGAAGGCCGGGCATGTATATCGGCGACACCGGGGCGAGAGGCCTTCACCATCTCATCTATGAAGTCGTAGATAACGCTATCGACGAGGCCATGGCCGGGTGGTGCTCGAAGATAAACGTTACTATCCACGCAGACAACCACATTTCAGTTGAGGACAATGGACGCGGCATTCCCATAGACGTTCACCCGCAAACGGGACGTCCCGCGGCTGAGGTCGTTCTCACTACCCTGCACGCTGGCGGAAAGTTCGACCATAAATCCTACCAGGTCAGCGGCGGACTTCACGGTGTCGGCGTATCCGTCGTCAATGCCCTCTCCGAGTGGCTGAACCTAACGGTGTGGCGCGATGCCAGGGAGTGGAGACAATCCTACAGGAAGGGTAAGCCGATCACAGAACTCTGCTGCGGCGAGCCGATTGAAAAGAACGGCACATTCATTGAATTTTCCCCGGACTCGGGAATTTTCGATGAGATCGCCTTTTCCTGGGACACGCTTTCAGGAAGATTCAGGGAGATGGCCTTCCTCAACCCGGGCCTGGCCATCGAACTCAGGGAGGAGATCTCCGGGAAGGAAAAGATCTTCTGCTACGAGGGCGGTATCTCTTCCTTCGTGGAATATCTCAACCGCGGCAAAAACACCCTTTTCAAACCTCCGATAGTAGTATCAGGCAAACGCGAGGGAGTGACCGTGGAGATAGGCATTCAGTACAACGACAGTTACATTGAGCGCGTCTTTGCTTTCGCCAACCTCATAAACACTATCGAGGGCGGAACTCACGTCTCCGGTTTCCGAACGGCACTTACCCGAGCCATAAACGAATCGGCCCGGAGGAACAAGATCCTCAAGGAAAAGGACCCCAACCTTACCGGGGATGACCTCAAGGAAGGACTTACTTCGGTCATATCCGTAAAACTCCCGGAGCCGCAGTTCGAGGGTCAGACAAAGACCAAGCTCGGCAACGGCGAGATCAAGGGCATCGTCGATTCCCTCTTCTACGACGGACTCATGGCCGAGATAGACGAACGCCCCGATATCCTCAAACCCGTTGTCGAAAAGGCCATAAGGGCGCGCCTGGCGCGAGAGGCCGCGAAGAAAGCGAGGGAACTCGTCCGGCGCAAGACTGCGCTTGCCGGGCTCGACCTTCCAGGCAAACTCGCTGACTGCTCCAGCCGAAACCCCGAAGAGTGCGAAATATTCATCGTCGAGGGAGACTCGGCCGGAGGCTCTGCAAAACAGGGACGCGACCGCAACTTCCAGGCCATCCTTCCTCTTCGGGGCAAGATCCTCAACGTCGAGAAGGCCCGCATCGACAAGGCCCTGGACAACAACGAGATAAGGACCATCATCCAGGCTCTCGGGGCAGGGGTCGGTGATGACTTCAACGTTGGAGCCATCAGGTACCACAAAGTGTTCGTGATGACAGACGCAGACGTCGATGGAAGCCATATCAGGACGCTGCTGCTGACCCTCTTCTACCGCTTCATGCCCCAGCTTATCGATCAGGGGTATCTCTACATCGCCCAGCCTCCCCTTTACAGGACTCAGGCCGGGAAGGATATCAACTACTGTTTCAGCGATAAGGAGCTCAAGATCCTTCAGGAAGGCCCGAAAGGGAAAAAACTCTCCATCCAGCGCTACAAGGGCCTTGGTGAGATGAACCCGGAGCAGCTTTGGGAGACCACCATGGATCCTGCCACACGCATCTGCAAACGGGTGGAGATCGACGACGCCGTCTCAGCCGAGGAATACTTCAGCATTCTCATGGGCGACAAAGTCGAGCCACGCAGGGAGTTCATCGAGGCCCATGCCCTGGAAGTCAGGAATCTGGATGTTTAGATGGGTACAACTTGAATCGGGAACCAAAGGCGTGAACGGTGAACGGTAAGGCGTGAATCGTAAATCGTGAATCGAATGGAACAAAGAACCAAAGGCGTGAACGGAAAAACCGGACAGCCGATCCTTAAAAATACAAAGGCCGGGGCGGAAACGCTCCGGCCTGTTTTTTGCTGAACTTCATAAAGGGAGATCGATCTGCAGAAAGCATGCAACAACCCGCGACCTGAAACATCGAATTTTTTGACCCTCAACCAGTCTTCCCCGAGCGGACCATGTCAATGAACAGCCCGGCGAAGCGGGGATCGAACTGGCTCCCCGCATTCGCGGCGATCTCATCGAGGGCTTCTTCGGTCGGAAGAAGTGGTTTGTAGCATCTGTGCTTCGTCATGACGTCGAAAGCATCCATCACGCTGAAGACCCGGGCCAGTTTCGGAATATTCTCCCCTTTGATCCCCCTGGGGTAACCCTTCCCGTCGAAACGCTCATGATGGCACAGGATATCTTCCGCTACGCAGGATATCTCCGGAATGTTCCTCGAGATCTGAAACCCCTTTTCGGGGTGCTTCCTTACGGCCTCCCATTCTTCCGATGAGAGAAGACCTGGTTTTTCCACAATTTCTTCTGGGATCGCAGCCAGGCCGGCATCATGATATTCCACGAGTATCAGGAGAAGTTCGGCCTCATTCTGGCTCAGATGAAGGACTTGCACGAAATCGGCTGCGAGAATTGAAAGGCTCCGGATGTGATCTGCACGGCTTTTGCGCTGGGAAAGCTTATCGTTGAGCCTCGAAAAGAGTGCGGCCTTCCCCTTGGAAGACCGCTCAAGCTTGTCCAGATACATGCTTTCGTCCGCCTTCTTCCGGATCGCCCCAAGGTCCTGTGCCAATTCCGTTCGGGTCGCCACACCAAGAGAGAGGCTCAAAGGGAATATTTCTCCGGCGCTTTCCGAAAGTATATCGCGGATGCGGGAACATGCCTCTTCTCCCTTTTGCGTTCCAGTCATAGGGAGAAGAACGGCAAACTCGTCCCCGCCCAGCCGGGTCACAATATCCTCTTTCCTGCAGCAGGCCCTCAGAACATTCGCGACGCGGCACAGAAGCGCATCGCCTTTATCATGTCCGAATACATCGTTTACCAGCTTCAGGTTGTCTATGTCCGCTACTGTTATGCTCACCGGGAGTTGACGGGCCGTATCGAGGCGATCCATCTCCTCCTCCAGAAATGCCCGGTTATAGAGACCAGTGAGGCTGTCGTGAAAACTCAGAAACCGGATGTGCTCTTCGGCCATCTTGCGCTCGGTGATGTCCTCGTAGATCCCGTACACAAGAGGGATCTCTCCGGGAACCTCGAAACTCACTGCCCGGATCGAACAAAGTATCCTGGTCCCATCAGAGCGGATGCGTATTCTTTCCTTGTCAACACTCCTGCCGGCGAGGGTTTCCGCCGTAAGAGTCATGGCATCCTCCCTGTCCTCGGGGGGCACAATCAGCTCATCAAGCTTCCTGTCGACGCATTCTGCCTCACTGAAGCGGAAGATGTCCTTGAATTTTCCATTCACCCGGAGAATATTTCCGTTTTCCCTTATAAGGACTATCGCAAATGGACTGCTCCTGAACAGATTCTCGAAATATGTCATTTGTCTTTCTGTCGCTTCCTGGGCTTTTTTCCTGTCTGTTATGTCTCGGTAGATGCCATACACTGCGGTAACTTCCCCTTCGGATATTACCGGACAATGCTCATAGATACATCGAACATGGTCCCATCTCTCCGCCGTCTGCGCGTCTCCCTGACTATCTGTTCACCTTTGTGAGCCGCATGTGTTATTTCCGAAGCCTCTTCCCGCATCGATTCATCGGAAGCGACGAGTTTGTCCAGGTCTTTTCCCACGATCTCATCCATGGAATAACCGAACATTGAACAAAATTCGGCGTTTGCCTGCATTACCCTGCTTTCAGGATCGACTATGGCTATGCCTTCGGGAGAATCCTCGAAGAGGATCTCGAACAGGAGCTCAAAGAAGGTCTGCTGCCACTTTTTCATCAAGGTCAGCCTCCTCTGCAGGAGAAGGATAATATGATCCACCGTCAGGGGTATGGAGCTCTGTGCCAATACTTTTATATGTTATCACAATATGTAATTGCTTCCCTGTCACCGAAGCAGGCCACCCCGAGGTATTTCCTGTTATATTAGGCTGATTGGGAAAGATCGGCGTCTACATGAAGGGAATGATCGAAATGGACAAAATCTCACACGGCACGCTCAGGCAGTTGCTCAGGCTTCAAAAGACGGAATTTACCGAGCACCATATCTATCGACGGCTTGCACTCAAAATGACCGGTAAAAACAGGGAGATCCTCGAACAGATATCCCGGGACGAAAAACGACACTCCGATACCTGGCGCCAGTACACCAGGACAGACGTGACCCCCAACTTTCTCATGGTGTTCATTTACCGCTCCCTGGCTTTTCTGTTCGGCATTACCTTCGCGATCAAGATCATGGAGAGGAACGAGGAATCCGCGGGAACGGCCTATGAAAACATCAGCGATATGATCCCGGAAGCAAGAGACATCATGCACGAGGAGGAGGAACACGAAAAGGCCCTGATGGAACTTATCGACGAGGAGCGGCTGAAGTACATCGGTTCCATGGTGCTCGGCCTCAACGATGCCCTCGTGGAGATGACGGGTGCCTTGGCGGGTTTCACGTTTGCACTGGCCCAGAGTCGCATAGTCGGCGTAGCGGGTCTGATCATGGGAGTTGCGGCTATGCTGTCGATGGCCGCTTCCGAATATTTGTCCCAGCGTTCGGACAAGGGGAATCTGGATCCTCTCAAGGCCGCCGTCTATACCGGAATAGCCTATCTGATCACGGTCACGCTATTGGTGGCTCCATTCTTCATTGCCGGAAATGTCTACGGAGCCCTGTTCTGGTCGCTGGGCAACGCCTTGCTGGTGATACTCTTCTTCTCGTATTTTGTTTCGATCGTCAAGGACACCCGCTTCCGCCCGGCCTTTTTGGAAATGGCCACCATCAGCTTCGGCGTCGCCGCCGTATCGTTTCTGATCGGTCTGGTTGCAAGACATTTTCTACCCGTCAATCTTTAGGGACAAACTTGCAAAAGGTATCGGCCTTACTGCAAGAACGGCGGGGCTTCGTCTAGCCCCGCCGTTTTCCATTCAGACTCATATCTATTTCTGCATGCTTCAGGCTTTTTCGTAAAATAGCTCGATGTTCTCTTCATCGCTGTGCTGAGTCATAAGCGAGATCAAAATGATCGCAGCGAATGATACCGCCCATCCTATGTAAGAACCGGAATATCCGCCCGGATTACCCATCACGGACCAGACTATAGCCGATCCGCCGCCCAGCAGGATACTCCAGAAGGCTCCCGTTGCCGTTGCCCTGCGCCAGAAGAGAAGAGCCAGCATCGGGAAGAACAACCCTGCCGCACCGAAAGTATAGGCATACATCACGAGATCGATGACTCTTGGTATGCGGTAAGCCAGACCGATCGCAAAGGCTCCCATTATCAGAACCGCAAGCCTGTTAACCTTCATGAGCTGTTTGTCGGTGGCCTCCGGGTTCATGAGCTTCCTGTAGATATCGTTGGTAAAAATGGCTACCGAACCGATGAGGCAGGAGTCGGCCGTGGAAAGGACCGCGGCCATATAGGCAGCCACGACAAGCCCTGACAGCCCAACAGGTAGGACCGTCACTATCATCAGCGGCGTCGCAAGTTCGGGATCCGCGATCCCGGGAACGATAATATGCGCCAGAAGGCCTACGAGGGTCATGCCTATGGCGAAGATCGGCCACTCGATGGGAATACCCGTCATGAAGATGCCCCACTTGGCTGTGTTTACGTCTTTAGCCGCAATTACACGCTGGAATGTGGCTATGGATATGAACCATACGGGGAATATCGACAGGAACCAGCCAATAGCCGTTTTCCATCCGACACCGCCCCATTTGGTCAGACCTGCAGTTTCGGGGTTAGCCGCGAGCTGCTCCATCAGCGCACCGTAACCACCAACTTGCTTAAGCCCAAGCGGCACCAGGATAAAGATAACCCCGACGCAGAGAACGACAAGCTGGTAGACGTCCAGCGTCATGACGCTCTTGAGGCCGCCCATTGCCGTATAGGCCAGAATGATAACTCCGGCGAGTATTATCGTTACCGTCACACTGAGCCCGATGGTTCCGGCTGCAAGTTTGGCGCCCGCGATAACCTGCCCACCGACGAATGTCCACCAGGCAAGGCCTATGAGGATCGCCGCCATTGTGCCGGTTTTCTTGTCGAATCGGGATTCGAAGAGGTCTCCGGTGGTGAACCCCTTCACCTTGTCCGACCAGCGCTTGATCTTGGGCGCCATCAGAAGGGCGGCCAAAACTGCGCTAAGGGCCGATACGCCGATGAGCCAGGACCCGGAGATCCCTATACTGAACCCCAGCCCGCCCATGGCGATGCTGAACCCGCCGCCGATATCGGTAGCAGCCGCCGAACCCGCCGTCCTTACAAGGCCCATGTTCCTGTCCGCCGCAAGGAAGGACTCGTTCTCGCTCCCCTTCTTTGCCTGCTTCATTATGTAATAGCCAATACCAACAAGCGACAAGAAATATGCCATAACGACAAAAATATCAACTGTATGCAGTTGCATGTTAAGTCAACCCCCTTTTTTCTCTCTTGCAGCCACACTCCCCTTTCATGAAATGAATCGGCAGGAATAATTCTTATCCTTCGAAAGGAAAGCCTCCGCAAATCGCAATCACCTTTTTTCTCTTATTCGATCTCTCATAATCACCTCTCTTCCGTTACCCGGCGCAGAAATTCGTGGATGATTCCGGCTGTCGCGACCACCGTGTCGATCTCCACGAATTCATCCGCCGCATGGAAGTTCTCTCCGCTGGGCCCAACAACAAGGGTTGGGATACCCAGCCGCCCCCCGGTATAACAGAAATCACCTACGCTCGAAAAATAGCTGTACTCCGGATCCTTACCCGTAACGGTCTTCATGGTTTCGGCCATCATCAACACATAAGGATCGTCTTCAGGGGTTACATAGGCCGGAAATCCGTCGCACCCTTCATGTGGGGCATCCCGGAACCGGACCGCCGCCGATCCGGAGATCCCCGCCCTTTCGATGGCATCTTCCGCCTCTTTGAGGACAGTCTCCCTCGTCTCTCCGACCACGACATGGCGAAATACGCTGAATACAGCCTCGTCTGGAACAGAGAGCGCGGCTCCTCCTCCATGAAAGTCAACGCAGCAGAGAGTTCCCGGTCCCAGCTTTTCATGTGGTTTGAGCTCTGTCTTTTCAAGTTCGAGAAGGATCTTCGCCGCTTCGCTAACTGCGTTTATCCCCAGTTCGGGCTGAGCACCGTGGGCAGATCTTCCGTGGACGCTTACCGAGTAGTTCCATCCGCCCCTGGCTCCAAGGCAGATGCTCGGAAATCCGACACCAGAGAATGCACTGCTGGGTTCCGTAACAACGGCAACGTCCGCCTTTGATGGGATGATGTCATCAAGTATCAGAGCATCTGTTCCTAGTCCGAAGGGACCTTCTTCATCACAGACAAAGCTGTAAAGGATCTTCCCCGCAAAAGGCGCTTCGGATTTCACAAACTCCCTGAGCGCCAACATTATCGCGGCGCAGCCGCTTTTCATGTCGCATGTCCCGACCCCGTACATACGGTTGCCTTCGATCGTAGCTCCGTAAGGATCTCTGGTCCACCCTTCGCAGACATTCACCGTATCAAGGTGCCCGTTCAGAACAACGACAGGCCCCGGACGGTTTCTCTCGATAACGCCCGTAACGTTGACACCTTTGTAGTCGTATATCTTCTTTTCGTGAAAGCGATGGAATTCGACGGGAACTCCGGCCTTCTTCAGCCATCCGTGCACAAATTCCATCACCGCCACCTCCGCAAAACAGGGGCTTGGAATACTCACGAGATCAGCAGTCAGTCGGACGATTTCAGAATTGCTGAATTCCGGCTTCATTGGATTGGCCCGCCATTTCCTCTTCTATCACCTGGCTGCATATAGAAATCGTCTCCCTGATAACGCTGCATTTAATTTTTGAAACAACTTACTATTGCATCATATTTAAGCTAACAGAAAACCGGTTCCTGTCAAATTGTATGCTTTAAAACACGGGTTTTTCCACATAGAGAACACATTTGATATTTTTTCCTCCCAAGGGTATCGTTAATATTCAGCTGATAAGCGGGAAGCACAAAATCTCTTTTTTCCGGAGGAAGATCATGACCGAAGAACCCGCCACTCTTCTGATAGGAAACGCCCGCGTTTGGACGGGTGACCCGATTAACCCGCGAGCTGAAGCACTGCTGATCAAGCTGGACACCATCTCGGCAGTTGGCAGCCTGGATGAAGTTAAAGCTCACCCCGCATCACAAGAAGCCAAATGGATCGATGCCGGAGGCGCCACGGTTATTCCGGGAATGACGGATTCGCATCTGCACCTTACGGCCCTGTCGAGGCAGCGCTCCGCCCTGTCGCTTTTCGAGGCACCTTCAAAAAAAGCACTCCTGGAGATGATCCGGGAAAGAGCAGCAAAGGCTGAACCCGACGAGTGGATCTACGGGGTCCGTTTCGACAACTCCAGGTGGGAGGACACATCCCTGCCGACACTGGACGAACTGGACGGGCTTGGCATCCCCAACCCGGTGCTTCTGCTCCGCGTATGCGCCCATCTCCACGTGGTCAACTCCAGGGCACTCCGCGAGGCGGGGCTTTCGGTGAATGACCTTTCCGGGGCAGGTGTAGTCAGAGACGAAAAGGATTGCTTCACGGGAGTCCTGCACGAAAGTTTTGCCCACCCTGTAGTTGAGGCGATGAAGAAGGGAGCTGCCAGGGGGACAAAGGAAGCGGAGCATCTCAGGGATACCATGATGGAGCTGGCTTCCCAGGGGATCACGTCGATCCATACATGCAGCGCTTCGGCGTACGGACTGGAAGAGAATATCGAGGCCTACCGATACCTCCACACTGCAGGGAACCTTCCTATCAGGATGCGCCTTTATAGCGACGAAGCCGTTCAGGGCTGGGACAGAAGCGGAGAAGGTGATGAATGGCTCTGCTACGGCGGGCTGAAACTCTTTCTCGACGGCTCCCTCGGGGGCCGGACAGCAGCCATGACCTTCCCCTACGAGGACGACCCCTCGACAAGGGGGATGCTTAACATGGATACCGAAAAGTTCTGCGGAATGGTCAGGAAGGAGCACGAGGCGGGGAACCAGGTACAGGTCCACGCCATCGGGGACGCGGCGATAGACCAGTTCATCTACGCACTCGAGGACATCAGGGACCTTCCGCTTCTTCCCGGAGGACTTCACCACAGGATAGTCCACGTACAGGTATGCAGGCCGGATCAGATCGACAGCCTTGTGAGGCTTGGCGCTGTATGCGACATTCAGCCCGTTTTCGTTCCCAGCGACATCCACATAACCGCACTCCGAATAGGCAACGAGAGGCTGGATTGGGCCTACGCTTGGAAGGATTTGCTGCGAAAAGGCCTTCTGCTGACGGGATCAAGCGACGCTCCTGTGGAGCCCACAAACCCCTGGCGGGGTATCTGGGCTGCCGTCAACAGGGTTGAGGACAATGGACAGCCCGAAGGCGGATGGCTTCCGGATCAGAAACTCACCCTTGACGAGGCCCTTGCCCTCTTCACGACAAACCCGCACCGCGCCGCAGGGACAGGCGACAGGTTCGGAGCCATAAAAACCGGAATGGCTGCGGACATTGTGATAC
>WOYI010283460.1_pt1 | contig 16726 bp, 14 predicted proteins | sample 6423411 | NCBI WGS metagenome assembly WOYI01 (sample SAMN13441803, study PRJNA592873) | oil field metagenome | biome: oil field; feature: oil-well bore; material: oil-contaminated soil; isolation source: oil-contaminated soil from oil-well borehole | place: Germany: Wietze | collected 2016-10-18 ...
ATGATACTTTGTGCACATGAAATCGGAATCGCGTCCGCACGCTCGTGACTTCATTTCCCGCGCCGCCGCTAGCGGACGGTATCACTTCACGTCGTCCGAAGCGCAGGACGCGCTCGGTGTATCGGCCGCCGCAACGAAGCTGGCCCTGAATCGCCTGAGCAAGCAGGGCCTGATCGCGTCACCGGCACGGGGTTTCTACGTCATCGTGCCTCCCGAATACCAGTCGCTCGGCAGTCTGCCAGCCGAACAATTCGTTCCGGCCCTGATGGACAGGCTGGGTCAGTCCTACTATGCAGGCCTGCTGTCCGCCGCCCAGTTCCACGGCGCGGCCCATCATCGTCCTCAGGAATTTCAGGTCATGGTGGCCAGAGCGCGCCGCGCCATCGTTTGCGGTGCGGTGCGTGTGGGTTTCATAGTGCGCAAAAATATCGCAGCCGTGCCCACGCAGAGTTTCAACACGCCGCGCGGCACCGTCCTCGTCTCCACGCCCGAAGCCACCGCGATCGACATTGTCGGCTATCACGACCATATCGGCGGCCTCGATCAGGTCGCGACGATCCTTGGAGAACTCGCCGAGAACATCGATGCGGAAAAGCTTGTTGCCGCCGCTGAAACCGCGCCCGTGCCATGGGCGCAAAGGCTCGGTTACCTTCTGGATCAGGCCGGGGCGAACGACCGGACGGGACCGCTAAAAGCCTATGTTCGCAAGCATGCCCGCAACACGGCTGTCCTGCTGCCGTCGGCACAGCACCGAGACGCCGTTCGCGACGACGACTGGCGGCTGTTCGTCAATGTCGCCGTGGAGTCCGAGCTATGATCCCGCGCGACTACATCACCGCATGGCGTACGCAGGCACCGTGGGTTCAGGACATCCAGGTAGAGCAGGACCTCATCATCAGCCGCGCGCTGGTCGAAATTTTCTCCAACCCCGTGCTTGCCGACGCGCTGGCATTTCGCGGCGGGACGGCGCTTTACAAGCTCTATCTCAAGCCCGCCGCCCGCTATTCCGAGGATATCGATCTCGTACAGATGCGCGCGGAACCTGCCGGTCCGGTCATGGATGCCCTACGGTCTACACTCGATCCCTGGCTCGGGGCACCGCGCTGGAAGCAGACCGAAGGCCGGGTGACGTTCGTCTATCGGTTCGGTTCCGAAGATGTGCCGCCGCTCGCCATGCGGCTCAAGGTGGAAATCAACTCGCGGGAACATTTCGCCGTTCATGGCTTCATCCGCCATCCATTCACCGTGTCGTCGCGCTGGTATGAAGGCGCATGCGATATCCCGACTTACGAGTTGGACGAACTTCTCGGCACGAAGCTGCGGGCGCTGTATCAGCGCAAGAAGGGCCGCGACCTGTTCGACCTCGCCGTCGCGCTCGAACAGGATGGCATCGATCCCGAGCGGATCGTTTCCGCCTTCACGACCTATATGGATCAAGGCGGGCACAACGTTACCCGCGCCCTGTTCGAGCAGAACATGCACCAGAAACTGTCCGATCCACAGTTCACCACAGACATTGGACCACTACTGGCGAGGGGCTATTCCTGGAACCTTGAAACGGCAGCGGAAGCGGTCAGCGCGGCCTTGATCCGCCGTTTACCTGGTGATCCGTGGAAGGGCGGTGCGGGAGAGCAGCAGGGAGCGGTTTGACTATGAGCGCCGAGATCGAAATCACAGTCGCCGCCCCACACAGGCTTTCCGAGGAGGAACGGGCTGCATTCAGCAACCTCGTTCAGCAGGGCGGTGAGGTCGGCGGCGATGCGCTTGCGACCAACATCAGGAGCGCGAAGGCATTGATTCTGGTCAGATGCGCAGAAGAAATTAAAGGGATCACGGCGCTAAAGCGTCCGCAGGCGAGCTATCGCAGGCGCATTTGCGAAAAGGCGGGCGTGAAGATCGAAGAAGACAGCTTCCCGTACGAGTTGGGGTACGTTCTTCTGCTTCCGGAGATGCAAGGTAAGAGACTCTCCCATCGGCTCGTCGCTCACGCCCTTGAGCATGCCGACGGCGCTGGCGTGTTCGCTACTACCCGCACAGACAATGGTGCCATGCTTGCAACGCTCGCCAAGGCAGGATTCAAGCCTGTCGGAGACGACTATAAGGGGCGTGGCACGCGGATGATACGGCTCCTTGTCAGGCCGGCTCCTTAGCTTGGCGCGTTGGCGCATTCAGAAAATTACAAAGCGCCCACAAGGACATAACAGTTCCCATCTTCATCCTCTCCGGCGCGCCATTCTTCCTTCTTCCGGCGGTTGGCCCGGGATCGGCGCATTCGATTGCGGGCAGGCGGCGATCCGTTTCGCGGGGCGCGATCGGCCAGCCGCCAATGTTTCCGATCCGTCGGCCAGCGTGATTGGTATCCCGGACCGGCCTGGCCTAGTTTGGCCGCAGATTCGATCCTCGGGGGAACCACACGGTGAGCACAGGCATGACATCCGACCTGCGGACGGAGGCCGTTCCCGACGCCGGGATGGGCCTCGTCGCCTGTCCGGTCTGCGACGTCCTGCATCGCGACGCCGAGCTCGCCGTCGGCGCGCGGGCGCGCTGCCGGCGCTGCGGCACCCTCCTTTTCGCGCCGCGGCGGAGTGCGATGACGCAGATCGTGATGCTGGCCGCGACGGCGAGCGTGCTGATGGTCGCGGCGGTCTTCTTTCCCTTCCTCGAATTGCAGGCGGGCGGCCTCAGCCGGCAAAGCTCGGTCTTCGACGCGGTCATGGCCTTTTCCAAGGGGATGATGTTGCCGCTTTCGGTCGCGGTCGGCGCGCTGATCGTCGTGCTGCCCTTCGCCCGGCTCTGCGCCATCGCCTATGCGCTGGCGCCGATGGTCTTCGGCTGGGCGCCGCCCGCCCACGCCGCCCCGGCAATGCGCTGGGCCGAGGCGATGCGGCCCTGGGCGATGGCCGAGATCTTCATCACCGGTGTCGCGGTGGCGCTGGTCAAGGTCGCCGGCCTCGCGAAGGTCACGGCGGGGCCGGCCTTCTGGGCCTTCGCGGCGCTGGTTCTCGTCACCGTTCTCAAGGACAATCTCATGTGCAAGTTCACGATATGGAAAACGCTGGAAGAACGCAGACCTTCCTGACCGCGCGCCGCGCCGGTCTCGTCGCCTGCAGGGGCTGCGGCGCCGTGCACGCGAAAGGCGTCGGCGCGTGCCGGCGCTGCGGCGGCACGCTGTCGAGCCGCGACGCCGGGAGTCTCCAGCGGGTCTGGGCCTGGCTCTTTGCCGGCCTCATCGCCTATGTGCCGGCCAATCTCTACCCGATGCTGGTGACCACGACCTTCGGCAAGACCCGCGAAAGCACGATCGTCGGCGGCGTCATCGAGCTTGTCGAGCATGGCTCCTGGGGCGTGGCGGCGATCGTCTTCGCGGCGAGCGTGGTCATCCCCATCGGCAAGTTCATCACCATCGCCTATCTCGCGCTGTCCACCCGGATTCCGGTGACGATTCGCGGCCACGGGCGGCAGCGTCTCTACGAGATCGTCGAGTTCATCGGCCGCTGGTCGATGATCGACGTCTTCGTCGTGGCGATCCTGTCGGCGCTGGTGCAACTGAACTTCGTCGTGACGGTGAATCCCGGCATCGCCGCCGTCAGTTTCGCGCTTTCGGTTGCATTCACCATGCTCTCGGCGCAGAACGTCGACCCCAGACTGCTCTGGGACGCATACGAGGCTGACGACACGTGACCGAACCTGGCCCTTCCGATCTCGATGTGTCCGTCGCAAAGCGCTCGCCCTGGCGCAACCTGTCGTTCGTCTGGGCGGTGCCGATCCTGGCGCTCGTCGTCTCGCTCGCGCTCGCCTGGCAGAGCTTCTCGCAGCGCGGCGTGCTGATCGAGATCACGTTCCAGAACGCCTCCGGCGTGACGCCCGGCGAGACGACGCTGCGCTTCCGCGACGTGGCGATCGGGACGGTGGAGGACGTGACCTTCACCCCCGACCTTTCCAGGGTTCTCGTGCGGGCGCGGGTCGACAAGGACGTTGCCCCCTTTCTCGATGCCGAGACCGAATTCTGGGTGGTCCGCCCGAAGGTCAGCGCGCGCGGCATTACCGGCCTTTCGACCGTCCTGTCGGGCGTCTTCATCGAAGGCGCCTGGGATCAGGAGGTCGGCGCGCCGCAATGGCAGTTCGAGGGGCGCGAGGAGCCGCCCCTGGTCCAGCCCGGCCGCGCGGGAAAGCGGATCACGCTGGTCACGAATGACGGAAACCTGATCTCCGAAGGCGCGCCGGTCTTCTTCCACGGGATCGAGGTCGGCCGGCTGGAGCGGCCGCGCCTGACCATCACCTCGGATTCGATCGTCGTCGATGCCTTCATCGAGGCGCCGCACGACCGCCGGCTGAACGCGGCGACGCGGTTCTGGGACACGTCGGGCTTTTCGGTCTCGCTCGGCGGCGCGGGCCTCAAGCTCGATTTCGACAGTCTTGCCTCGGTGGTTGCCGGCGGGGTGGCGTTCGACACGATCTACGAGGGCGGCGAGGCGGTGAGCGCCGGCCATGTCTTCAACATCTATCCCGACGAGGCGGAGGCGCGCAAAAGCCTTTTCGCGCGGTCGCTGGCCGACGCCGTGCCGATCGCGGTCGAGTTCGGGGAATCGGTGAGCGGCCTCGAACCCGGCGCGGCGGTGCAGTATGGCGGGCTTGCCGTGGGCGAGGTCACCGCGATCTCGGCCCAGGTCCAGGATACCGAATTCGGCCCCGAGATCCGGCTGATGGCCAATCTCGCCATCGACCCCGCGCGGCTCGGCCTCGCGCGCGGGGCGGGGCGCGAGGAGGTGCTCGACTTCTTCGAGGCCGCCGTGGCGGAGGGGCTTCGCGCCCGGCTCGCCGCCGCCAATCTCTTCAGTTCGGCGCTGGTGGTCGAACTGGTCGATCTGCCCGACGCGGCCCCCGCCAGCTTCGACCGCACGGCCGAGCCGTTGCCGGTCCTGCCCTCGGAGATCTCCGACCTTCCCGATTTCACCGCGACGGCCGAGGGGATGCTCGAACGGATCAACCAGCTGCCGATCGAACAGCTCATCAACCAGGCGATCAGCCTGATGGCGAGCGTCGAGGCGCTGGCGAGTTCGGAAAGCGCACAGGCAGCACCGGACGCGGTCGTGGCACTTCTCGAAGACACGCGGTCGCTCGTCAACGACGAGGCGACGCGGGCGCTGCCGGGCGATATCCGTGCCGCGGTGGCCGAGCTCCGCTCGGTCGTGACCGAGCTGAAGGAGGGCGGGACGCTGAAGTCGCTCGCCTCGGCGCTGGAACGCGCGGATACGATCGCCGCCAACCTCGAAACTGCCTCGGCGGAGTTCCCGGCCCTGGTCGACGACCTGCGGGCGGTGGCGCAGAAGGCCAATTCGCTTGAGGCGGAGGAGTTGATGGCGGCGGCGACGCGCGTCCTCGACAGCGCCGACAGGGTGATCGGCACCGAGGCGGCGCGCGACCTGCCGCCGGCGCTGAATGCGGCACTCGACCAGGTGCGGGCCACGCTTTCAGAGTTGCGCGACGGCGGCGCGGTGGAGAACGCCAATGCCACGATGGCCTCGGCCCGCGATGCGGCCGACGCGGTGGCGAAGGCGACCGAGGGGCTGCCGGAGCTTTCGGCGCGGCTGGAGCGGCTGGTCCGGCAGGCCGAGGGGCTGATCGCGGCCTATGGCCACCGCTCCGACTTCAACGACGAGACGATCTCGGCGCTGCGCGAGGTCCGCGCCGCCGCCCGCTCGGTCAGCCAGCTTGCCCGGGCGATCGAACGCAATCCCAATTCGCTTCTGACAGGACGGTAAGATGATGATGCGTGCCAGTTCGCTTCTTCTCGCACTCCTGCTCGCGGCTTGTGGCGGAAACAATTCCGCGCGCTATCTGGTCGATGCCCCGGCCGGCGAGGCGGCCCGCAACGTCAGGGTCCGCAGCATCGAGGTCCGCGACATGGTGCTTCCCGCCTACGCCGCCGCGATCGAGATCGCGCAGCAGGACGAGAGCGGGGCGCTGCGCAACGTGCCCGACACGCTCTGGGCGGACGAGCCGGTGCGCGGCATGACCGCAGCGCTGGCGCGCAGCCTCGACATCGGCTCCTCGGCGAAGGTGGCGGCCGAGCCCTGGCCGCTCGACACCCCCCCCGACGTCCGGTTGATCGTCCGGGTCGAGCGCATGATCGCCGGCGCTGACGGAACGTTCGTGCTGTCCGGGCAATACGCGATTGCCGCGCCGGACGGCGCGGTGCGCGAGCGGCTGGAGCGGTTCGACATCCGCATTCCGCTGGCCACCGCCGACGCGCCCGCCATCGCGGCGGCGACCGGGCAGGGGATCGCCGCGCTCGCCGACGACATCATCACGACGCTCGCGCGGTAGGCCGGGTGCCTGCCCGCCTGGTCCTAGAAGGATGGCGGAGTGCAGGCCGAGACGATGATGCAGGGCTCGTCGCCGGTATTGCGGAACCTGTGCGGGACGCGGCTGTCGAACAGGTAGGCGTCGCCGGGGCCGAGATTGGCGATCTGGTCGCCCACGGTGACCTCGATCATGCCGGAGATGACGATCCCGGCCTCCTCGCTGTCGTGGGAATACCTCTCCACCCCGGTATCCGCGCCCGCATCGTAGCGTTCGTGCAGCATCTGGATCGCGTGGTGGGTGGTGTCGCCCACCTGCCGGAGCGAGATCCCGTCCGAGGCGACGAAGTTGCGGAACACCTTCTGCGGGTTCAGTTCGCTCAGCTCGGTGGCGCGGAAGAAGATCTGTTCGCGGTCGGCGAATTCGGGGGCGAAGAACTCCGACAGGCTGAGCGGGATCGCGTCGAGGATGCGTTTCAACGAGGCGACCGAGGGCGAGGAATGATTCTGCTCGATCTGCGAGATCAGGCCGTTGGTGACGCCGGATTTCCGCGCGAGCTCTCTTTGCGACAACCGGCGCGAGGTGCGCACGGCCTTCAGGCGTGCGCCGATGTCGATCTTGGGTTGTGTCGCGCTTTCGGACACTTGCGCCCTCCCATCGTTCCGCGAGCAAGATGTCCGCGTCATGAAACTCTAATCCTGAATTGGTCGGCTAAACAAGGTTGATTACTATTTTAAACGACGTTACGGTAACGGAGATGTTACAGGTCTGCACGTCGAAATCGTCTCGCCCGGTGTTGGCGGTCAAGGTCGAACCGGCGCAGGCTTTCAAGGGCAGATACGGAATCCGGGCCGGTGGCCCGACACAAGGGGTGTGGCAAGGGCCGCGCCTGAAAGGAAGTGCGTTCAGAAGGCCCGAGCGGCCGAACCAGGCGACCAGTCGGGGCGAAAAGATCCCGGGGCGTCATCGAGCAACACAGGTTTTGTGACAGGGAGACTGACGATGACCTACCTAAAGACCATTTCGTTCGTGGGCGCCATGGCGCTGGCGACGACCGCAGCCGCAGAGGAGCGGTTCATCACCATCGGCACCGGAGGACAGACCGGCGTCTACTTCGTCGTCGGGCAGTCGATCTGCCGCCTGGTGAACCGCGACACTCCGACCACCGGGCTGAAGTGCACCGCGCCCTCGACCGGCGGCTCGATCGCCAACATCAACGCCATCGCGGCGGGCGACATGGACATGGGCGTCGCCCAGTCCGACTGGCAGTACCATGCCTATAACGGCACCTCGGAATTCGAAGGCAAGAAGGTCGACAAGCTGCGTGCCGTCTTCTCGGTGCATGGCGAGCCCTTCACCGTCGTCGCCCGCAAGGACAGCGGCGCCACCAAGTTCGACGACCTCTTCGGCAAGCGCGTGAACGTCGGCAACCCGGGTTCGGGCCAGCGTGCGACGATGGAAGTCGTGCTGAACGCTATGGGCAAGACCGACGCCGACTTCGCGCTCGCTTCCGAGCTTAAGCCGGCCGAACAGGCCGCGGCGCTCGGCGACAACAAGGTCGATGCGATCATCTATACTGTCGGCCATCCGAACGGCTCGATCCAGGAAGCGACCTCTACCGTCGAATCCGTGCTGCTGCCGGTCACCGGCGAGGCGATCGACAAGCTCGTCGCCGAGAATGCCTATTATGCCAAGGCGGTGATCCCGGGCGGCATGTATGCCGGCACCGACAACGACGTGGAGACCTTCGGCGTCAAGGCGACCTTCGTCACTTCGGCCGACGTGCCGGATGACGTGGTCTACGAGGTCGTGAAGGCGGTCTTCGACAACTTCGACCGCTTCAAGGGCCTGCACCCGGCCTTCGCCAACCTCAAGGAATCCGACATGATCTCGGACGGGCTTTCCGCCCCGCTGCATCCCGGCGCCGAGAAGTACTACAAGGAACGCGGCTGGATGTAAGCCGCCGAGCCGTCCCGCGCCTGGCGCGGAACGGCCCACTTCCGGCGCGGAAGGCAGGTCCGCCCGCCGCCGGATCCTTTCAAACTCCGATCGGATCAGCGGCTCGCGTCAGCGACCAGGGGGGGATATCATGGCAGACAAGGACCAGCAGCAGGCCGCCGCCGAAATGGAGGCCGCGGGACGGGGCGGGCTGAGCCAGGCCGAACTCGACGAGCTTGTCGCGTCCTCCGACACCGGCGCGCGCGGCACCACGGGCAATGTGGGCGTGTTCATCACTGCCGTCGCCCTTGCCTGGTCGCTGTTCCAGCTCTGGATCGCCTCGCCGGTCCCGTTCATCATCGGCGTCGGCGTCTTCAACGATACCGAGGCCCGCTCGATCCACCTCGCCTTCGCGATCTTCCTCGCCTTCGCGGCCTTTCCCGCCGCCCGCACCGCGGTGCAGCTCGGCCTCGGCGTTGCCGTCCCGCTGATCCTCGGCCTGCTCTTCTTCATCTCGGCGAAGGAGGGCACATCGGTCTGGTGGATCCCGCTGATCTCGCTCGCCGTCGTCGCGGCGGTCCTGCTCGGCTCGCCGAAGGACCGCATCCCGGCATGGGAATGGGCGCTCGCGGGGGTCGGTGCGCTGACGGCACTTTACCTCTACATCTATTACAAGGACATCTCGTCCCGCGTCGGTGCGCCGATCCTGCAGGATTTCGTCGTCGCCGTCGCTGGCATCATCATCCTTCTGGAGGCGACCCGCCGGGCGCTTGGTCCCGCGCTGATGATCGTGGCGTCGGTCTTCCTCGTCTACACGGTCCTCGGCCCCTCGATGCCGTCGATCATCGCCCACAAGGGCAACAACCTTTCCGAGATCGTGAACCACCAGTGGATCACGACCGAGGGCGTCTTCGGCATAGCACTCGGCGTCTCGACCTCGTTTGTCTTCCTTTTCGTGCTCTTCGGCTCGCTCTTGGACAAGGCGGGGGCGGGGAACTACTTCATCCAGGTCGCCTTCTCGCTCATGGGTCACATGCGCGGCGGGCCGGCCAAGGCGGCCGTCGTTTCCTCGGCGATGACGGGCCTGATTTCCGGCTCCTCGATCGCCAATGTCGTCACCACCGGCACCTTCACCATTCCCCTGATGAAGAAGGTGGGCTTCTCGTCCGAAAAGGCCGGCGCGGTCGAGGTCGCCTCCTCCGTCAACGGCCAGATCATGCCGCCGGTCATGGGCGCGGCCGCATTCCTGATGGTCGAATATGTCGGCATTCCCTATTTCGACGTGGTGCGCCACGCCTTCCTGCCGGCCGTCATCTCCTACATCGCGCTGGTCTACATCGTGCATCTTGAGGCCTGCAAAGCCGGGATGGAGGGGTTGCCGCGCGCCTACACGCCGAAGCCTATCGTCCAGCGGCTGATCGGCATCGCCTTCACCATCGCCGCGATCTGCGCGATCTCGCTTGCCGTCTATTACGGCATGGGCTGGATCCGCCCGGCCTTCCCGGCGACGGCGGGCTATATCATCTTCGCCTTCCTGACGGCGGTCTATGTCGGCCTTCTCTGGGTTGCCTCGCGCGAGGAGCCGCTGCATCTCGACGATCCGAACGAGCCGGTGACGTCGCTGCCGCTGCCGGGGCCGACGATCCGGGCCGGCCTGCACTACATCCTTCCGGTCGTGGTGCTGGTCTGGGCGCTGATGGTCGACCGCCTTTCGCCCGGCCTCTCGGCCTTCTGGGCGACGGCCTACATGGTCTTCATCCTGCTGACGCAGCGTCCGCTGATGGCGATGCTGCGCGGGGCGGGCGATATGGGTGCGGCGATCCGCGAAGGGGGCACCGACCTCATCGACGGGCTCGTCACCGGCGCGCGCAACATGATCGGCATCGGCATCGCCACGGCGACCGCGGGCATCATCGTCGGCGCGGTCAGCCAGACCGGCGTCGGATCGGCGCTTGCCGATGTGGTCGAGGTGCTTTCGGGCGGCAACATCCTTGCCATTCTACTGCTGACGGCGGTGCTGTCGCTGATCCTCGGGATGGGCCTGCCCACGACGGCGAACTACATCGTCGTCTCGGCGCTGCTGGCCCCGGTCATCGTCACGCTCGGCCAGCAGAACGGGCTGATCGTGCCGCTGATCGCGGTCCATCTGTTCGTCTTCTACTTCGGCATCATGGCCGACGTGACGCCGCCGGTCGGCCTTGCCAGCTTCGCCGCCGCCGCCGTCTCGGGGGGCGATCCGATCAAGACCGGGGTCGTGGCCTTCTTCTATTCGCTCAGGACGGCCGCGCTGCCCTTCCTCTTCATCTTCAACACCGAGCTTCTGCTGATCGACGTGACCTGGGCTCAAGGCGTCTTCGTCTTCATCATCGCGACGATCGCCATGCTGCTCTTCGCGGCGGCGACGCAGGGCTGGTTCCTGACCCGCAACCGCGTCTACGAGACGGTGGCCCTGCTTCTTGTCGCCTTCACGCTCTTCCGGCCGGGCTTCTGGATGGACATGGTCTTCCCGCCCTTCGCCGAGGCGGCCCCGGCCAATATCGCCGAGGCGGCGGGCAACACGCCGGCCGGCGAGGACCTGCGCCTGCGCGTCGCCGGCGTCAATGACCTCGGCGATCCGATCGAGTTCGTGGCGCTGGTGCCGATGGGCGCGGCGGCCACGGGCGAGGAGCGGCTTACCGAGGCCGGGCTCGTCTTCCGCCAGGACGGCGACAGGATGATCATCGACGATGTGAGCTATGACTCGGCCGCGCAGAGGGCCGGGCTCGACTGGGATCAGGAGGTGCTGCGCGTCCTGCAGCCGGTGTCGGCCCCGTCGAAATACTGGATGTTCATCCCGGCGCTCCTTCTGCTGGCGCTGGTGGTGATGCTTCAACGCGGTCGGGCGCCCAAGGCGCGCCGGGCCGAAGCCTGAGGAGGCCGCAATGTACAAGACCATCCTCCTGACCGTCGACCTCGGGCACGAGGCGTCGTGGAAGAAGGCCCTGCCGGTCGCCGCCGGGCTCGCGAAGACCTCGGGCGCGGCGCTGCATGTCCTGTCGGTGGTGCCGGATTTCGGCTCACCGCTCGTCGCGATCGACTTTCCGGCGGACTACCAGGAAAAGGCGCTCGCCGCAGCCAAGGCGCGGCTTGAGGAGCTTCTCGGCCGCGAGACCCCCGGGGCCATGAAAACGCAGGCCCATGTCGGCATCGGCCGGATCCACGAGGTCGTCCTCGACCATATCGCGTCGTCGGGCGCCGATCTCGTGGTGATGGCAAGCCATGCGCCGGACCGGGTGCGCGAATTCCTCGTCGGATCCCAGGCCGACCGCGTGGTGCGGCGGTCGCCGGTTTCCGTCCTTGTCGTGCGGTGATAGACGCAGCAGGAGGCGGCCCCGAGGGGCTGTGAGGTAATAGAAGCAGGACTGAAAATGACTCCTTTCGCAATCGCTGGCGTGCAGATGTATGTCAACGCCCTGCAGCCGAATACCGACGGCATGCTGCACCGGCTCGACATCCTGATGGCGCGGTTCCCGTGGACGCAGATGGTGCTCTTTTCGGAGCTGGCCCCGTTCGGGCCGCTGCCGAAATTCGCCCTGCCATTCCAGAATGACAGCCTGACGCGCCTGCAGGCGGCGGCGCGCAAGCACAATGTCTGGCTGATCCCCGGTTCGATGTTCGAAAAGACCGCGGACGGCCGGATCTACAACACCGCGTCCGTGATCAACCCGGAGGGCGAGATCGTCTCGAGCTATCGCAAGATGTTCCCGTTCCGCCCCTACGAGACCGAGGTCGAGGCGGGGACCGAGTTCTGCATCTTCGACGTGCCCGGGGTCGGCCGCTTCGGCCTCTCGATCTGCTACGACATCTGGTTTCCCGAAACCACGCGACAGCTCACGTCGCAGGGGGTCGAGGTGCTCCTGCATCCGGTGCTGACCGGCACGGCCGACCGCGATGCGGAACTGGCGATCGCGCGGGCCACGGCGGCGCAGTTCCAGTGCTATGTGATCGACGTGAACGGCCTTGGTGCCGGCGGCAACGGCCGCTCCTGCGTCATCGACCCCTCGGCGACGGTCCTCCATCAGTCGGCGGGCCAGGAGGACATGTTCCCGATCGAGATCGACCTCGACCTCGTCCGGCGCCAGCGCGAGACCGGCATGAAGGGGCTCGGCCAGGTGCTGAAAAGCTTCCGCGACCGCTCGGTCGACTTCTCGGTCTATGACCGGACGAGCGGCACGGATGCCTATCTGCAACGCCTCGGCCCGCTCGAGATGCCGCGGCAGGGCTCGCGGTCGGGGATGAACCTCCGCGACACGATGGCGACAGGTGCGCCGCACAAGACGATAGGCCCGCCGTTCCGCGACGACGACGGCACACCGCCACTGGCGGGCCGGATTTCCACGGGCTGAGCCGGCAGGACAGACCGCCCCTTCCGGGCGCTCATCCCCCTGTCAGACGGCCGTTACGAAAGGATGACCGATGCAGTCGATGAGCGACTATTACTCTGCGGTGCAACTGCGCTCCGACCGCTGGAGCGCGCTGCGCGAGAAGCTGGAACAGCTCGACCGCGAGCCCGAGGGGAAACGCGCGAAGTCGGTCCATGCCGAGGCCGGAAAGCTCTTCGAGTCGCTCGCGGTCATCGAACGCTACTGGGCGTTTCCGGGCATGGCCGCCTTCGAACACATGCGGCGCCAGTTCGAGAACGGCCACATCGCGGAAGTGGTCTTCGCCGTTCGCCGCGCGACGCGGGCGATGACCTCGGGCGCCTATCGCCGCCGGGTGATTCCGCTCGACCGCGACGGACGCGACGAGGACCACGACGAAGAGGCGCTCCTGCCGCCCGACGCGCGGGCGCTCTCGAAGCCCTATTTCGAGGTGATGATCGTCGACGACGTGAACGAGCATCAGGAACGCTGGCTCAAGGCCAACATGACCTCGATGCGCCGGCCCGAGGATGCGTTCATCTATGAACCCGTCGTGGTGCCGAGCCTCAAGGACGCGCTGATCGGGGTGCTCTTCAACCACAACATCCAGGCCATCGTCGTCCGCCCCGGCCTTCGGATGGACAGCGACGTCGATCTGCCGATCCTCACCCGCTACCTCAACCGCGCCGGTGGCGAGGAGACGATCGAGGATATCGCGCCCGAGAATTACGGGCCGGAGCTTTGCCGGATGATCGGCAGGGTGCGGCCAGAGCTTGACGCCTACCTCGTCACCGACCGCTCGGTCGAGGATATCGCCGGGCTCGACCTCGGCATCTGCCGGCGGGTCTTCTACAACCAGGAAGACTTCATGGAGCTGCACCTGAACATCCTTCGCGGGGTTCAGGCCCGCTACAAGACGCCGTTCTTCACCGCGCTGAAGGAATATTCCAGGCAGCCGACCGGCGTCTTCCACGCGATGCCGATCAGCCGCGGCAAATCGATCACCCGCAGCCACTGGATCCAGGACATGGGCGCCTTCTACGGGCCGAACATCTTCCTGGCCGAGACCTCGGCGACGAGCGGAGGGCTCGACAGCCTGCTGGAGCCGCACGGGCCGATCAAGGAAGCGCAGGAACTGGCCGCCCGCGCCTTCGGCGCCAAGCAGACCTTCTTCGCGACCAACGGCACCTCGACCTGCAACAAGATCGTGGTGCAGGCATTGGTCCGGCCGGGCGATATCGTGCTGGTCGACCGCGACTGCCACAAGTCGCACCACTACGGCATGGTGCTGTCGGGCGCGCTGGTGCGCTATCTCGACAGCTATCCGCTCAACGAATACTCGATGTATGGCGCGGTGCCGCTTCACGAGATCAAGCATCAGCTTCTGAAGCTGAAGGCGGCCGGAAAGCTCGACCGGGTCAGGATGCTTCTTCTGACCAACTGCACCTTCGACGGCATCGTCTACAACGTCGAGCGGGTGATGGAGGAATGCCTCGCCATCAAGCCCGACCTCATATTCCTCTGGGACGAGGCGTGGTTCGCCTTCGCCCGCTTCGGCCCGACCTATCGCCAGCGCACCGGGATGAATGCGGCGAACGTGCTCCGCGTGCGGCTGAAATCGCCCGAACATGCCAAGGCCCACGCGAAACAGGCCGAGAAGCTGAAGGATGCCGACGATGCGACGCTGTTGAAGACCCGCCTGATCCCGCCGCCGAATGCCCGTGTGCGGGTCTACACGACGCAATCGACGCACAAGACGCTGACCTCGCTGCGGCAAGGCTCGATGATCCACGTCAACGATCAGGACTTCAAGGGCGAGGTGGAGGCGTCGTTCCATGAGGCCTACATGACCCATACCTCCACCAGCCCGAACTACCAGATCATCGCCTCGCTTGATGTCGGACGCCGGCAGGTGGAGCTTGAAGGCTTCGAATTCGTCCAGCGGCAGGTCGAGGCGGCGATGTCGATGCGCCGGGCGATTTCCACGCATCCGCTTTTGCAGAAATACTTCAAGATTCTGACGGCCGGCGACATGATCCCCGAAGGCTTCCGCGAGAGCGGGGTGGAAAGCTACTACGACCCCGAACAGGGCTGGACCGATATCTGGAGTTGCTGGGAAAAGGACGAATTCGTCCTCGACGCGACCCGCGTGACCCTTGCCGTCGGCGGCACCGGCTGGGACGGCGACACGTTCAAGACCGACGTCCTGATGGACAAGTACGGTATCCAGATCAACAAGACCTCGCGCAACACCGTGCTCTTCATGACCAATATCGGCACCACACGATCGTCAGTGGCCTATCTGATCGAGGTGCTGGTGGAGATCGCGAAGGAGCTGGACGACCGGCTCGACGACGCCTCGAAGATGGAGCGCCTCGCCTTCGAGAGGCGGGTGAAGAACCTGATGCAGGACCTGCCGCCGCTGCCGGACTTCTCGCATTTCCACCGGGCGTTTTGTCGCGATGCGGAGACCGGAGAGGGCGATATTCGCACGCCCTTCTTCCTCGCCTACGACGAGAACAACTGCGACTACCTCGAACTCGACGGCGGCATCGAGGCGGAGATGGACAAGGGACGCGAGGTCGTCTCGGCCTCGTTCATCATTCCCTATCCGCCGGGCTTCCCGATCCTTGTGCCGGGGCAGGTGGTGAGCCGCGAAATCCTTGCCTTCATGCGGGCGCTCGATGTCAGCGAAATCCACGGCTACCGCGCCGATCTGGGCCTACGGGTCTTCACCGAAGAGGCACTCGCACAACAGACGAAGAAACTCGCCACCGCGGCGGAATAGGGGAGAGAAGAATGAGCAAGACCGACCTGAAGAACATTTCCGAGATCCGCCGCTTCTTCCACAGGAACGAGGACCCGGTCTATTTCATCTCGGCCACCAACTTCAATCTTCTGGGCATCGACGAATGGTGCAAGAATTTCAAGTATATCTGCTATATCGACTGCTATGACGGCCGGCACCCGAACGTTTTCTGCCCCTCCGAGCAGCCGCATGCGGAATTCCAGTCGATCGAGGACATCAACAACTACCTGCTCCAGCACAAGGAGGTGATCGACCTTGTCAAGCGCCGGGGCGGCAAGCCGAAATTCGTCTTCCTGATGTTCGACGAGGAAACCGAGCGGCTGGCCAAGGAACTGGGCGCCGAGGTGTGGTTCCCCAAGGCAAAGCTGCGCACCAAGATGGACAACAAGATCGAGACCGTGCGCGTCGGCAACAAGGCCGGCGTCCCTTCTGTGCCGAACACTCTGGCCGAGGTGAAGTCCTACGAGGATCTGAAGAAGACCTGCGACAAGGCCGGGCTCGGCCACGACCTCGTGCTGCAATCGGCTTTCGGCGACAGCGGCCACACCACGTTCTTCATCAAGTCCGAGGCCGATTTCCGCCGGCATGAGCACGAGATCGTCGGCGAGGGCGAGATCAAGATCATGAAGCGGATCGACTGCAGGGGCTCGGCGATCGAGGCTTGTGCCACCAGCAAGGGCACGATCGTCGGGCCGCTGATGACCGAACTTGTGGGCTTCAAGGAACTGACCCCCTACCGCGGCGGCTGGTGTGGCAACGAGATCTTCTCGACCGCCTTCTCGCCGAAGGTGCGCCAGAAGGCGCGCGACCTCACCTTCAAGTTCGGCGAGCAGCTTCGCAAGGAAGGCTATCGCGGTTATTTCGAGCTTGATTTCCTGATCGACAAGAAGTCCGGCGATATCTGGCTGGGCGAGTTGAACCCGCGCATCACCGGCGCAAGCTCCATGACCAACCACGCGGCTTTCGCCCATGCCGACGCACCGTTGTTTCTCTTCCACCTGCTGGAATTTTCCAAGGCGAAGTTCCACCTCGACGTGGATGAGCTTAACGCACGCTGGTCCAACCCCGACATGATCGACGGCTGGAGCCAGATGGTGATCAAGCATACCGACGACACCGTCGATATCCTTGCGGACGCGCCCCAGACCGGCATCTACAGGATGCTCGAGGACGGCCGCGTCGTCTTCGACCGCTTCGACTATCACCGTCGCGCGGTGGAATCTGAGAACGAGGCGTTCTTCCTGCGCATCCTGAAGCCGGGCGACTACCGCTACGA
>WOYI010778335.1_pt1 | contig 16723 bp, 13 predicted proteins | sample 6423411 | NCBI WGS metagenome assembly WOYI01 (sample SAMN13441803, study PRJNA592873) | oil field metagenome | biome: oil field; feature: oil-well bore; material: oil-contaminated soil; isolation source: oil-contaminated soil from oil-well borehole | place: Germany: Wietze | collected 2016-10-18 ...
GAACGACACAGCTCAGCTGAACTACCTGAACCCGGAGGTTCGCGAGGCTGTCATCCAGACCATCCTGGCTGTTGCTCGTAAATTCCCAATCATCCGTTTCGATGCCGCCATGACGCTGACCAAAAAGCATTACCAGCGCTTGTGGTTTCCTCAACCAGGAAGCGGCGGAGACATCCCCTCCCGCGCAGACTATGCCATGAGCAAAGAAACCTTTGACCAGTTGATGCCAGAGGAATTTTGGCGGGAAGTTGTAGACAGGGTTGCTACAGAAGTACCAGATACCCTCCTCCTTGCTGAAGCTTTCTGGCTGATGGAAGGGTATTTTGTCCGTACACTGGGTATGCACCGGGTTTATAACAGTGCCTTCATGAATATGCTTCGGAATGAAGAAAATGAAAAATACCGCCAGTTGATCAAGAACACGCTGGTTTACGACCCGCAAATCTTGAAACGATACGTCAACTTCATGAACAACCCCGACGAAAAGACGGCTGTGGAGCAATTTGGCAAAGGCGATAAGTACTTTGGCATCTGCACCCTGTTGTCAACCATGCCAGGTTTGCCCATGTTCGGTCACGGACAAATCGAGGGTTATTCTGAAAAGTACGGTATGGAATACTACCGTCCCTATTGGGATGAAACCCCCGACCAGGGACTGGTCAACCACCACGCTGCGACCATCTTCCCGATTTTGCATAAGCGCAAGGTCTTTGCTGATGTGGAAGACTTCCGCCTCTATGATTTCTGGAGCGATGGCGGCTTTGTTGACGAGAACGTGTTTGCTTACAGCAATTACCACCAGGGTCAAGCTGCCCTGGTCATCTACAACAACCGTTTTGGGGATAGTTCGGGTTGGATCAAACAATCGGCGCCCTACCTCGTAAAAGATGAGAATGAAGGGCAATTACGTCAAAGCAACCTTGCTGATGCCCTGCATTTGCATGGAAACAATGAAGACTTTGTGCTCTTCAGAGACAACACTTCCCGGTTATGGTTCCTCAGACGTCTTGGAGAAATCCGCGAACAAGGAATGCATTTTGATTTACATGCTTACAGTCACCAGGTCTTACTTGATTTCCAGATCGTGAACGGACCTCAATTTAGTTCGTTGTATCAAACGCTCAACGGGCAAGGTATCGCTGACCTCGGCGGAGCACTTGAGGAGATCATCGATACCCCCTTGCTGCAACCCCTGCGGGCAGTGGTCAACACCCAGTCCTTAAAAGGCTTAAGCAAACCTGTACTGCAAGATGATGAAAACAAGCTCCCTGAAAGCCTCTTGGACGCGACAATGGAATACCTGTGGCAAGCGGGAAAATCCCAAACAAACTCCTATGAACTTGAATCAGCCCATGAACGGGCAAAAAATCTGATTGCCGCCCTCTCAGATCCTGAAAAGATGAATGGGCGACTTGGGCTTTCGGCAATGTTAACTACGCGTAACGCTTACGAAAGTTTACGGAGTAAGCTTGAAAGCGATCCGCGAAGACAATATGTTTTGATGGTATGGGCGTTTTTGAGCAATCTTTGTGGACCAGGCAACGAACCTGCAGCCCGGAAGTTGAACCGTGAGATTGCAGAGCGGAAACCAGTCGCAAAACTCGTCAACCAAACCCTGGGTCAATTAGGTTTTACAGAATATGAGTCCTGGAAGGCTACCCAGGCAATCCCGGCGCTCATTACCGACCTGCAGCCGATGGATGCTGATGAAAGCGCAAAAACACTCCTTGAAAAATGGGTTGCAGACCCTGCCGTGACTAAGTATCTGGAAGTCAACGAATACAACGGTATTCGCTGGTTCAATAAGGAACACTTTGAAAACCTTCTCTGGTATCAACGTGCTGCCAGGCTGCTGACACTCGCGATCGATCAAGAAGCGGACCCAAATGAAATCCTGGAATCAATCTTGAGACAGGAACATGTATTCGCTGAAATCAGCGACGCTGAAGAAGGCTCAGAATACCAGTTGGATAAGCTGCTCGGGTTACTCGATCAGGAGTAAGTTTCGTTTTTAGCTCTAATCAAGGTCTGAGTGAAGACAGTGTCGGCTCTCAGACCTGATTTTTTATCTCTTACATCTGCCAACGACTTGATGATCTCTGGTTCAATGTGTTCTCCAGTCGCCAATTCAGTCAGCCAGACTGCCATAGCCGTATAAGCGATATTGTTCTGAGGTTCGATGCGGTGAAATTCCTGGTGAAACCACCCACAAGATGTGAACATTCTTTGGCGTTTGATTTGAGCCTTCATCAGAATATTGATTTTTTCCAAATCAGAAATTGAAAAATTGCTTCCGCCTTCTTCTGTGATCAGATCAGATAGCGCTTTTTGACCATTGAAGACTCTGATGTAATTGTTGCGAAACCGCCATGGGTCAGTCACAAACCCGGATATAAAGCGCACATAAGCCTGGTCGAGCCAGTCGGCAACTTCATGCAGGGATCGAAACAGAGGCTCTTTCCAGTCTGCTCCGGGAGTACAGCCACAATCCTTTTTCCACCGGTCAACTCCGTGGAAGCACGACCAGGATGAAGGCGAGACCAGCATTGCCCTGGCATTTACCTCATTTTCCTGCAGCCACTTACCCGGATAGGTCCAGTTGAGGTCGGATTGAGATTGACCAGATTTGAGAACGTAGTCAAGAAAGATGTCGCGGAACTTTTGATGGTGTCCATAGAGTTCGCCATCGCTGGCGATGATGTTCAACCCGGTTTGGTCCTGACTTAGCTTTTCACGAACTGTATACAAAAAGCGGTCACCATTTTCTGTGCTATCAGGAATAAAACTGACCATCGTGCTCAGTTCGCGGTGATAAGGAAAAACTACAAAAGGCTCTCTTCCTCCTGGAAGATCAACCAGGTATGGACCCGGACGACCGTCAATTGACCGAACTTGCCAGGGTGCCAAAATAGTAAATTTGAGCCCCTGGTCAGATAGCACACATAAGGTATCCAGGTCGGCTCCAGTCTCCGGTAGCCACATACCTTCCGGTTTATGACCAAAGCGATATTCAAAATCATAAATACCCCAATAAATCTGGGTAATTTTATCTTCAGGGGTCGACAGTGGAAGAATGGCATGGTGAGAACTTTGAGCCATCCCATTGCCAACCCCAAATTTGTCGAAGTTCGCTCTCTCCTGGTCAACAATCATCTGGGCGATTTCTGGTTTATACCCCCACATCCAGCGAAACAGTGTCGGACCGATGTTGAAGCTGATCTTGCCTAAATTGCCAGCCAGCACGTTAGGCTCATAGCATTCAGACAGGATTTTCTCGTTCCAGTTTTTGAACGGCTCTGCGCCTATTTCTGAAGGTATGTAATTGGAGATGGGGTCTTCGCGCGGTGGTTGGTAAAAATGCCCATGGATACAGAGATTCATAGAGTTGATCTTTTTCCTTGTAAATAATTAAGTTTTACTTTCATCCTGGCAGGATTGATCTGAAAAATCCTGGACATGCTGTCCAAAGCAGTTGTTCGATTTTCAGCCAGGTAGTCCATCCAGTATACATTAATTGGTGGATTTTTCATGTTGTTCTCAATCATTTGGCTTAAGAAACTGTATTGGACTGGTGAGATATTTAAGAAATTCGGATTCTTGCCCATCGCCTCCCCAACCAGTTGAGCAATTTCTCGATAGGTCAACTGCTCAGGACCGCCTACTTCAATGATTCGATTAAGCAAATCTGGCATATCCATTGACCAGATAAGACCAGTTACAAAATCATCGATCCAAAGAGGTTGCAGCAAAACCTGTCCTTCTCCCGGCAAGAAGAAAAACCCCAGGAACTTCTTCAGCAAGCGGGCAATCGATTCTGTGAAATGATCGCCTTCGCCAAAAAGCCAACCGCTTCGAAAAATGATGTATGGCAAGCCAGATTTCCTGACCACCTCTTCGCCAAGCCCTTTAGCTTTCAGGAGACCATAGGCAGAATTCTTATCAGCTCCAAGGTGGCTGATGTAATAGAATCGCCTGACATCGGCTTGCCTGGCAATTTCTGTAAACGCTTCCAGGTTTCGGATTTCGAATTTGGTCAAATCGGCTTTAATTCCTTCTTGTTCCACACCAGCAAGGTGAAAGATGGTATCGACTTGATTAAAGGCCGAACGCAAACTACCGCTGTCTTCCATCGAGCTCAAGACGATGTCATAGTTTTTTCCCTTTGGTAAATCTCCGCCAATCGAACCTGGAGACAATAACAGACGATAGTCGAGGGAATTAGCCTCCAATTTTTCAATGAATTTCTTACCGATAAAACCGGTACTTCCGGTGACCAAAATCATGCAAGCAATTATAGCAGGAAAGGAAATTGGCATACTACTTGCACATTACTTGTGGTAAGAATTGTGATTGGATGGAGATATGGAAAAGAAAATCGGCTTTCACTATTTTCAGGATTTGAACCATTACCAGAGCCGGGATCTGGCGCTATGGAAACCTGAGTTGGAGTCATTGCAGTCAGGATGGCTGGTATTGAAAGCAAGTCCCTCTTATGCAATCCCAGAGGAATTCATCAGCGGTATGCTCGATTCAGGTGTACAACCGATCATCCACTTTGATTTTGCAGTCAATTCAGAAGTCCGTGCCGAAGATTTGCGCATTCTACTCAGTTCATATGCCAAATGGGGAGTCAAATATGTGGTTTTCTTTGATCGACCAAATATGAAATCCAGCTGGCTGCACGATACCTGGTCGCAAGGCGACCTGGTTGAGCGATTCTTAGACCGTTATCTGCCCTTCGTTCGGGCTGCAGAGCAACATGGATTGATTCCGATTTTTCCACCCTTACAACCGGGTGGTGATTATTGGGATCTCTCTTTCCTGAAAAAGGTCCTGAACCTTGCCAAGCAGCGCCGTTCGCTCGATTTCGTCTCCAATCTTCATATTGCCGTCAGTTCTCAGACCTTCAATCATCCTTTGAGTTGGGGCGCAGGTGGCAAGCGAAATTGGAAAGTCCCGCGTCCGTATTCCAAGAGTGAAATTGGCGAAGAGGATCACATCGGCTTTAACACCTGGCAATGGTATGCAGAATTGGTAAACAGCATCTTAGGGGTGGATCCCAAGATGTTCCTGTTCTATTTCGGCAGTTCTGATATTAACAGCAGCGTTTTGGATCCCAAAGTCTCGTTTGAAGAGCTGATCGAGTTCGCCCTTAGCCCTTCTGAAGAAGCTGGGCGGGCTGCTGATCAGAAAAGTAATATCCTCGGCTGCCTGTTTTGGATCCTTAGTTCCAGCGAAGAAAGCAATGAAGGCACGACCGCCTTCTTTGATGTGACTGGCAAACCGAAGGTCGCGGCGATCCCAGCATACAAAGAAAAGCTGGAACATACTCGCAAGCAAACCCTGGAATTTGCAGTTTCTGACCGCTTGGCATCCTGGATTTACCCGATCGATCACTACCTGCTGCTGCCTTCCTACGAATGGGGCATTCCGGAAAATACGCTGGATCGCATCCGACCGATTATTCGCGATTCGCGACCAACGATCGGGTTTTCCCTAATTGAAGCAACCAACGCACGCAAGGTGACCATCTGGAATGAAAACGGTGCATTCAGTGTGCATGACATTGATATTTTACGAGAAGCCGGCTGCCTGATCGATGAGCAGATCATCAACAGCATCGGTGTTCCGGTTTAGGATGAAAGAGAGAAAACATGTATTCAACCCGCGCTAATTCAAGTCAAATCTCCCCCACTGTTCCAAAAATTGTGGTTATTGGTTTGGGAGGCGGAGGTTCCAACGCAGTCAATCGTATGATTGAAGGCGGAATGCAAGGAGTTACATTTGTGGCGGTTAACACAGATGCCCAGGCGCTGGCTATCAACCTGGCTCCAAACAAAATCCAGCTGGGTCCAAAACTGACCCGTGGGTTGGGAGCTGGAGGTCTGCCTACGGTTGGTGAATCTGCAGCCGAAGAGAGCACTAAAGAATTGGCAAGCTATCTTCAAGGTTCAGACATGGTCTTCCTGACCGCTGGTATGGGCGGTGGGACTGGAACTGGGGCAATCCCGATCGCAGCCAAAGTCGCCAAAGCTTGCGGAGCTGTCACAGTCGCGATCGTTACCAAGCCATTCTCTTTCGAACTCGGTCGGCGTCAAACCAATGCCAACAGTGGTATTCAAAAACTGAAGGAATACACCGACACACTCATCGTCATCCCCAACGATAAATTGCTCGAGGTCGCGCCCAGAGATCTACCGCTCGAAATGGCATTCACCTTGGCAGATGATGTATTGAGACAAGGTGTGCAAGGAATTTCCGAACTGGTAACCGAAACGGGTTTGATCAACGTTGATTTCTCTCATATCAAAAATATCATGACACGTGGTGGTGGTGCCTTGATGTCCATCGGTACTGGCAGTGGACCAAACAAAATCCAACAAGCAATCGAAAAAGCGCTCCATCATCCTTTGCTGGATGACATCGACCTCTATTCAGCCTCCGGAATGATCGCCAACTTTACCGGAAGTGAAAATATGTCCTTCCGGGATGTAACCGATGCTCTCAAAACACTCCAGAATGCCACTGGTGGGCATGCCGATATTATCCCAGGTATCATTACTGATCCGAGAATGGAAGACCGTGTTCAATTGATTTTGATTGTTACAGGGATCGGTGCACCAAAAGCAAATTTTCAGTCTGAAAGTTTCAATGGTTTGGCTCAATCCCAGGTGGAAGAACCGCTCTCAGTTGAAACTGAGCCCAAGCATGTTTACAAAGAGCCAGCTGCCAACAATGAGATCGGTCTCGAGCAATATCCACAGGTTGATAACCAGGATAATCTCTCAGTTCCTGCCTTTTTACGCAGGAGGGTAAAGAAGTAAAGTAGGTATCATGAAAGCAGAAGCGATCCGTAAAGTGACTGAGAAAGTCATCAAACAGCATCCAAAACTGACTGGTAAAAGCCCAAAGATCAGTACGCCTTCACCTGGCGTTTATTTACTTTTATACAGCTTCAGCGACGATTTGCCTAATGGGAAATCAATTTCTCAGACCATACGTGTGGTTGCGGACGAAGATGGAAATATCAGTAAGATGTCTTCCTCAAGAGGATGAACCAGGAGTACCAATGATCGCCAGAAGCTTTTCAATGGATGGCTTGAAGCCTGAGAAAAAGAGTAAAAAGATGCGCAAACAGTCTGAATCTGATCAACCGGTTCGGCTCTCTTTCGATACCCAGCGCATTTTTTCCGCAAAACAAGCCAAACCTGTTGAGCAAATTATGTTCAATGCCTCCAATATGGAACAATTGAGTTTTCAGCCTACCGTGCGCCTTGAGGTAAAACATTATTCCCCTGAACTTCAAAAGGGCGTGACCCTGATGAACAAAGTCGGCAAACGTAATTTCTTCAAAACGCAGGCCTTTACGCTTGTCACGATTTCAGGGATGGGATTGCTGATCGGATTCTTTATCGCATACTTTATTTGAGTCATTACCAGAACGAAAAATATAATCAACAATGGCGGTCCCGATAAAAGACCGCCATTTAGATTTAACATATAAATTTTGAATAACGAGCTCCTATTCGCCTGTATCTTTAAACATCGGGTAAACATAGTCCCGAATAGCAGTCTCGTTATCAGGATTGCCTTTTAGTTTGATCAGGCTCAAGACCTCATCATGGAAAACTGATTCCCCCGGCAGAAGGGTTTGCCAGGCACTCAAGCTTTCGAGTTCAAGCATAATTGGGTCAAAGTAAATTTCAAGATTGCTGCCTAAATCAGGGTATTCACATTGCTCTTTTTGAGACTCCAACACCTGTATGACAATCATCAGGTCACCCAGACGGTATGCCAGCCAGGAAAGCTGGTTCCAGAAGCCTATCTTTTCCTTTCTCTTAGTCAAACGCTGGTCAATCTCAAGCCACTCTTCTTTCCACTGGTATGAAGGATTGTTCAGCCAGGAGTATGGCCAGAGATTGATACTGAATTGGGCTTGTAGTCGTTTTGCAGGAGTGGTCAGCGGGTTTAGAGGCATAAAACCCACACCCCCAGGAATGAAGGAACTGATAGCCCAGGAAGCAGTTTTGACAGGTTGGTTGCCTCGATTGACGATTTCGTTTCTCACGACATAAGACCCCAATAGTCCAAACCCACTCTCGGAACTTTTTTCAATGAATCTCTCACTTTCACAATTATCGGAGACTACGCGCAATGTCAGGCTCCTTTCAAGGTTACTCGCGTCGGCTGGTCTGGTTAGCTTCAGAGAGCCAACATGATCATCACTGGATACCCTCACTGGGTCATTATCCGGGATATAGGTATAGACAAGATCCTCAGGGGCTGCCCACACTCGATGACCACCATAAAAATGATACTCCCCATCGCCAGTCCTGCCGATTTGATCCTGGAAAAGTTTAAACAGGTTTTTCCCACCAGCCAAACCAAAATAAACAATCCGTGGGCCAACGTCAGCAGTCGCGATCAATTCAACGGACCCACTTTTCAAGGCATAACAGTTTTCCCAGCCATAAGCGTTGGTCAAAAAGAGCTTTGTACTCATTTTTTCGATTGTCTCCCTGTGCATTTAATGTATAATCTAATAATACTTGACATATAAGAGGATTTTTATGACCGTTTCACCCAACAAGAATGACCCGAACTACTGGGAAAAGATAGAGATTGGTGCAGATGACCTCCAATATCTGACAAATAATCTATTTGAAACGGAAGAACCGCTGCCAATTAACAAACTTAGCCTGGTATTGGTCAATCATCGTTTGGAAATGCTCACATTAGAACAAGCTTCCCGTCAAGCTGATGCTGGGTTCATTTACCTTCCAAAAGAAAGCTACCAGGTCGGCGATAAACTGAATTTCCCTGAATTGGACGGTGCTTCTGGTGTGATTGTAGCACTGCGGGAAGGTGATAACCCGGGATTAGGAGAATTCCAGGTAATGCAGGTTGAGTTTGATGATGGGACAATAAAAGAGTTTGCTTCAGGGTTGGAAGACCATTTACTCAACCAAAAGAATTACCAGAGCAATCCTGTTGAGGAACAGAACGCAGAATCGGTGATGAAAATTTATGGACGCAACATCAACAGTTTGTTGCGCACCGCCCTCGACGAACAAAGCGACCTTGTCCGGATCGGTGACACCTGGTTCCCTCGCTCGCTTCTGATCGATGTAGGTCCAGGACACCTCAATATTACCGAAGCGATCCTGGATTCGATGGCTGGTGGACCTATCAATATTCATGAACTCATGCAGCAACTCGAATTAACTAACAGCGGTGAAAACCAGGAGTTGCTCGAATTTTCGTTGAATTATGCCCTTCAGGAAGATCCTCGTTTCGATGAGGTCGGTACCACCGGGCAATTTTCATGGTTCTTGCGTCGGCTCGAACCCGCGGAGGTCCTGGCCATTCCTATGTACCTTCACTCGGAAAACCTGTCAGTCATTTCTGACGAATTGGACGATATCACTTATCAACTTTTGGACGAGTTGGATGATGAGCTTTCTTTCACCGCAGAAGACATTAATGACGCTGAACCTGCAGATCGAATCTCCCTGACTCTAACCTATCCGCACTGGAGAGCCGGCAGTCTGCCTGTAACACCTCTTACGAACCAGGTTTTGCCTTCAGCACTTGAGTCTCACACGATTAAAGTTGCATTTATCGATGAACAAACCCACCAACCAATCTCAGCCTGGATCGTTCGGGATCATAATTATGTGATTGGACTACGCGATTGGTATGAAGAAAAGAATTTAATCCCCGGCAGCATTATTGAGATCTCCCGAACAGCTGACCCTGGGGTGATGAAGATCCAGCCCCAGAAAAAACGATCGAATAAAGAATGGATAAAAACGGTGCTGGTCGGAGCAGACGGCGGATTGGTTTTCGCCCTTCTGCGGCAACCAATCTCTGCTGGCTTCAACGAACGTATGGCGATCGCCATACCGGATATAAACGGGATAGACGAAGTGTGGCGAAACCGTCAAACCAAGTCCCCCACACTAAAAGCAGATATCATGCGTATGATGACCGAATTATCCAAGCTGAACAACCAGAGGCATGTTCACTTCGTCGATCTTTATGCTGCACTGAACGTAATTCGCCGGACAGCACCGATGGATTTACTCAACACATTGCTTTCGAGTGAAGACTTCTTCCATGTAGGGGACCACTACTACCACATCACAGAAAAAGCATAGGAGGATCAATGCTAAATAAATCCAGTTTGATGAAACCGAACAGGAATACAAAATTTCGCATTGATTTTGATTGGTGGAAATCCCAGGACCGAAATTGGCGAAATTCGCTGATCACTTTTCTCTGTCCTGAACATAGGGAGGCTTTTGCCCAATTCAGTGATGAAGCCGTGCTGGATTTGGTAGATCCGGAAACTGGTGAAGTAACCAAAGGTGATGCTCTTATTTATACACTGATCACTCACTGTGCCCGCCAGGAAGATTTCATTACGCCAAATGCCCCCCTGGTCGATTCTATTTTCAAGGTTTTTCTCAGCAAAAATAACAAGCCAATGAATGCTGATGAATTGTCCGAAATTATCCGAAAACCGGCAATGACGATTCTCAGTACAATCGGTTCAACTCGGGTATATAAAGGAATCCGCCCTCTCTGAGGCTTTTTGTTAGTAGTATAATCAACCACCTTGCCCCCGTAGCTCAATGGACAGAGCACCAGTCTTCTAAACTGTTGGTTGCGCGTTCGATTCGCGCCGGGGGTATTTTTTTACACGTTCTCAAACAAATCGTCGAAAAATGCGAAACCATCTTTTTGTGGGTTATGCTGCGATTTTCGATCTGACAGGCGAAACCATCTTTTCAATCAACAAATCAAGCAAAGATCTTTCGCAAAGGATGCTCCATTAAACTTAAGGGGAAAACAAGATGGTAACCTAACAAAGACCGAACAAGTCTTAGCATTCAGGATGACAAATTCATAGAGGATAACAAAGAGATTAGTTTTCAAATTTAGCCCCTCTATATTGTGACTATGCGCATAATTTTGTTTCCTCAACAAGTGAGGTTCCTCGGTGTAATTATCATTACGTAGGAGCCCTTTCTGTAGTTCAGGTTGTGCTTTTCAATCTAACGGGTGAAACTATCTCAATGCAGGTTTAGTTACGTTTTTCAACCTGACAGGCGAATCAGGCTCTTCATTGAACTAATAATAGAGAGATCCCTCACAAAAGATGCTCGGGATGATAAAACGATAAATTGCGACAAATCCGGCTCAAGATGACAAAAAATGTTGGTTGCTCGACAATAATATCACTCATTTGTGGCTATGCGCATTGATTTCTGTCCCCAATAAGAAGCAAACTCTTCATTGAACTAATTATAGAAAGAACCTTCGTACAGGATACTCAGGATGACAAAACGATTGTGACAAATCCGACTCAAGATGACAATAAATATTGGTTGCTCGGCAATAATATCTCTCATTTGTGGCTATGCGCATTGAGTGGCGTCGCTTCCCATTAATTAACCTTAGATAATCTACTCCACTCATTTTGCTTTTGGGTGATAATAAAATATAGTAGAAAGGAAAACTATGAATTTACTCAAACGATGGATTGTTATTATGCTTGCGGTATTTCTGGCAGCCTGGCTCGTTCCCGGAATCCAGGTGAACAATGGTGGATGGGCAGCCTACGCGATCATGGCGGCTGTGCTTGCCATATTGAACGCGATTTTATTGCCGATCCTCAAGGCACTCTCCTGCGGACTAATTGTTCTAACCCTCGGGCTTTTCAGCTTGGTCCTGAACGCGGCGATGTTCATGCTCTCCTCCAACATATCCCAGACCTGGTTCGGGGCGGGATACCAGGTGGAGGGATGGTTAGCCGCATTTCTCGGTTCGCTGATCGTGAGTATTGCCACAATGCTGTTTGCTAACGACAAATCCGCTAAACGCGACCGGGATAATAGTTGATCTACACGGCAATCCAGTGAAATAAATATTCCTTCACTGGATTGTACAAACAAAAAGAAGGATTGTAGACGATGTCAGATCTAACATATTGACAGGTTCGATCATCCTCAACCCCCTGGTGAGCATGCTATTTTTGTCTACACCGGATTTAAGCTCCTGACATCCTCGACCAAAAATATCTTGACACAAAAAAAATCTGGTGTGTCAAAAATAACTGGCGATCTCTGGTGATTTCTGGTGATTTCCTTGCAAGATTTCCTGTTTGTGATAAACTTTGTCTGTTAAATTCGGCTTGAGCCGAAAATCAAACCTTCCACTCCTGCCCGCCGACGGCTTTGGCAGGAGCAAACCCGAGGAAAGGAGCCTCGAAGTATGCATAAATACGAACTTATTTTTATTCTCCAGGCAGACCTGGACGAAGCAACACTGGATGCTGCTGTCGAAAACATCGAAACCCTTATCAAGAATAATCAAGGTGAAATCACCCAGACTAACCGCTGGGGTAAACGGAAACTGGCTTATCCCATTCGAAAGATGAACGAAGGCTATTATGTTCTGGTTAACTTTGACTATAAACCCGAAGAAGTTGCGACTCTTAAACGCACAATCGGCTTTAATGAACAAATCCTACGCTCTAGCGTAATTCGCGTTGATTAATCTGGAGGAAGAATGACTGAATATAGATCCTATGACCGTGGCGATCGCAATGACCGCAATGACCGCGGAGATTCCCGCGACCGCGGTGGCAACCGCAACCGTCGTTTCGTTTCCCGCCCCAAATTCTGCCAGTTCTGCAGCGACAAGAAATTGGCTATTGACTACAAAAATGTCGAGCTGTTAGCCCGTTTCATCAATGAAACTGGGAAAATCCGACCCCGCCGCCAGACCGGCACTTGCGCCAGGCATCAGCGAGAAGTTGCGAAAGCCATTAAGAACGCCCGCCATATCGCCTTGCTTCCTTTCGAAGGTGATTTCTGGGTTGAAAACAATTAGTCACCATTGAGAAGGAATTGATATGGCTACAAAACCACAAACGCCTCATAAGGTGACAAAAAAGCATTTAGCGAAAAAGCAACAAGAAGAAAAGCAGGTCAGAACCGCAGTAACCGTGACCGTCGTTATTTTGGCAATCGTTGCAGTCCTGCTGGGTTATGTTTTGGTTGACCGCTATATAATCCAACCCAACGTTACGGTGGCAAGGGTTGGTGAAACAGAAATCAAAGCTCGTGAATTCAAAAGCAGCACAACATACGCACGTATGAATATGCTGAACCAGGCTACGCAATATGTTAACTACTTTGGTGAAACAGGAAAGCAGTATGCTCTTTCCTTATTGCTCCAAATCAAGGATCCTGCCGTTGTGGGTGAAAACGTATTGAACCAGCTTGTAGACGAAGTTCTCATCCGGGAAGAAGCAGCAAAGCGGAATATTACCGTTAGCGATGAAGATGTTCAACGCGAGTTGCAGCAGCAATTCGGTTTTTACCCTGAAGGAACCTACACGCCGACCATAACAACCACCCCGGTTTACACACCAACCTGGTCGGCTACACAATTTGCCCTGATTGATCCTACTGAGACACCATTGCCGTCCCCCACCCCCACGGAAACCCCGGAAGGCTGGGCTCCGACTGCAACTGAACTTCCAGAAGGTTCACCCACCGAAATTCCAGCTACAGCGACTGTTGAACCGACCGCTGGACCTGATCCAACAGCTACTTCCGTTCCAACCGAAGTGCCAACACCAACACCCTTTACCGAACGACTGTATAACAAAGAAGTAAATGATTACATTGATTCACTTTCGATTTACGGTATCACCAAGAGTGACATCGAACGGATTATCTACAACAATCTTCTGCGCGATAAACTGATGGAAGATGTCACGAAAGACCTGGAACCAACAGAAGAACAGGTCTGGGTGCGTCACATCCTGGTTGACAGTGAAGACGTCGCCAAGGAAGTGAAAGCAAAATTGGATGACGGTGAAGATTGGCACGATATCGCAGTTGAATATTCAACAGACGAGTCAAATAAAAATAATGGAGGCGACCTGGGTTGGATCGGACGCGACGATAGCTATGATGCAGATTTCCTTACTGCCGCATTCGCTCTGACTGATGACGGACAGATCAGTGAGCCTGTTCAGACCCAATTTGGCTGGCATATCATCCAACTTGTGACTAAAGCAACCAACCCGGTCAGCAGTTCAAAATTTAGCCAGATAAAACAGAATTTCTTTACAGATTGGCTTCAAGAAATTCGCGCTTCACGTGACGATATCAAGATCGAGGATATCTGGACTGAGTACGCTCCAGAAACCCCTGCTGTGCCAGATGACCTGTACAATTATGTCATCAGCACAGATACCCAAGGTAACTAACCTTAGTTTCTCAGTTTTATTTCAACAAGCCGGTGATTTGCCGGCTTTTTGTTTGATATCAAATAGGTCAAAGTAACTGGATGGTTCTTAGTGAACAAAACTCTCGTCTACCTCATCCAGGCGCAGGCTGATCACCTGACTGGCAGAGTCCTTACCCATGGTCACGCCATAAATTACATCCGCTGCTGAAACTGTGTTGCGGTTGTGAGTAATCAAAATGAATTGGGTTGCGCTGGAAAGATCTTTGAGCAATTCAATAAAACGGCCTACATTGGATTCATCCAGCATGGCGTCCACTTCATCCAGAACGCAAAATGGTGTGGGCGAAACTTTGAGCAATGCAAAAACCAATGCGACGGCGGTTAAACTGCGTTCGCCACCAGAAAGGAGCACCAGCCCCTGTTCCCTTTTGCCAGGAAGCCGCGCTTCTATTTCGATACCCCCATCGATTGGGGACTCCTCATCCCCTAAAATGAGGCGGGCTGAGCCACCACTAAATAAGCGTGAGAACATGCGAGTGAATTCAGTACTGACTGCATTGAAAGTCTTTAAAAATTCCGACCGCATGACCCTATCAAGCTCTTTGATCATTTGCTCAATATCAGAAAGAGCAGCCGTCAGATCGGCAACCTGGGTGTTCAGGCTGTCATGACGTTCCTTTACTTCCTGGTATTCAAGGTCAGCTTCTAAATTGACCGTACCGATCCTGCGGATCTGGGCTTTTTGCTGTTTGATCGATTCAGCAAGACTTTCAGGAATATCAGCAATTTCAGGCAGCGTATCGATGACAAGGTCGGGGAATGGCAAAGGCTCAGATTGTGTGTATTCTTTTCGGTATTCCATTTCGATCAAGCTAAAATCATCATCAATTCGGGTTTTTAGGTTTTCGAGCCGTTCCTGCTGATGCGCTAATTCCAGTTGAAAGTGAATAACCTGTCGGTCTTTTTCAGTCAGCATCTGTTGGTTGTTGGATTCTGATTCCGAATACTGCCTGCTCTGCTTCTCGAGTTCGCGAAGGACTTCAATCTCCGGGTCGAGGGTGTTGTTTTGGAGAGCGGTAATTTGAGCCTGATTGTGAGCTACGCTTTCCATCAAGGTCGCTATCTTGTTTTCAACATCCTTTAAAATCAAGTCCTGTTCATAAATGCGAGAAGTAAAGTTGTTTTTTCGAATTTTATCTGCCTCAAGCCGCTGATTCTCAGCCTGTCCCGTTTCCCGAAGGTGATTTAGTGATTGGGTCAGCATTTGCTTTTCGGTTTCCAAGTAGCGGTATTGGTTTTCTATGTCCTGTGGTTGGAATTCAGTCCGTTTTTGGCGTAATTCTTTCTGCTGTGCCTGCAACTTCTCGATTTTTTGCTGATTCAATTGTTCTTGCTGTACAAGTTTCTCAAGGTTGTGCTTAATTCCCTCTTGGGAAGTCTGGTTTTCATTCTGTTGACGTTCAATCCAGCCGGCTCTGCTACGATTTTTTTCAAGGGATAGGCTGGCTGACTGCAATTCTTTCGCCAGGTTGTCCCGCATGTTTTGTTTTTGGTCCCGCTGTCGTTGGTTGGCATTAATTTTTTCGTCTGCGGTCTTGAATTTTGCAGTCAATTGCTCAATAACTTTTGCGATTTTCCCAGCTGAAGATGTCACATCTTCAAGTTCATTAGTCAACTCTTTGACCAGGCGGGTATAACTCACTTTACTGCTCTGGTTTGCCTTACCGATAATGGCTATTCCATTCTTGAGCAAAACTTCACCAGCAAGTGTCACAAAATTCAAGTCAGGATGCTTCTCGCGTCCCGAAAAAGCAGCTTTGATATTTTCAACTATGACAAAATCACCCAACAGTAAGTCAACAACCGGGCGAAGCGATTGCTCAGTGTTCACAATTTGGCTGGCAATGTTCAACCCTTCTCCCAAATCCTTGGTGACAAATTTTCTGGAATGGGATTCCTGGGATAGAACGGCTACCCGGTCTTCAAGCCTGGTAGAAAATTCTTCGACCAGGTTATAGCCCAAGTTCCCGTTCTTGATGATGAGCACGTCGACAGCCTCACCCAGAGCTGCGCTAATGGCAATTTCGTATTCTTCAGGCACTTCGACGTGCGTTGCCAGGTCGGTCAATTCACTGCGCAGTTTTTTCTCCCGACTTGATTTCAGAAGACTTTTTGCGCCATCAGAGAACCCTGCCAGGCTTTCGCGGCTTTGTTTGATCAATTCCAGGCGATTTTTTAACCGGATTTTCTCCAAATCGAGCTTATGACTGCTTTGTTGATATGATTCCAATTCTTTTGAAATCTTAGCCCGCTCCTCAAGAATCTGGGCGTTATCATTCTTCAACTCGAGCAATTCCGCCTCAACCTGCTGGATTTTTTTTGTCAATTCGCTGATAATCGAGTCATATTGGCTTTTCTCGTTATCCAGATCTTTCAGGTTTGTATGGATAGA
>WOYI010219988.1_pt3 | contig 16719 bp, 15 predicted proteins | sample 6423411 | NCBI WGS metagenome assembly WOYI01 (sample SAMN13441803, study PRJNA592873) | oil field metagenome | biome: oil field; feature: oil-well bore; material: oil-contaminated soil; isolation source: oil-contaminated soil from oil-well borehole | place: Germany: Wietze | collected 2016-10-18 ...
AACATGAAGAAAGCTGCCACCGGGTTGCCAGGCAAGCCAAAGACTGGTTTGCCTTCGATTTGACCAACGATCGTCGGCTTACCGGGCTTGATGGCGATACCGTGCACAAAGATCTGCCCTAATTCGTCAATCAGGATCGGCATATTGTCGTGCTCACCAACCGAAGTACCGCCTGATACGAGCAGTATGTCAGTTTCTGCAAGCATGTTTTGTATTGCGGTTTTCAAAAATTCGCGTTGGTCTGGCACAATTTCGTGGGTTAATGCGAATGCACCAGCTTCCTGCAGCAGAGCAGCCAGCATGGGAGTGTTCACGTCGCGAATCTTGCCCGGATCAAGTTGGTCGCCTGCCGGCACCAGTTCATCGCCAGTAGAGATTACACCAACCTTTGGCTGTTTGAAGACGTCGATTACGGTCATTCCCATCGAAGCCAGGGTACCGATATCAGCGGGATTTAGTTTTTTACCAACAGGCAGGATCAGATCGCCTGGCTTGAGGTCTTCACCTTTAAAGATCATGTTCGCACCTGGCGGGACAGGCTTTACAAAAGCGAAATCGCCCCCACCAAAGTCTTCAACAAATTCGATCATCACCATCGCGTCCGCTCCCTGGGGCAAGGCGCCTCCGGTTGGGACATAAAAGCATTGGTCAGATTTGAGCGTATGCGCTGGCATCTCACCCATTTGGGTTTCGCCAGCTTTGCGTAAGATGGCAGGTATTGATTCAGAACAACCCACTAAATCACGGCTGATCACAGCAAAACCATCTACTGTGGAACGGTCGAAAGCAGGCACGAATTCATCTGAAACGATATCTTTTGCCAAGAGACGAACAACAGCATTGCTGAGAGCCACCGATTCCACATTCAACCTCATGTGACCAAACTGGCTCTGGACAATGCTTATCGCTTCAGAAAGTGAGATTACCTTGAACATTTAGACTTGTATTGCACTCAATTAATAAGTAAAGGGCTGTTTTTCTCGAGATACGATACTTAAGGCTTGTTTTTGAGAAAAGAATAAAAGATTACTTTGAATCGGTCTGATCAGCATATTGAAAAATTGTTGGCGAAGGCAATGAATATGGCTGTCGTACGGAAACTGGCATGGCAATCGTAGAGAAAACAGCAGAGAGCAATGATGCAGTGCAACTCAATGGAAGTAATCGAGGTGTGGCAGGTAATTGGGTTTGCCGTAAAAGTTTAACACACGCGGTGATTTAATTGAACTGAAAGTCGGACATTTCTATTTCACCTTGACACTGAAAGTCGGACAATGTAATACACTTCCTCGGTTGGATTTTGTGTCCAACTTTTGGGGTGCAGTTCACAACGCTAAAAACCAAGTGCCTTCAACACCCTGCTTTGAAGGCACCCTATCACAGCCAATTGTGGCTACGCGCATTAATCTGCAAGTGATGAACGAGGAGAAGACAGAAAGTCTTCTTTTTCGTTCAGATTTCTACTCAAATGCGATGATCAGTTGGTAGTGCGGTTGACCGCCATCGTGGATCTCGATTTCCACGTCCGGGTAATCTTTACGTACGCTATCAGCCAGCAGGTTTGCCCGGGTCTGGTTAAGATCCTCGCCATAAAAGAAAGTGACTCTTTCCACTTCGTCCATATTTGCTTTTTCGAGCAGCTCTTCAATCGCTTCTTCGATCGTCGGAGCAGAAGAAACCAGCTGACCGTCATAAAGCGCGATGACTTCGCCCTTCTCCACCTCGACGCCATCAATTTCAACCGAGCGGGTCGAAATCGTGATGTCACCGGTATGCACTTCCTGGATGGCTTCTTTCATCGATTCTTCGTTTTCCTCGAGGCTGCCCTCTGGGTTTAGCCTCAGCATTGCCGCGAAGCCCTGGGGGGCGTTGCGGGTGGGAATGATGGCAATTTTCTTAACGCTGACTTTGGCAGCATTTTGAGCTGCTAATATGATGTTTTTGTTGTTCGGCAAAATGATTACTTTATCCGTAGGCAAGTTTTCAAAAGCAGCCACCAATTCCTGCACACTGGGATTCATCGTCCGACCACCTTCAACGATGGCTGAGACGCCTAAACTGGCAAAAATCGAAGACAATCCCTTACCAGGAGAAACAGCCACCACGGCAATCTCACCAGGGTTGACCGGTGTGAGGGTCAAGTCATCTTGTTCAGCCTGGCGTTCGCTCACCTGGTCCTGCAAATTTTCCATCATGATCTTTTTGACCACACCCTGGGTTTCGGTATAGCTGATAGGCTCAAAACGTTTAGCCAACTCCGTGTGGATATGCATGCGGTAGATTCCGTCGCCTTCTCCAACCTGGATGCTGGTGCCAATCTCAGCCAGGTCTTCGTAATATTTTTCAAGTAAAAAATCCTGATGAGGAGCAAAATCGATTACGACCTCGTAATCCTGCCCTTCTTCGACGGTTTCCATGGCATTGGCGAGGTCAAGTTCCGCTAAAGGTTTCAAGATCGCTCCGCTGGCATCTAAAGACTGCCCTTGAAGCAACCGCAACATGCCTTCAAATATGTAAAACAGACCTGTCCCGCCCGAATCGACCACACCGGCTTGTTTCAAAACAGGTAGCAACTCAGGTGTGTTCTTTACGCTTGCATCACCAGCTTCCACAATGGTTAATAACATCTCGCTCAATGTGGCATTTGTTTTGACCGCTTCTTCAGCCGCACTGGTCATATCTTTTACCACCGTCAGGATTGTGCCTTCAACTGGTTTTACCACGCCCTTGTAGGCTGTGTTGCGAGCTTCCTGCATGGCGCGCATCAGCAAATCAGGACCCATGGTTTCGTAATGGTCCAGCGCACGGGAAAAACCACGCCAAATTTGGGAGAGGATCACACCTGAATTTCCACGCGCACCCATCAGGGCACCCTGGGCAAAAGCTCTGGCGGTCTCTCCGGCATTCTTCGAGCGCAATTGATCGGCTTCATTGAAGGCAGCCTGCATCGTCAGGACCATGTTTGTGCCGGTATCACCATCGGGAACCGGGAAAACATTCAAGGAGTTGACGTAAGCATGGTTGGTTGTCAGCCAGATCAGACCGGCTTCGAACAATAACATTAAACCGTCACCATTCAGAGGTGACTGGAGCAACAAGTGACGCTCCTCTTCATCGGGAAGGACATATTTATTTTGATTCATTATTCACCTGGGCAGCATCAATCCGGATTACTGACTCTTAACCCCCGCACATGGACATCCACGCGCTTCACCGGAACTGCCATTGTTTTCTCCACAGCATATTTGACACTCTCAGCCACTGAATCAGTAACTGTTTTAATCCGAAGACCATATTCGATCACCAGGTTCAACTCCAGGCTGACACCATCTTCTTCAGTTTTGACAAGGACGCCAAAATCCGCATCTTTGTTGAAGAATCTGGAAACTGATTCACCCACATTCCCCGGCATCAGACTGATCACGCCGTAAGATTGCAAAGCAGCATTGCGGGCAACCGTGCGAATGGCTTGTGAGAGGATATAGATGCTCCCAAGTGGATTTTCTTGTGTTGACATTTCTTTTCTAAGCTCTTTCTCCGAGATTCTTGATTATTTGAAAAATCTCTGGTAATATAAACGCTTGCGCGTGCAAACAGTTACGCGACAGACGATATTATAATGCAAGAAAGGTATTGAGATGGCAAAGTGCAGTCAGTGTGGAAAAACCACCACCTTCGGTCACAATCGCAGTCACTCACTCGTCGCAACCCGACGTAAGTTCCGCCCCAACCTGCAGCAGGTTTCCGTAATGGAAGGCGGTAAGAAAGTTCGCAAAGTACTTTGCGCACGCTGCATCAAAACCCTGACCAAGGCTTATCGCTAGTTTTTACACCCAAAACAAACATCAAAAAGTCGCTATGCGGCTTTTTTGATTTTAAGCCAGGGCTGCCCTCAACGCAGCAATACCCGCGGCAATGCCCTCAGGATGCCCGAAAACCGCTGTTCCAGCCACAAAATTCCTGGCACCAGCACGATATACCTCCAGGATGGTGTCGGAGGTAATACCGCCATCCACCTGGATTATCGCGTTGGAATCATTATCTTTCAAAATCTCGTTGACCTGTTTAATTTTTTGCAACGCGATTGGCAGGAACTTTTGACCGCCAAAGCCTGGGTTGACAGACATGATCAACACCTGGTCCACCAGGTCTGCCAGTATATTCAAAGCGTCCACGGGTGTGCCGGGGTTGAATGTCAGACCGGCTTTAGCACCCAGTTCACGGATCGATTGCAGGCTGCGGTGGATATGTGGGCAGGTTTCATAATGGATCGTTACTGTGCTGGCGCCGGCTTCAATAAAGTTTTTCAAGTGCTTCTCGGGTTCAACGATCATCAGGTGGACGTCAACTGGCAGATCGGACGAATCCTTGCATGCCCGAACAATATCAGGACCAAAGGTGATGTTGGGGACAAAACGCCCATCCATCACATCGACATGGATCTCATCCGCCCCGCCCTCCCGGGCAGCTCGTACCTGTGAACCTAGGATTTTCAAGTCGGCTGAGAGAATTGAAGGGGAAATAATCGTTTTCATAGGCACCTCTCAGGGCTTGAGAATGATGTAAATGTAGAACCAGAAAGGAATTAACCCGATCAGTAAAAGGCTGGCGAGTATACCAAGTGCCCATGTTTTCCAGTCGATGGGAGCCTCTTCTTCCTCCCAGTTTTCCTCATAGTAATAGCTATCAGTATCTTCAACAGGAAGCACCTGCGGAATGGCTGTTACAGGTGCAGGAACGGCACTTTTTGGTTGGTTGGTAAGCGGTTCAGCCTTGATCGGAGTTTGAGGTGGTGTGACTTCCACTATTCCGCCGTTCACTGAGGGTTGAGGGATGCGCGCACCCTGGAATGTATCGTGAACAAAAGACATGTTTTGGTTGGATTCAGGGTCGGTGTCATATAACCCCAACAGCAATCTACCCAATTGGTCAGCAGTACGATAACGAGAGCTGGGTTCTTTTGAAAGTACTTTCAGAATGATTTCTTCCAATGCGGAAGAAATGCTGTTGTTGTAATAGCGTGGGGCAACTGGTTTGTCCTCGCGATGCATACGCGCCAATTCGGTTGAGTCAGACGCCACAAAAGGCAGCCGACCGGTAATCATCTCGTACAGGATGACACCCAGGGAATAGACATCTGAAGCAGGAGAAGGGGGACGACCCCCAGCCTGTTCGGGCGAGAAATAGTGCGGAGAACCCCAAACCACATCGCTGAGTTCATCTGGTGAGATAGTGGAAAGCGCCCTGGCAATGCCAAAATCGGTCACTTTAAGGCGTCCTTCTGGCGTAACCAGCATGTTGTGTGGTTTGACATCGCAGTGCACCAAACCAGCGCGATGGGCATAGCCAATCCCACCACAAGCCTGGATCATCAATTCCAATGTCTCGCTCACTGAAAAACGCTCTTTCTGCTTGATGAGGGCTTTCAGATCTGTACCAGGCAGATATTCCATCACGATGAAAAGGTGTCCCTGGTCGAGACCGAAATCGTGCACGGTGACGATATTGGGGTGCGAGAGGTTGGCGGCGGCCCGGGCTTCCTGGCGAAAACGCTCACGAAAAGCAGGATCCTTGGAGAAATCTTCTCGCAGCACTTTGACAGCCACATTGCGCTCAAGCATCAGGTCCCTGGCTTTGTAAACAACCGCCATACCGCCAGTCCCCAGTGTATCCTGGAGTTGGTAACGATCGTTGAGCAGGCTGGGCATCTCCATAGCGGAGATTATAATGCAAATCCCCCTGCCAACGAACGATTGAAATCTACCGGCACAACCCAAGAAAAGTAAAACAAACATCTGGAAAATTGCGCTTCAGGAATATTGATTTTTGTCTACCATTTTCCAAAATTCGTGCTAAAAACCCTTGCCTTTTTAAGACAAAAGCCCTATAATGTGGGTAAGTTTGTCATAAAGTGTCAGGAAGTGTCAAAACAACTGAGAAAGAGGCGCCAAAAGAGGCGCTTCACTGCTTAAAATAGGGATTAGAACAAATGTTTTACGGAAGGTCGCCATACAACATCGATAAGAAGGGCAGAATGACAGTCCCTTCCAAATACCGGGATGAAACCCCGGATGGTGTTGTGGTTACAAAAGGGCTGGATGGAAACCTGATGGTATACGCGAAAGAAACTTTTGATATCTTCGCCGAATCCATGAACAGCATCTCGGTCACGGACCCCAACCTGCGTTCTTTCAGACGTGAAATACTAGGCAACTCAGCAGAACTGACTTATGACTCGGCAGGGCGAATCCTCATCCCGCTACACTTGCGGAAGTTGGCTGGGATCGAGGAGAACGTGACGATCGTCGGAGTTGGGCAATATTTCGAGATCTGGGATTCGGAACGGCTTCAAGCTTATGAGGCTAAGAGCGACCCAGAGGCTCAAGCAAACGCCTGGGCTTCGCTAAACATCACGACAACAAGAGGAAATTGATGGAAGCGGTGCCATCGGCTTCACAGCCCCACCGCCCAGTACTTTACCAAGAAACAATTGAATATCTGGCTCCAAACAGCTCAGGTCGCTATTTGGATTGTACAGCCGGTGCAGGGGGACATTCTTACGGTATCCTCGAATTTTCTGCTCCTAACGGACAACTTATCAGCATCGATCTTGACCCGACTGCAATTCAACTCACGACCAAAAACCTCAGCCTTTTCGGTGAACGCGCCACAATCGTACATGATAGCTATCTGAACGCGGCGAGAATCTTGCAACAAAAAGGCTGGGACAAAGTTGACGGAATCGTTCTGGATCTGGGAGTTTCTTCGATGCAACTCGATCAGGTTGAACGTGGTTTTTCCTTCCGCACAGAGGCTCCCTTGGATATGCGCTTCGACCCCACCAAAGGGTCAACAGCCGCAGATCTGGTGAACAACCTGAGTGAAAAGGAAATTGCCGACCTGATCTATCGATACGGAGAAGAAAGACATTCCCGTAGAATTGCGCGAAAGATCGTCCAGAACCGACCAATTCTGACCACCACGCAGTTGGCAGAAACGGTCCGTTCAGCAATTGGAGGGGCGCATGGCAAGATCGACCCCGCTACACGCACCTTTCAGGCTATCCGAATCGCAGTCAACGATGAATTACGAACGGTTGAAGAAGCTATCCCGAGCCTGATTGAACTTTTAAATCCGAAAGGTCGCATCGCAGTCATCAGCTTCCATTCATTGGAAGATCGCCTGGTAAAGCAAGCCTTTCGCAGAGAGAGTGTCGATTGTATCTGTCCACCTGAGCAACCCATTTGCACCTGTGGACATGTAGCCAGCATAAAAGTTCTCACCCCTCGACCGGTCAGTCCAACTGAAAAGGAAATCGAGGAAAATCCGAGAGCTCGCAGTGCAAAGCTGAGAGTAGCTGAAAAGAAATAAGAAAGAACCTGTAGTGCAGAAATGAAAAAAGACATATTACAAGCCTACAAACAAGCTCCCTGGAGAACCCAAATGCAATGGGTAGGAGTTTTCCTCCTGGTCGTTGTCGCTGTGGCAACAGTCGCTGGACTTTACTTATATATCAGCGGGCGCTCTGCCGCTACTGGCCGCAGGATCCAAAACCTGGAAAGCGAATTAGCAACGCTGCACAGGCAAAACAACGACCTTGAAACCCGCTTGGGTGAGATTCAATCTGAACGCGCTCTTTCTGAACGCATCAATTCCCTGAATATGCGTCCACTGACTCCAGACGAAGCCCTTTACCTGGAAGTTCCAGGGTACGTCCCCGCAGAAGGTCCCTCATTTGCTCCTCCGCCAACAATCAAGGAAGAGCGTACTCCCATTTTGTTACCCGAGTTCACCAGCACCTTCCTCGAGTGGATTTCTTCGAAACTCCAGGCAGGAACCCAGAATTCTACCCCAACCAGCGAGGTGCAGCCATGAGTGAAAGTATCAAAACCCGCTTTTTGGCAATTTGCGTGATCTGCACAGCGGTTGCGATCATCGTCGGTATACAGATGATCCGTATCCAAAGCGCCGAGGCTGCCCAGCGCCTTTTAGACACCAGCGAGAGCTATCAGGGTGTCACCCGCGTCGTCTATCCAGATCGTGGTAACATCTACGATTCAAAAGGACGATTATTGGCTGGTAATGAGACATCTTACGAAATCGGTCTGGATCTGAACAGTGTCACCCAACCCGAAACAGTCGCCAGTATTGCTTCGAGTGTGCTGGGCCTCGATTATGCCCAGGTTCTCGGCTATGCGCAAATGACTCCTGGTAACGGCAACCCTGTCTACCAGGTCCTGGACGATTTCGTTAGTCAGGACAAAATAGTAGAACTGGAAACCATCAAAGCTGATTACGACAGCCGCAAAGCCAAAGGCAACGAAATCCTGCCAAATATTGATGGTTTACTGTGGACAGCGCATACCCAACGCACCTACCCGGAAGGAACGCTTGCTTCCAACATTCTTGGTTTCTACAGCTATCTCGATCGCACAGGCGGTATCGGATACTTTGGTTTGGAAGAAGCTTACAATTCCCAACTTTCCGGTACACCCCAGGAGATCTATGTAGCCTTCGATCCCCAACGTCTGAGCACGGTTGAAGAAGTTCCACCTGGTGTGACCCTTGTTCTGACACTGGATCGTGAAATTCAGGCAATGACTGAAAAGAAGCTGGATGAAGCGATCGAATGGTCCGGTGCCGAAGGCGGCACCATCATCGTTTACGATCCGGAAGATGGCGGCGTGATTTCCATGGCAACCTCTCCACGCTTGGATCCGAACAACTATTGGGATTATGCCGATCTCTTCCCCGACCCAATGCCCTACAACTCAGCAATCAGCAAGACTTATGAACCCGGTTCCGTCTTCAAGGTGCTCACCGTGGCTGCCGCGTTGGATTCAGGCTTGGTGGATCCCGACACTCGTTTCCAGGACACCGGTGCTTTCAATATTGGCGGCACCACCATTTATAACTGGAACATGGGTGCCTGGGGCGACGTGGATATGACCGAATGTCTGCAATACTCATTGAACGTTTGCATGAGCTGGCTCTCCACCGAAATGGGACCGGACACTTTTTACACTTATCTGAAAAACTTTGGGCTCGACCGAAAAACCGGCATCGACCTTGGCGGCGAGAGCAACTGGCCGCTGAAATTGCCGGGCGACAGCCTGTGGTATGAAGTTGACCTGGCAACCAACAGCTTCGGTCAGGGTATTTCGCTGACACCGATTCAGTTGGTCATGGCAATCAGCTCAGTCGCTAACGATGGTCGCATGATGGCTCCTCACCTGGTCAAAGCGATGGTCATCGATGGTCAACAATATGATGTCGACCCGGTGGTGGTAGGCAACCCAATCAAAGCTGAAACAGCGCATACGCTCACCGAGATGCTGGTCAACTCGCTTGAAAATGAAGCATCCAACGCCCTTGTAGAAGGTTACACCGTTGCTGGAAAGACCGGTACTGGTGAAATTGCAACCCCCTACGGCTACTCTTCCTCGGAAACAAATGTCTCTTTTGTTGGTTGGGGACCTGCTGAAGACCCGAAGTTCCTGGTCTTTGTTTGGCTCGAAAAACCTTCGATCTCGATCTGGGGTTCCGAAGTTGCCGCACCAGTTTTCTCTGAGCTGGTCAGCAAACTGGTTGTTCTGATGGATATTCCCCCTGACAGTGTTCGCCTGGCAGGAAGTAGTACGATGACTGGACAGTGAGGTCTGGACTAAAGAAATGTTGACGGTCAGTAAAGTTCTACGCGCTCTCGGAATGGATACAGATCCACGCGGCTGCCAGGAAGCAGTTACGGGCGGTTGTATCGATTCGCGTCTGGCTACGAATGGCAACCTGTTTGTTGCGCTTCGCGGTGAGAGTACTGACGGTCATCTCTATGTTGACCAGGCTCTTGATAGCGGCGCGGTTTTAGCCCTGGTTGATCACAAGATCAAGAGTGCTTATCCTGTTTTCAACCTGAGCGACCGTCCTGATCGCCTTCGGAAACCACCTTTTTCCGTTCTCGTCCCCAACACATTGGAAGCGCTCCAAACGATTGCTTCCTGGTGGCGAGCGCAGATTGATATCCCGGTCATCGGTATTACGGGTAGTGTTGGCAAATCTTCGACCAAAGAAACCATGGCAGCCTTACTGGGCTTCAAGTTTAGAGTGCTCAAAAACAAGGGCAACATGAACAATGAGATCGGACTGCCTCTGACATTACTTTCGCTCCACGAAAGCCATCAAGCAGCTGTGCTTGAAATGGGCTTTTATGTTCCAGGAGAAATCGATCTGCTCTGTAAAATCGCCAAACCTCGCATTGGGGTTGTGACCAATATCGGAACGGTCCACGCAGAACGTGCCGGCGACATCGAAACGATCGCCATGGGCAAATCCGAGTTGGTGCAAGCCCTGCCTGCTGGTCCTGAAGGTCTGGCTGTCTTGAATAACGATGATCCTCGCGTTCGCGCCATGGCTGCTCACACCTCAGCCCGCGTGCTCACCTACGGGTTCACCCCCGAAGCAGACCTATGGGCGGACGAAATTCTCTCCACCGGTCTCTCCGGTATCCGCTTCAACGCTCATCACGAAGGGCATTCACACACGATCGTATCCGAACTGCTCGGAAAACATTCGGTTTACATCCTGCTCAGTGCCATCGCAGTTGCGCTTGAGCTCGGTTTTACCTGGGACGAGATCGAACAGGCAGTCCGAAGCCAGGAAATTGTGCAGAGAGTGCGCATCTTTACCAGCCACACTGGAGCACTGATCGTTGACGACAGCTACAACGCTTCCCCCGCTTCCACGGTTGCCGCGCTTGAATTGCTCGATGAACTGGAGGGTAGAAAAGTTGCTGTACTGGGTGACATGCTCGAGCTCGGACGCTATGAAACTGAAGGGCACGAGCAAGTTGGTCGAAAAGCCGCTAAGGTCGCGAAAAAGATCATTTTAGTCGGTCCAATTAGTATGTTAACCCGCGATGTCATTTTAGACACGGGTTTTCCTGAAGAAGATGTGCGCTGGTTTGCAAACTCTGAAGAAGCAGCCCATTACCTGCAATCTGACCTAAAAGCCGGTCAAACAGTCCTGGTAAAGGGTTCGCACGGCATGAGGATGGACAAAATCATCGCTGCATTGGAGGAAAAAATCTGATGAGTGGATTCTCTTTGGCAATCGCCATGAGCGGTATCAGCTTCCTGCTCTCGACTATTTGGGGTGAGCCTTTCATCCAGCTGCTCGCGAAATTCAACATTGGCAAACGCATCAAGGCAGATCAACCCGCCACTCATCGAAAGAAGGAAGACACCACCACCATGGGCGGTTTCATGTTCCTGGTGCAGATCACCTTATTGACGGTGATTTTGAACGCAGTTTCACTTTTTGGCTCGAAGCTGATCGGGTCTTCCATCCTTGTTCCTCTTTCAGCATTGTGGGCTTTCGCGATCATCGGCGCAATCGATGATTGGGAAGGAATCCGTGGTTCCCGAAGAGGTTTGGGAATGCGTGCCAACACCAAGTTCATCCTTCAGGTGATCGCTGCATTAGTGCTGGCTTATGGCATGAAGGATATCCTGCTGGTGCCGCATTTATTCTGGCCGGCATCCGATGTACCTCTCGATTTCGGCTGGGCATATCTCCCACTTGCTACAATAATCATCGTCGGCATGGCTAATGCCATGAATTTTACAGACGGTATAGATGGACTTGCCAGTATCATATCCATGACAGCCTTCGGAATCTACGGCATCATCGCCTTGATGCAAGGGCAAGTCTATCTCGGTCGCTTCTGCTTCTGCGTTTTGGGTGCCCTGGCTGGATTCCTGTGGTTCAACTGCAACCCTGCCCGCCTCTTCATGGGTGATACTGGTTCGCAGGCATTAGGCGCTTCGCTGGCAGTGGTCGCGTTGATGACCGGTCGCTGGCTTTTTTTGCCCCTCATCGCCATAATCCCAGCAGCGGAATTATTGAGCGTAATCATCCAGGTGAGCTATTTCAAGATCACAAAAGGAAAGCGCGTTTTCAAGCGCACCCCAATCCATCATCATTTTGAAGAAATAAATTGGACCGAAAGCCAGATCGTTATCCGCTTTTGGATCATCGAGCTGGTCGGCTCGATGATCGGTCTCAGTTTGACTTTTATTAGGTAACTATGAAAAACTATTCTGGAAAAAAGATCGTCATTATCGGAGTTGCCCGTCAAGGACAGGCTTTAGCGCGATTCTTCACAAAACGAGGAGCGCAAGTTGTTTTGACCGACACACGGGAGAAAGAACTACTCAGCGAGGAATTGTCTGGACTTGAGAATCTGCCTGTAACCCTCGACCTCGGTGGGCATCACATAGAAATACTGGAAGGCGCGGACCTGGTTTGTGTCTCCAGCGGCGTGCCCCTCACGATACCCTTTATCCAGGAAGCGCTTATCCGCAACATACCGCTTACCAACGATTCTCAAATTTTTCTCGAGGAATGCCCCTGCATGGTGGCAGGCATCACTGGCTCATCCGGTAAAAGCACTACAACAGCTCTGACCGGGTTGATGGCAAAAACAACCTTCGAGATGAAATCGAATCGTCAAAAAGCCTGGGTCGGCGGCAACATTGGCAACCCTCTCATCGACAGTCTTGATGAAATCCAGGAAGATGACCTGGCGATCATGGAACTTTCGAGTTTCCAATTGGAACTGATGAAGAATTCACCCCAGGTTGCAGCAGTGCTCAACATCACCCCCAACCATCTCGACCGGCATGGCAGCATGGACGCTTACATTGACGCAAAATCCCACATCCTCTGGTTCCAGCATGCGGACGACATCGCAATCCTGAACCGGGATGATGAAGCTTCCTGGAGTTTGCTGCCCGAAATCAAAGGCGACTTGATCAGCTTTGGTCTCAATAAGCCTGAAGGTCGCTCCAACGGCACATATGTTGACCAGGATTCGGTTTGGCTTCAAATTGGCAGAGAAAAACTGAAAATGTTCCCGGTGGAATGGATCCAACTACGCGGTCGCCACAACCTCTATAACGTCCTGGCTGCTTCTGCCATTGCAGCAGCAACCACGTTAGCCCTGCCCGCCATTCAATCCGCTGTAGAAGAGTTTACTGGCATCCCCCACCGCCTGGAGACGGTCCGTGAAATCAATGGCGTCACCTGGATCAACGATTCGATTGCCACTGCACCAGAACGCACCATAGCTGCCATTGAATCTATTTCAGAACCCATCGTGCTTCTCCTGGGCGGTAGAGACAAAGACCTGCCCTGGGATCAACTGGCAGCCTTGGTTAGAAACAAAGTGGAGAGGGTCATCATTTTCGGTGAAGCAGCGCCCATCATCAACGATGCGATCGGTCCCCGCAGACCGGGACAGCATCTTAAGTCGGTCGTCACCACCAAAGACCTTGCGGAAGCCCTGAAAACAGCCCAAATCCAGGCACAGGAAGGAGAGGTTGTACTGCTCTCCCCTGGTGGCACCAGCTACGATGCATTCAAAGATTTTGAAGAACGCGGGCAGTTCTTCAGAGATTGGGTGAACCAACTATGATTAGTCAAACAACCCCTAAAGTGAAGAAAAGAACCGTCAAAGGTTTTTCCATCGACATTCCTTTTGTGCTCGTTCTGATTTGCTTGCTTGTATTCGGTCTGATGATGGTCTATTCTACTGACCTGGATGCCTCGCTCCGTATGAAACAAGAACCCGGTTACATTTTCCAACGCCAGGTTATGTGGGTCGCGCTTGGTCTGGCTCTGATGATCTTTTTAGCCTTCTTTGACTATCACAATTTCGAGAAACTTGTGGTTCCGTTTGCTGCGCTCGTAGTAATCCTTCTGTTCGTTGTATTGGTTCGCAACGAGGTCCAGTTCAACTCGTCCCGCGCCCTTTTCAATGGTTCAGTTCAACCTGCCGAGCTTGCTAAAGTGGCGGTCATCCTCTACCTGTCCGTCTGGCTTTCGAAACGAAATGATGAACAATTAGCTGACTTCAAAAGTGGTTTGATTTCATTATTAGTCATCCTCGCAGTGGTTGCCGCCTTAATTTTCTTCCAACCCGATATCAGTGCCTCAATCACCATTCTCGCCTTGGGGATCATCATGTTTTTCCTGGGTGGCGGAAGTTGGAAACAAATCCTGCTTCTCATAGGAATCGGTGGGGTCACCGGTCTTCTTGCGATCCAATTCTATACAACCGGTCGTGTCCGGGTTGCCGAATACCTCCAGGGGCTTCAGGACCCTACCCTGGGTTCTTATCACATTCGCAGAACTTTTGAATCCGTGATCAAAGGCGGTATTTTCGGGGTCGGTCTGGGTAACGCGAACACCAAGTTCACAGGCTTACCTCTGCCCCATACCGACAGTATTTTTGCGGTCCTGGCAGAAGAAACCGGTTTGTTCGGCTCGTTCATCCTGATCGGGCTTTACATTTTGTTGATCTGGCGTGGATACAAGATCGCTCAAAAAGCGCCCGATCGACTTGGTTCCCTGATGGCATTCGGCCTGACTGGTTGGATCGTCATCGAAGCCCTACTGAACATCGCTGTTATCGTGGGTCTATTCCCATTCGCTGGCAACTCCCTGCCATTTATCAGCGCGGGCGGCTCAAGTATGGTCACCAACCTGGCTGCTATCGGCATCATCATGAACATTGCCCGCCAGGGAGAAGGATTAAAAATTCAGGAAAGGAGTCAAGCCAGTGCGACTGTTGATTTGCGCAGGCGGGACTGGCGGCGGAGTGTATCCGGCGCTGACCGTTTCGGAAAAGCTGGATAAAAACCAGCACCAGGTGCTTTGGATCGGAAGCGAAGGCGGCATGGAAGCCGATCTGATCGCACGGACCGGTCTGGAATTCAAGGCTATTCAGGCAGCTGGCGTGCATGGTGTTTCCATCACAAAACTGCCCAGCAACCTGGCAAAGCTTTTGCGCGGTTATCAACAATCCAAAAAGATTTTGGAGGAGTTTCAGCCAGATGTGTTGTTCTTTACTGGTGGGTACGTCGCCATCCCTATGGCGCTGGCAGGTCGCAAGTTCAAATCCCTGCTGTACGTGCCCGATATCGAACCCGGGTTGGCATTAAAGACCCTGGCAAAGTTTTCGGACCACATCGCCTTAACGACTCTGGAATCAAAACAATGGTTTAGTGAAAAGACAAATATGACAGTTACTGGTTATCCCTTACGAGACGATATCAAGAAATGGGCAAAATCAGAAGCCCGCGAATACTTCAAACTTGAACCCAACCTGCCAACCATCCTTTTCATGGGTGGAAGCAGCGGTGCCCGCTCGATCAACCAGGCAGTACTTTCGATTTTGGATGAATTGCTTGAAAAGTACCAGGTGATCCACCTTACCGGGCACCTGGACTGGGAATCCGTCCAGGCTGCCACAGTGAATGCAGGCGATCGCTATCACGCATTCCCTTATCTTCACGAAATTGGCGCTGCCATGTCGGCAGCTGATCTGGCAGTTTCCCGCGCTGGGGCTTCTACGTTGGGAGAGTACCCTTACTTTGGTCTTCCTGCCATCCTCGTGCCGTACCCATACGCCTGGCGTTATCAAAAAGTCAACGCCGATTACCTGGTGGACCGGGGAGCAGCGATGTTAATGCGAGATGAGAACTTAAAAAGCGATTTACTGGCGTTGATCAACGATTTGCTGGTGAATCCAGCCCATCTTGAACATATGAGCCGGGCGATGAGCTCTCTTTCCCAGCCGATGGCTGCTGAGCGCATCACTGAATTGCTCTATGAAATGACAGAGGTATAGGAGAAAGATATGGTTAGTCTGAGCGTTCTCTTGTACATCTTCATCATTCTCTTTGCCACAATCGGAATGATCCGTGGCTTTCGTAAAGAAATGATAGTCACTGTTGCAGGGATTTTGAGCCTTTTCGTTATTGAAGTGGTTATGCCCAAGATTTTTGGATCTCTTGAAGGCACAAAAGTGCTGATCATGGATTTGATTGTTTTATTTGCTTTAGCTTTCTTCGGCTATCAGACTCCCAGTTTCAGGCGCCTGACCGATTCTGGACGATTTGAACGTGATTCCTTGCTGGATTTGATGTTGGGTGGCGTGACTGGCGCGCTCAACGGCTATATCTTCTTCTCCACTGCTTGGTTTTACCTGGCAAAAGCAGGTTATCCCTTCAGTTGGATCTCAGCCCCAGATCCTAACACAGGCATCGGACAGGCAGCTATCAACCTGCTTTCGGATGCGTTTCCTAACGTTCTGACTGGCAACTGGCTCTATATCGCTCTGGTTGCTGCAGTTGCTATTGTCCTGGCGGTGATACTCTGATGAACAAAGTTCATTTTATCGGAATTGGTGGAACCGGCATTTCAGCAATTGCCAGACTGCTTCTCGAAAGAGGCATACAGGTGAGTGGAACTGATTTGCACGCTTCCCCATATTTCGAAGCAGTCACAAGGTTGGGCGCTCTCACCAGGCTTGGTCATCACCCTGATCTGGCACTTGAAGCCGATATAGTCGTGCGGTCTTCTGCAGTAAAAGACGATGACCCGGAGGTCCAGGCTGCCCAAACTGCCGGCATCCCGGTTTTGAAGCGTTCTGAGTTCCTGCCCCAATTGACAGCTGGCTCCAAAACCCTGGCGATTGCTGGTTCACACGGTAAGACCACCACCACAGCCATGTTGGTCCACTTGTTGAGATCAGCCGATCTTGACCCCAGCTTTATCCTCGGTGCGGACATCAGAGGTCTGCACGTTAATGCCCATGCTGGAAAAGATGAATTCTTCGCCATCGAGGCAGACGAGTACGATTACATGTTTCTGGGACTC
>WOYI010768190.1_pt1 | contig 16717 bp, 15 predicted proteins | sample 6423411 | NCBI WGS metagenome assembly WOYI01 (sample SAMN13441803, study PRJNA592873) | oil field metagenome | biome: oil field; feature: oil-well bore; material: oil-contaminated soil; isolation source: oil-contaminated soil from oil-well borehole | place: Germany: Wietze | collected 2016-10-18 ...
CGGTAGAACCAGTTCGTTTGTAAGTGTCTGCTAATTCATTCCAACTGACGCCGTAGTATTGTGGAATATACTCATCTAAAAAAGCCTTTGTATCCGAAGAAAATTTTCTTAATTTATCCCATCCCATTTTAAAATCTGCCATATATCATCTCCTACTGGACAATTAAATCCACATCGAATTTGCTGTTATTTCCTATACCGGCGGTTCCGGTCTGGGTTGCGATTATTTTAATAAAAGGCATTACTTCCGGCTCAAAGGTAAGGATATCTCTTCCGGCAGTGCCGAAAGTGCCGATGGCTACTGCTTTTGATGGAGTGACAAAAGTTCCATCTTCCAACGCGCATCCGGAATAGGTAAACAATGTGGTTCCGCAAGTAGACGCCGTGCCACTCATTATATTAGTAGCTAAGGCAAAATAACCGTTATTGGCTATATGCCTGAGATCTATTTTATCTGACACGCAAGATGTTCCGGAATTTAAATTTTGATTTTTAAAGACTGATATGGTTGTTATCTTAGCCATAATATCCTCCAGCGTTGTTTAGGTGCCGCTCACCTTTTTTGTATCCGGATATACAGAGGAAAATATCCGAAGATGTTAATAATGGGAGAAGGTATCGGTTACTCCTCCCCGATAAATTTCAATGACTGCTTTGTTAATCAGTTGACTAACTAAAACAGACGGATTTCAGGGGTAAACTATAATCCTTGCGTCCCTTACGGTTTCAACGTTCCTGCTGTTCCGGCATAGCCAGCCGAAGATGCATACATGGCAGTCCCGGCATAACCGGCGGACGTAGCTTTGGTTACTGTCATTCCAATACTGGAAAGAACTTGTGTCGACCCGTTCTTAAGATCTTCGATAAGTTTTTTAAGTTTTAAAATAGCCATTTTTAAAAGTACTCCTTTATTTATTATTAAACTTCAAATTCCTAACTTCCAAATTCCCGGTCTCTCATTCTCCCCATCATAGGAATTGTTTTTCTCATGCGGTCGGAATAAGCGTCGGGAAGCGGCCCGAATTTCATCGTAAAACTATCTTCATACTGTTTGGCCAAAACAAGATTTAAGGCATCGGCGTCCGGTTTGGAATAAGCCAGTTTCGCCGCCCAATCACATAAATCAATATGATATTTCTCGTCTATTTCCGGAGATGTCTGCATGGTAAATGAGATTAACGGAAGGCGAGACACAACCAAATAAGCGGTGTCATCGGATGATGGAGAAAGAAGAAAAGTAATGGTATTCCCCGGCTCGTTGAGAAACGCCGATGGATATCCACCGCTGCCCGCCGTTCCCACCGTTCCATTAGTTCCCCACCAGAAGAATTCTTCATCAACCTGAGGATAAGTTAACGGGCCACGAAGAGGGTAAGTCATGGATTTCAATTGGCAACGTTTTATTTGTAGTATTTTGGGGCTAAGTTGATACACGGCCTGATCAGCAAGAACAGAAAGAACGCAAAGCGATTTTTGCCCCGCCGTGGAAGCTGTTGCCGCGGTTCCGGAATCATTAGAAGTAGTCGCATCGATGATCAAATGAGCGCGCCTGCATGCCTGAACTTCAGCATAATTAAGAAAACGTAGAAGTTCCGTGTCCGGCCACAGGTAGGGTATGGACATATCATCCAATACACTTTCTCTTAAATGGGCGATTAATTCTCTTCCTGTCATTCTTTATTCCTTCTTTACTCCATGGCCGGAACTTCTTTCTTGCCAACCTCTTCTTCTTTGCCAACATCCTCTTTAATCAAGATATAAGTTATTCTCGGCATGTCTCTTCCGTGAGATTTATAACTTCCATCCGGATTTTGAATCTGGATAGTGTCGGTTCTAATCCGGGTATCAATCATCTTACGAATTGGCCGCGGGATATCTATTTCTTCTCCCGGTTTGATTAAATAAGCAAATCCGTTAAGAGACACAAAAGCTCCCTCTGACGGAATATCGGGAGTCTGATTAACAATAATACGATCGCGAACATGACCTTCCGGGCCGGTAAAATACTTTTCCGGATTCTTTTTCATATCCAGTTCTAACTTTTTAGCCGCAGTTAATTCTTCCGCTCTTTCTTCTCTTGACGTAGCCATAGTAACAATTCCCTCCATTTGTATAAGTTTTGGCAACATCTTGTACTTTCTTTTTCTGACGTAGCCATAGTAACAAATTCCATATCTAATCTAATCTAATCTACAATAGTAGAAATTAAACTCCATTAATGGAGGAGAGTAAAAACCCTCCTCCGGTTTCCGGTTAACTTAACCGGTTAACTTATGATTCTGCCTTAAACGGTTCCTGATACGGCATATGAACAAGCTGGGAAAAAGTGCATGTGCCCATTGTTCCGGCACCGCCAACACTGAAGTTTGCGCCTGTTCCCGCCGGACCTTGCAACAACATAGAGGCCAAAGCCACACAGTTATCGGGAAGATCGGGAAGTTTACATTCCGCAGCGGCCAATGCCGCGGTAGCATAATCATCTTTCTTGACGATATTACCCGGGCCGCAGACACGAGCTGTTCCGTCAGTACCGCCATAGATAAGGAATTTGCAGCAACAATTTGTTCCCATTGTTCCCATGCCGGTCTGAATATTGTCGCCCGAATAAGCTCCTGTGCCGAGATTGATATTATCAGTCGCAACAATTGTGTAAAGAGAGCCATTGATGGAAGCGAATACAGGATTATTGGTGCAAACACCTGTTGCAGCCGTTCCCGCGCTTGCAGCCGTTCCGGCCACTCCGTTGGTTCCGGAGACCACTCTATTCACAATGCCCTGAATTGTCCTGCGAATGGTGTCATCAAAGAAAGCCATATTAGCTTTCCTTTTAGCGTTTTCAGTGCTGATTTTAGGATCATCAAATTTTGCGTAAGCCATAATATTACTCCTTTAAATTATGAGTTGAGTTGTCCCGGTCGTGAGTTCAATTACCGCGTTCGCCGGGATGTTCAACGCGGTTGGTATTTACAATTCTCAAGCCAACTCTTGCTTAGAACTGTAAAAAAAAACAAAACACCATTTTTTAGGACGTACATGCAACTTCGGCGACCGCCATCCATGCGTCATTTAAAATTACCGTTGTCTGCATGGTTTTCCATCCTACGGAACCTCGCTGGGCCAATGGATCAGCGATACTCGGAGTCAGATTAACCACCATCGGAGTAATCGCGTACTGGCCTTTAAGCGCGATGAATCCGTAAGCATCCTTGCCGAAATACATAACCGGATACACATCAGCGTTCCCGCCGGTTGCTATCATAGTCGAAGTTGCAGCTCCGGCTCCAACATAGGGAGTGAAGATTGTGGATTTGAGATAACGAACATCTTCACAAGCTCCGATTTCAGTTTCCCACGGACTGACTTTTCCGTAATCGGCCACCGAAGTAAATCCCGTAAGACTTCGGATATCAGAAGTAAGATCAACGTGAGTTACCCCGGCATAGGCTGGCAGAATGGATTCCGTGTTAAACGATGGAGTAGACTTTACAATACTGGTTACAAATCCAGCTTCCTGACGTTCCAGTGCGCGGACAATCCGACGCTGGTCGGCGCGCGAAATAGCCGCTGCCACTAATGCTCTGCCGGCAACTGAATTCGCATAGAAAACATTACTACATGCCTTAAGCACATTGTAACGCAATGTTTCAACTGTCTTTGCCGCCTGTTCGCCGATAACCGCCACAGCTTCCTGAAGAACAGGGTCTTCATGGGTATCTGCTATAACATCAGTAATACCGACTAAGCCGCCGTATTGACTTAAAGCTGCTGTAATATCTGTTGCGGTCATTTTATCGGCCACAGGAGTTACGCCTTCAGTTAATGCCGTTGTGCGAAGGCCCAGACTATTATAACGTCTGAATTTCATCGACTGGGTCTTATTCGCGGGTAAACTTTTAGCTTGCCCAAATTTTTCCAGGCACAGGTACGGCATGGCTCTTTTTAACAACTCAACTGCAACAAATGCGGCAGTTCTGGGAGTTATATTCAATCTGTTACTTCAGCTTTCGCTTACTGACCCTTTCGGGCGAGTGATCATTTCTGTCACTTCTCATAGTCTCTTATGAGATCAGACTATACCTTTGCCAGAAGTTCCATTCTGACATTTACTTGGTAGTCGTTGAGGTGATCGGTCGCATTGTTTCCCCGCAATTTAATTCCTTTCATTTCTGCAAAATACTTATCAACAAGAGCAAGTTCTTCTTCTGAATACTGATCGAATCTGGTTTTGGTCATTCGACTATTAACTAACTGTATCATCAAATCCGCCCTTTTCTTTTTTCCTCCGGTAAGGAGATTTCCAATAGTGTCGATAAGTTTTTTTACATCAGAAAACTTAGACATCTGAAGAACATAATTTCGGCTCCAACGTCCCTCCACTCCTTTTTTGGAATGGACTCGTTCTCTTATATATGGGTTGATTCCAATCATATTTAATATTGTCCTTGTCTTCAAAATCACATCAGGGTCACAATTTACTATCTGAATATCCGGTCTGATGGAGCGAACTTTTTTTGCGTTCTGCCGTGAGAATCCAATATATCCTTCTCCATCAATTATTCCAGCCAACCATCCTAAATTCAGATCCGTCGCCTGCTGATTGCCCATTGTTTCATCCTTCATATTGTCACCTCGGTAGTAATGTTGGTTTTAGGGTTTTCCAGCACTTTGTAAATTTTAATATGGCAATTTACTTTTCACCATACGTAGTTAAATTCATTATAATTTCTCCTTATTTTTATTTATATTTATTACTCGCCTCATCAAACGCTCCCTCGAAATCATCAGAAGGTTTAAGATTCGGATTTATTGCGCCGCGTTTACTTTGCGGAGGAGTTAAGGCTGCTTTGCGATCTTTTTTGGCCTTGTCCATTTCCACAACATTATCCGGAGGCGGATTGGTTGTTTGAATATTATTCTCTTTATAAAAATCATCCAAAAGAGAAATAGACTCCTGGGTATTTCCCGATTTGTAAACTTCCAGCATTCCCTTTTGGAGATATGCCGGTTTAGTTTGTATCCATTCAATTATTTTGTCATTTTCGAGATAAAATTTATAATCAGGATGAGCTTCTTCAATAGCGCCGAAATGGGCGTTAACAGCATCTTCCTCCTTTTCTTTTGTTGTTTTTTCAACAAACTCTGTGGTCGGCTTTAACTGACTCTGGAATTCGGCGCGAGTTTCTGCAAGTTTCACCTCGAATCCTTCATTCAGTATTTTATACACCTCTTTTATTGCCTTGTTAAGTTTAAGATTTTCTACTTTAGAAACCAATCCAAATTCTTCATCGTACTCTTTTAACATGGTCTTTTCTTCATCACTGAGATTAAGATTTTTTAAAAGAGCGTCAACATCCAGTTCGGTTTCTACTTTTTTATTTTTATCATCAACAGGAAGAGAATCGGGAGGTTTTTTGAGTTTCTCTATCTCTGCCTGGTATTCCGCTTCTTTGGCTTTGAACTCGGTTTCTCTGGATTTAATTATCCCATTGAGACTTTTCCATTTTTGCTCATAGTCTTCTGCTGGAAGAGAATCTGTTTCTTTATCATTAACCGGAGACGGTTCTGCCACTTTTCCTGGAGGCGGTTCCGTATTGATTTTTTTTAGATCATCTGCGCCGGTTATGCCGGAAGCAACAGTTTCGCCATTATCTTTCCCCTCTGCTTCGTTAAACGCTTCATCAAACACTTCATTAAACGCTTCATCCTGTTGTGACATATCCGCAACAGTTTTTTCATCCGGTTCTTTTTTCATAAAAATTTCCCTCTTTTCTCGTATATTACTTGGACTGCATCATTATCAATGCTTTCTGTTTCATCGACCGCCATTACAACAGCGCGTCTCGACAGACCCACTTCCTCGTCCCGAGGATGAATATTTTTATGCATTTACGATTACCATATGCCACAATTTTATTTTACTGTCAAACAATTTTTTAGTTGGACTATGACATTAACCTGTGATATTACCATTCATCATCACCGGTACCTGCGAGTTTCCCCTGACCATTGTATCTTTTAACTCCCGGTATGCGGCAATTTTTCCCTGATTGTACTTGAGTTCTGATTCCTGAGCGACATCATTCCGGATTCTGATCATTTCAATGTAGAAATCCAGAAGGGCAATTACAGCGTCCATTGGAGGTGTACGGTTGAACCCATTGACTGCTGCGACTAATTCAGCTTTTTTACGCATTTCTTCCTGCATTATTTTTCTCCTTTTTTGACTGATTTTGTTTTTGGCTGGCTCATTGTTTTTTCCTTCATTTTTATGTTATGCTTTGCTGTTTCCCTTTTAATATCCATAGAAGTTTTGTGTTCTGAAATCTTTCCGGCCATTTCTACGGCATGTTTTTGGTCTTGACGTTCCATATCCTTAACCATGGATACCTTGTCCATATTGTATTTGTCAACAGTCAAGGCAGTTTTTGTTCTCTGATCATCAATTTTGGCCTGTTCCTCCTCTAGTCTTGCTGTTTTCATTTCAGGCGACTCATTTTCCGGAATTTCAGGTAAAGTTTCAGCTAATTTATTGGATTCGATATTCTTTCCTTTCGCTTTTGCAAGATTGGTCATGGCTTGAGCCTTATTTTTAGCAATATCAGATTTTAACATTTCTTTTTCCAGTATAGCCATTTCAGAATTAGACTGTTGCTCGCGAATCTTGTCGGCTTCTTCCTCTGTTTTCAGATTAATATTGAGATCGTGGACTTTTAAACGCTCAGCTAACAATTCCCTGCGTGGAATGTAGATTAAATCTTCAGGACTGAGGGTTGACATAAACTGATTTATTGACTGCATACGGATTTCTTTCATAATAAGAGAAGATACTCCACGCGCTTTGACACTGTAATCACCTTTTATTTCCGGTCGGGGATTGAATTCCATATTCCAGGCGTAAAGATCCTGAATAATGTGCTCGGTAAACATATCGAAGTTCTTTACTATGTCTTTTATGCTTATGGTTATAGTTGCCATGCGACCGGAAGCGGCCTGCGCGGTTTCGTTGTTGACCATCTGACCGGCCAGCCAGGTTGGAAGAGTGGTTTCAATATCGGCAAACTCCATGAAGAACTTGGAAATTGATATAAGTTCCGGGATGTGGGACTCGAAACTAAGATTGCGGATAGCCGGGTACTGAGCTTCAATGCCCCGCCCTTCTCTATACCATATTTTCCGGGGATAAACAGAAGACATGTCCTGTCCGGGAGTAAGAAGCGACCAGTTGACTTCCAATTGAGGGCCACTGCATACACTGCCGTTATCCAATACCATACGGGCGGAAGATGCTACGGCAATCTGGCTGTGCCGCATAACTCTGGCCAACCCTTCTCCATACAGACTGGTTTCATCTTTTTCGTAATAAAACAGTTTGTAGCGGTTAAGAGCTCCTTCAAACAAACTGGCCTTTATAATTGTTTTTCCTATTATCCAGACATTTGCGGCATATTCTAATGTCGGGTCTGGAACATCAACTCCGCACGCTTCAAGGTCGGAACCGTCTATGTATCCCCAATATTCAAGAACTTCATATTTCTTGCCGATTTGACGGTTGGAGGCGCGGCTGGTATTATTAATCGCAGTATAGGATGTTGTTGTGGCAGTGCTTTTAGCGCCAGCTTCCATTTCAATTGTCTGAAGCTGGATTTCCCAATTCTTTGCGGTATAATTACCATTGGGATGTTCTGATAAGAACTTTTCTATAATATCGCTGTAATAATCTTCCCGGATAATAAGATCGCGGATATCATGTTTGGACATTATATGACGCTCGAAACTTCCCTCTATCATGGAAAGTTCGGTAATGGTCATATCCGGGTACCAATCCCAAATACGGATAGCTTCAAAATAAGGCATATCTTCAGTTTCTCTGGATTCCTGATAATCACCCCGGGCGTTTGGTTCCCATTTATGTTTAGTACGTTTGTTAATCATGGGACCCTTCATAATGCCGGTTCCGTAAAGCAAACCTGATTTAAGAACTTTTTTGGTTTCTTCAGGATAATCCATTTCAAGTAACTGGTCATCAATTACCCTGGACATGGATTCGCAGGTGGCATCAGTAAAAGCTTTAATAGCAAGTCGGACATCTTCTATGGATGGAGACTCGACGGGAGGCTGCTGTCCGGGCATAGATCCGGACTGGCCTTGCTGTATAGCCATTTGCGCTTCCATTTGCGCTTCCATCATTTTTTGTTGAAGCAAACTCTGAATTATTCTTTCAATTATCTCCGAAGAAACTTTGGGATCCGGGGTCGGTTTGATTTCAAAGTTTTTATCATTTTCAGGGAACAGCATTTCGTGAAGCCGGGAAAGGACAATGTTGACTTTTGAGCGCGTTAGTTTGGGATACACTTTGGAAGCATTGGCGGATATTTTTACGTCAGGATCGTATAGACCTTTGTATGCGCGCAAATCTTCCAGCCATTGTTGTTCTTTGGCAAACCGGAAACCTTCGTTGGTCAGGAACTGGTTATAGAGGCGCGCGCCTAATGATACCATTACTTCTGAATTACGTTTTGATTCCTGAAACTCTGATTTTATATTATCCATTGATTTTCTCCTGAATTTTATATCAATTGTTTTAAATTGTAGTGACTAAATTTTACACAAAATCAATTGTTCAATACCCTCCGATTGAATTAACCGGTTTATAGTCTGTCAGGTTAACCCTTGAACTTAAATCCTTCCAACGCTTATCATGGACATCTTTTTCAGCGATAAACATACAAAGATACTGTAAGGCATCACAGATATGGCTCGAGAAGTTCTTCACAGGCATAATTTTGTATTCTTCGCCTAAGCTTCTTGGCTCTTTTTCATAATGATATCCACCGTTCATAGCTTTGCGGAGATAATAGCAATTGGGAGAAAGGATAAAAGAAGGCTCTCCGGCATACATTTTATTCAGGAAATTTTCCACAGCCGCAACTCTGGGAAGGATAGCGTTAGTCGGTGCAGGAGTAACATTACGCAGACCAATTTCCGGGCTTTGGAGAATTTCAAAACAGGTTGATTCATCTGTTGGCGCCCTGGAAACTCCGGAAGGATCACCGAATCCCACGACATTCATACCGAAATATTTAAGACGTAATAGCGGAAGAAGTTGATTTTCGCAGAATTGGCGCAATCCCATGCCATCGGAAACTAATTCATCAAGGATGCGGAGTTGACCGAGAGGAGTTATCTGGGCGATTACGCAAGACGGAGAATTCCCATTCCAACTTGGCGTTAATTTTCTACGAATATACAAAGTACCATTAGGGACAGTCAGGCAATATACTTTTCCAGAATAATAAATTTTAGAAAAATGGTTTTTTGCTAATTCTGAAACTTTCGCTCGTTTTTTAAATGTTATACAATAACCACCTTCGTTATGAATTATTCTACCTTTCCCATTTTCAAATATCGTTGAATCTTGAGGCTTTACTATTCGTATTTTTGCATACCATCCAACTTTTAATGCCAACTCCTGTAAATCATCAGCCATTATTTTTGATATAGTAAATATAGTATGCTCAATTGAACCATTTTTTCTTATTCTAATATGCCCATCTCCGTGAGTATAAACCATAATAAATGATTCAATATCCTCAATACACATATTCTTTATATCTAAAGGAATATATTTTTCACCAGCGTGTCCGAACTGTTTTAAATAATTATTTAATATTTTATTGGAGCAACGCCAAACGTTTTTTCTTCTTAACCAGACAAGTTTTGTATCATCTAAGACATTCTGAAACATTTTATCTTGCTTGTTTTGGGCAATACTAATTCTACTATTTACTCTATCGCAACATCCCTCACTTAAATATAAAGCCATAAATTTAGCAAATACACTTGATTCCCATTTCAACGGACCAAATAAACCTTTTGAGTTCCCATCCCATTTGGCTCTAAGATCAACAGCATAATGCTTTGATGTATTTTCAAATAAATATTTAGCGGTAACCCTATGCTCTCCTTTATAAATCAATCCATCATACCCATATCTTTTTCGACAAGGAATTATATGTTCTGGAGTTACACAAAAATTTACATTTTGATTTTCGTAAAGATACATATCTCCATCATGTTCTCGTACTATACGTTTACTTGGTTTTTGATATTCAATTACATTTGTCTCAAAATTCTTTGTCATTACTAAATCTTTATCGGTAACCTCTTTAAAAAACTTCCATCCTACTTTTGTTAGAACTTCTGTTTGATCGTCATAGCAAAGTCCGAAGTCAAATCCCGTCAACACGTCCAGCCCCTTTTGCGGCTCAAGTTGATGGGACGCGACATGGATATTGTCCTTAAATGACTGGAATACCGGTTTCCCATTGACGAGGTACCCATACTGTCCGTCAATATAAATACGTTTATACATTTCATCCTTGCCTTTGGCAAGATTGATGTAATAGTTCTTTGGTAAATGGGTTGTATTTTCCGCATGCGCTGATAATCCTGAAGGCTGTTTAAATATTTTCCAGTTTTCCGGACGAATGACTTCAAAACGTTTGTATAACATCGATCCATCGTCCGGGGGATTTGTATCCATTATCATCCCATACCATGAAGCTCCACCGTCCCTTCCGCTTGGATAACGACCAATACGACCATCCATGGCATCAATAATAGTCATTGGAATTTCACGCGCCTCGTTGAACCACGCTCCGGTTAATTCCAGGGAAAGCAAATTTGATACCTGATCAGGTCTGTCCAAAGCCCGAAACAAAACTTCCAGGTGGACATTGGGAAATTTAGTAATGATATAGGTATGGTCAGTAACACGGTACTCGCCAAAGAGTCTTGGGGGAAACCAATCATGGAAAGTTTTAATGGTCGTATCTTTGAGTTGGGTGTAGGATTGAGATAACCATATAATTTTATTATGTTTTCTTACAAGGATAACATGGCTTGGCACTTCCACGCAATATACCATCCCTTTGTAATCTTTTTTATACCATCCTGAATTTCCGTTTTGATTTTGTGTTTGTGGTTGATACTGATTCGGTTGATAAATTGTTAATACAAACTGATAGTCCTGGCCTTTAAAACTCTTTCCTTTTGCGACATGTGAATTTTTATTTAAACTAGCAACACCGCCAGATTTAAAAATTATTTCCTGTAAATCATGCGCTAAACATTCCGATGAAGTATATAATCGCGTTGAGTCATTTTTATGTTTTCTTGTGTGGCCATCTCCCATTTCAAATCCATGCAAGAACGCTTTTAAATGCTCTCTCGGTGCCTGTTTTATCCAGTTGGGAAGGTATTTAGTCAAGGCTTTCCCACATGGAATTAATTTATCTATTAATTCTTTTACCAGGTCAGACAAATGTATATTATATCTATATGCTGATACATTCCACTTCTTATTATAACTAAATCCACATCCATTTAGTAATTCACTTACATACTCCTCATTTTCTTTTTGAATAACTACCATTTGCCTACTGCCATTATAATTTCCACAATAACCTTCGGCAAACCAAAATCCTAAAAATTCAAATATCTTTACTGAATATTTTGTTTTTCCACCAACATATTCATCAACATTTAGTTTAAATTTATAGTGTGTCTTTCCGTAGATATCCGATGCTTTATGGAATCTATATCCATACATCTTTTTAGTTCGTCCGTTAATCATGGAGGCATAAAGTTTATGCTCTGGAGTAACAAGAAAGTCCACTTTGTTATTCTTAAAGCCTACCATCTCCCCTTCATATGGATATGAATAATATTTAGTTGGACTCACAAAAACCAATTCTTTACCAGCCACAAGACTTGCTACTTTATCGGTCGGGAGTAAATCCTTAAAAAGTTGCCAACCACGTTTTTCTGTGAGGATTTCCGTATCATCGGAATAACAATTTCTTACAACTGCCCATCTCGATCTTCTTATTCCGTCCGGACTTGGTTTTTGTTCATTTGCCCTTCTTATTATATCAAACACACATGCGGAAGACTTCCCGGAATTTCCAGTTATAAATATTTTACCATTTCTTCTGGCAACAAAAAAACCAGTTGATGTCTTAAAGCAATACTTAAAACCATTTCCATATTTAACATAAGAAACAGCATCGGGAGATTTAAAAAGAATATTTTTTCTATTTGCTGAATTAATATTTAATCTATACAGTATTTTTCTTATTCCATCTTTTTCATCTCTTTCTGTTATGTTTACCGCAATTCCTTGTGTTGCAAAACAATATTGAATAAAATCTGCCGACTCTTTTTCTGTTGTAGAATATTGATAAGTATTCCCATTGGAATAATGGAAATCCCATTGGCGGAGTTCCTCTAAAATAATTTTTATCTGATGGTTATTTATACAAAAGAAACGACTGTCAAATTTCTTTATCTTCACTGGAGCGTTAAAATAATAATACGTCCTTCCATCTTCATAGTCTGTTTTTTTGTATTTGTATTTATTTAACTCCAGCAGATACTCAATTCGCTGTTTCTTCCGCTCTTTTACAAAACCCATACTACACATATTCGTATTATAGGTTTCTCCCTCTTTTTTCATATGCTTATGGAAGGAACCCTCGGCTATGACAGCAACCTGAAGCCGGAGTTCATTATCAGTCCATCGCAAACCATCATTGTCTTTTATTTTGAATGTATTGGGTATTTCTTGTTGGATAGGCTGCGACCAATGGCGAGCGGCTGCTTCTTCGGCCAGCGTTATAAATGTTCCTTCATCTCCACGCCACAACATCCGATGCTTACCGGACAACATCATGTCGATGCCAAGTCCCTTGAAATTATAAAATTGTTCACAGGGAGCCACGATAAATTCATCCGGCTTTATGAATTCAATCTCGCCTGTTTCGTTTGAATACTGAGCTATCTGCTCATCAGAATAGTCTGAAATTCTTTTCCAGCCTGCACTTGACAGGAATTCTGTATCGCCTGACACGGGGCCGAAGGCCCCCATCACCATGCGAACACGGCTATTATCCACCGTAAACTTTTTTAGAGTCGGCACATCCGAATAATCATATACGACTTGAAAAACCTTACTTTCTTCCGTAACCACAATAGCTCCAATTTTAGCGCAAGTTCAAATTTTGTTTCGTTTTACGATTTCTGTTTTCGTGTTACGTAACAGATTCCACTGTTGGTCTGGACTTAATCATTTGTAAATATAATTCATACACATTTTTCTCAATGTCCTCAGGAAACGGATATCTGAATGTGTAATTGGTTAAAATTATATATTCAGGAAAAAACAGAAGAGGAGAAAGATTAACCATAGTTTTCTTTTCCTTCGGATCAAGACTTGCCGGGTCTCCGCAGGTTATCGTCATTACTCTCGGATTGTATAGTTTATTGCCTTCCAATCTGCCTAAAAACATCACGCCACTGTCAAACACTACTGTAAGTTTATCCATAATTTACTTTCCTCCCTCAAAATTTAAAGTTAAAATTTATTACTCCGCCATCCTCATTTTCTCAAAACAAACCAATCTTGTTTTACTCCCAACCCACGTGGCTAATTCATCTACATCATATCCCATCGTCTCAAGTCTGGTATTAATATGGAACTCAGCAACCATATTGTCAACTTTAGAAAGACAGGCAGAATTATAAAGGGTTTCGTACTCGGCTCCCTCGATATCCATTTTGAGAAGTTTAACGCGATCAATTTCAGAGAATTTACAGATGTTAAATATATCATCAAATGCCACAACTTCAACATTTACTATATCCTGAGATTCAAAATTGGGTGTAACCACCATAGACGAACCGCCGGAATATATTTTATCACAGTAGATTGTCTCCGACTTACTGTTTTTGCCGCCCACCCCAAATTTATACGGATAAATATTGGCAACTCCATTCAACCCTATATTCCTGATCATGGTAAAGAAAGTTTTTTGAACCGGTTCAAGAGAAATAATTTTAGTAAAGGGAAACAACCTAGCCATCATAATTGAAAACATTCCTTCATTAGCTCCGATATCCAGGATAATATCATTTGGCTGGAATTGCAGACCTTTTTCTAATATTTTATAATTGTCGTTGAATATTTCCCGTACAAGGTATGGCGCTGTCGGCGTGTTGATGAACTTAAAATTTATATCTTTACACTTAACTTCCACTATATCATTTTCTACCATGTCTCAGGCCCCTCCATTTTTTCTTCAAATTCCACCTTTTTCTCAGCATTAGGATCAAGAGCATTCATCACCTGCTCTAAATCCACTCCGGTATCGGTTAGTTTAATCGCCTTATCAACTCTCTGCTCATCTTCCAACCCTTTGATGATAACGAACACCGCCACTGAATTGCCAGTCTTGCCATCCCCATCCCCATCCCTTTTCATTTTAGCGGAAAGAAGAGCGGATTCAACCTTTAGCAATTCCTTGACTACAACGGCAAAATCCTTATCATTTTTCACCATATTTTTCAGTTTATTTTTTCCATTAGATGAAATATAAGCTTCCCGCATATCTTTCAGAATCTGAAAAGAAACACTATCACCATCAAGAAGTCCATCAACATCTTCTATATCCGGAATATCCGGAATATCTGAAAAGAAACTTGACTTTTTAACTGACTTTTTAACTTTATTTAGTTCGCGCCTGGACAAATTGCCCCGCTTGTCCGGATTAAAATTATTGGTAATTTCCCGGTCTTTAGTTTTGCGCCCGCCGGTGGAAGTATCAGCCATAAAAGTCAACTACCCCTGGTTTATGCAACTTGTGACTGTTCCCAACGCTAAAACTGTCGGGCCTCTACGGTATAGCCTAAGGATTGCAGCCCCAATCCCAAAATGTAAACTACACTAAAAAAACAATTCTGTCAAACTCAAAAAATCACCAGCTCCACGTAAAACATTTTTTTTGAATTTTTTTTCTGAAATTTTCCAGAAACCGATTTCGCGCACAGAAAAGGTTTTGGGATTTAAACGACCATGGGAAAGGTATCTTTTTACGTGTATAGAGTCAACTACCGTCAGCTAAAGCAGGCAGTCTCCTTGCCCAGTATTAATGACTGCTTCGTCAGTTAACACAAACAGTCTTCCAACACGCATTTTATAAATATTCCGGAAACTGGAAGTTATCTTTACGATTCCCATATTATAGTTCCAACCCACCCCTCTCCTATCGTTTCGGGTCTGGAGGGGGTTAGGAGAAAAGAATTACTTTTCCCCTCGGCCGGGAGGAAAAAAACTTAAACAGACACGATTAATAAACTGCTGAAGTGGAGTACAGACTGTGGATAACTCTATATATATCACTCCACCCAGAATATCCCATCTAAGTAGCTGGAATTATTATATGTAGACATAAGATAACTTATAGGACATAGATTATGTAAGTATGTAATATATCAGGGTATAGGTATATAACACACTATATTATAAGGGATATACTATACAATAGGTGGAGGGAGGAGGCTATATAGACGGGCGAAGTGGAGGGAGGAGGTTATATAACACATTGTGGATAACTACTGTGGTAAAAAGTACACACCCAAGAGTAACAAGTGAAAATACTCAAGTTTTACTGTGGTAAAAAGTACACACCTGAGAGTAATAATAGGAATTTTATGGAGCTCGCATCCCATCCTTCCGCCCCGTCTCAGTTGCGATTAATATTACATAATTGATATAATTAAAATTAGCACTAAATTTAGCACTAAATTTAGCACTAATTTTAGCTCTAAATTCAACTCTAATTTTAGTACTAATTTTAGAGCTAATAATAATACTAAAATTAGCACTAATTTTAGCGCATGAGGTTGGAAGGAGGATGACACAACGGCAATATTTACAAGGGTTTGAGGATTTTACGACGGGCAGAAATTGATAAAAATCAGCAACAACTATTATGTCTGACGGGTAGTACGATAAATATTTACGAATGATATTAAATAGTTAATCAAACTTTTTGAGTTATCAACAGGTAGCGGAATACCCTGAGCTTGCATAAGTATGTGTTTTATAAAGCATTTTTGCTACCATTGTTGATAACCTTGTTGATAACAGGTATTACTGGTTATTTTCACCGGTTTTTGGGGTTTTTCCACAAGCGGGCATTTATGAGCTAAGGTGCTGATTTATAAACATTATTAGAGTTATCAACAGGTTTCAGGGGTGGTTATTTCCCCCAATTGGCACCCCCTCACGATTTGCAGACTTTTTTTACTTTTATTTTTATTCTTTTAAAAACAAATACTTACGGTGTTTTTGCAAAAATATTGCGATGTGGCACGATGATTGCTCTTATATATAATCAACAAAAACTACACAGGTTCCCGGCGCCTGAAGCCGGGGAAGGAGAAATTATGGAAAAATTAATGAAAGCTGTTGGGGCGGCATATGCCGCCGCTGTCCCGGAGCATCGGCTCTGGGTATTAGCCCAGGGTGCCGATAACCTTGGGATCGCGACAATAGACCTCGGAGGTTTCATCCAGACGATGGGCGGGACGGACGAGGAGCTTGGCCGCTTATTGCTGCATCGAGCGGCTAAGCAGGGTCTCCGACCCGAATCGGAGATAATTAGATAATCAAAGGGTGTACCGACCTGATTTATCAGGCACGGGCACCTTTTTTTTCTTAACAACACTTAAGGTTCCCGGCGCCTTAGCCGGGGAAGGAGAAAAAAATGAACAGAATTGAATATTCATCAGGAGCCTGGAGCGAACGTGATGGAAGCCTGCTGACCTGGGGACGCGGTGATAAATCTCTAAAAGAGAGATTCGGCACCGACACAAA